>Ga0157358_1000360_pt1 | contig 18630 bp, 9 predicted proteins | sample AttcapACBM2_FD_111484 | JGI IMG/M metagenome (GOLD analysis project Ga0157358, IMG submission 111484) | Fungus gardens microbial communities from leaf cutter ant in Botucatu, State of São Paulo, Brazil - Atta capiguara ACBM2 | ecosystem: Host-associated > Fungi > Mycelium > Unclassified ... | reverse complement strand
GTGTTGGAGGTGATAATGTATATAAAGAAAGTGTGGAACCTATACTGGTCTCGCCTTCCAATTTGTACTCTGAAGATGAAATCTTGGTAGGTAATAGCAGGCATTCTTCTTGTCTTGCCTACACTGTCTACTGAATACTTCGACTACTAATCTGTATTACTATTGTGGTCTAAGAAGACCATTCTACTCTAAGCAGCATCTTAAGGATTACTGCTATTCCTCTGCATAGACAGATCACAAGGGGACTTGATTCAATGAGATATACACCACATGGACAAGTGAACTCTTCTATAGAGAAAAATTTTAACTGATACTCCCCAATAGGAGCATGATTAACAATAGCTCTGGTAGTTCTAGTACAAAGAGAATTAGAATGACCAAAATATTGAAGCCATGGTTTGCTTTTTATAATAGATAGTTCAAGAGGGTTTGAATCATTGTTGAGTAGTTCAAGGAAGTTTTTTCCTTTTAGATTTGATGCTTGGAAGTTCATTCTCCATATCATGGAAATAGAGTCACATTTATGCTTTTTGCAAAAATCTCAGGATGATTTGCTTGGGAGAATGGGAGAAAAATTGAACTTTCTAGTGTTTTTGTTTACTAAGAAGTGTGGCATTCATTTCTATTTGCTAGGGCAATTCCAGAAATCAATGCAATTGTTGCTATCTCTTTTAAAGAAATCTCTTAGTTCTTGAGAAATAGCAGCAGAGTGAATTTGATATGGGTGTATTGATGAGTTGAAAATCTTTTTAGCCACATGTAAGGAGTCTGTGATGACAACAATGTACTTGACATTAGTAATACTATTGGCTTAGTTGATTCTGCATCTGATTGCAAAGATCTTGGCTTCAGTGGAAGTGATGTTGACTATGTAGTGAATTGTTTTGATGATCAGTCTGTTGTACAAGTAGATGTGTGATATGGAGGTAGCAACATTGTTTCTTATGCTAGCATTTGAGATAACCATCATAGAATGAGAATCAGTGGAAGTGCTGATGGTAATGTTGTCAAGGTTGTGTAAATGACTCTTGATGTCTTATTTTTGCATATGAAAGGAAAAATGATCTGAGAAGGAATCTATGAGTCTTTTTCCTGGGGAAAATTCTTTATCAAAGAGAGAAAAGGAGGGAAGAAGTTTGTTACACTTGTTGTTCATGTTAATTAATGGACTATGTAATCAAAGTCATTGTTTATATGTCAATTTGTTGAGGGAAAGATAATGATGGGCAATATGTTCATTCAATCTACTAGTGCCAATAATTAACTTTATGATGTGGTTGGAGAGAAGTGAAAAACCTTTAAGATGAAATCTTTCTTGCAATTTCTTGAGGTAAAGATGGATAGGCATTAAGCCTGCTATAGCTTCAATGCCTGCTATAGAAGATGTTCAAAAAGCACTGGAGATTTATAGGGCTACTCTTCACTGCATTTTCCTGAAAATTCTAAGGGGATAATTGAGTAGAGCTTTATTGTAATACCACAGTTGAAAGCCATATAGAGCTATATGTAATATACAGCAAATGTATAGTTATCTTTTTTGAAGGGGAACAAGATCTTTTAATGAGTTATCTAGCATTGTTATACACTTAATGGTGGAGATGGCTTTATTTGTGTAAAAGTTGATATAGTGGCAAAACAAGAGCTTTTAGTTGAAGAAGAAACCTAGATATTACCACATAGTTTTGGAAAGTAGAATGGGGCCTCCAAGAGCAGTGAGGTCCAAAGGGAGAGGATTAAAGATGTTATACAATCTGGAAAAATAGAACACTCCAGTTTTGCCATACTCTACAACTAGTCTGAATCTTGTGAGAAAATAAAAAATAATATTGTAGCTACAGACAAGATTTGCATTTGAAACATGAATGGATTTGTGTTGGGCAATGAAAAGACCATTGTTTACAAAAGATAAAAGTGAAATAAGAATTTTTAGGTTTTTTAGATGGTTTTCTAAAATATAAAATATCAGAGAAAGATAAAGGGCAGAGAGAATTGGAGAAAGAGCCAATCCCTGACTGATACCAACATCAACATTGTGATAAGAAGAAGAGAAACTGTTTCAAAGATACTTAGTTTTTCTACTAACTAGATAATTTTTGAAGAAATTAGAGACTTTGGGATCAAAACCAGCTTTGGCCATGAGGGGGAGAAGTTAATGGTTGAGTAAAGAAAAGAACTGTGTGATGTTGAATGCTAACATACTCATAATGAGATTCTTGACCCATCCTGATCTGATAAAATAGGTGAGAGTGATGCCCACATCTGAGGTAGATTTGTGTTTGAGACCACCTAATTGACATAGATGAATAAAGTTGTTAGGTATCATAGAGAACTGCAATCTTTCTTCAATCATCTTCTCAGAGAGTTTGCTAGTGGTGTTGAGTAGTACAATAGGTCAAAATGATTTGGGTAGATCATATGACACTTTGTTGGGCTTAGGAATGATGACTGTAGACAACATCTTGAAATTATATTCTTTGTCCTTGATAATTTTCTTGAGATATCTCCAGAACAATTTGTCTGGTCCAGGGGTTGACAAATTGTTGCAATTTTTAATGATACTGAAAATTTTCTTTTTTGAGAAAGAGACCCATGTTGTCATTTCTTTATTAGAAATTTCATTCAATAGGCTAATGTTGACCTGACAGTTTTGAGCAGAATTGAAAGACTTATGAAGAGTCTCCCAAAGATTGTCTAGTTTGATGCATGGTCATCTGTTAAATTGAATAGCTTCAGTAGCCAGAAGACTTCTCTTTTTGATCCAACTCATGAGTTTTCAAGAACTGTGTTTCTTGTTGGTGATCTCATTATTTTTCTATTGAAGAAGTTTTGTTTTGTCTTCTTGACCATTTATTTGAACCTTTTCCAGTCTTCAATTTGTCTAGACTATCTGTACATGTCTAAGTCTCTGTGACAGTTATTGTCCTACCACACTTTGGAATGCCTAGTGATGTTGACCACCTTAGAGTGTCTGTGCCATATCCTGTTAATATTGTTGGTGAATGTTTGAACAATGATTTCAAGAGCATCAATACTTGATATGGGATCAGTGCTGTCTCTTGATGGAGTAGATGAGTTCTTTGACAAAGTAAGCTTCCTCTTTACTATTCTTGGATAAAGATTGTTTTCTTGTTTGAACTTATTCTTCATGAATGTGAATATTAACAGTAATGGGGGTGTGATAAGACATAAGTCTCCATTCCAGATGAATATGATGATTATTGTGCTCTGTTGAACTGGGGCATAAAAACACAAGGTCCAAAACTGAGCTTGAATCTTGGGTATTGTTGGAGTATTTAGTGGGGAGAATTTCAGTGGGTTTGGACAGTTCTATATAAAAAAAGTCAGCAATTTTGAAAAGAGTGTCCTTATGAGAAGAATGAAATGGATAACTAGAATCTCACAAATAGTCTCTAATGTTCAAGTCCCCAGTCATAATAAGGACACTATTGATATTGACTTCAGTATCCTTGAGATACTTGAAAGCTGATTGAGATGAATCTGAGTATACATTAATAAGAAAGTAAGTGGAACCATGATTGAAAAGAGAAATGCACAAAATATCTTTGTGATTAAGAATGTTATTTCAAAGGGAAAAATACATAAACAAAAGGTGAATATTTATGTAAGAGATGACTTGAGGGAAGTTATCTGTTCATAAAGAGTTCATGGAGAACATGGTCTAGTTCAGATGATTAGGGACTCCTACTAGTTCTTTCTCCTTGCAACTAGAAGAGCTTGAGATGGATTAAATGATTGACTAGGATGGTTTCTAGATGAAAATGATGTTGAATAAAGAATGTATTTTGAGTATGATGTTGATGAGGAAGTTGTTCTTATGAATGTTTTGAGAATATATCTTAATTTTGTTTAAAATCATACTTGGGTACTACTCATAGCTGAGTGAATCAAGTTACTTCTACTTTTACAAAGTTCTTGTTGTTTTTTATTGTGCCAATTGTAGTTGAAGTGATGTTTCTAGAAGAGGTATGTTGTGGAAACTACTAGACACAAAGTCCAATAATCACACAAGCAAGTAAAGCTCTCAGTAAGCTATTGATATGGAAATCACAAAAAAACTTGACAAGAAGTCTCTGCTGAATTGCTACCCTATTTATATAAGTTATACATGGTCCATGCTACAAATAATTATTCCTGCCCTAATGTTCATGCATCATCCATGAGATAGCCATACAGTTAACATGCTCCTTGACATTATCCATCTAGACTACTCTAGCCTACTCTAGTCCATTCTAGGCTTTTATGACATCACATCATGTAACATGTCATGTGACTACAGTTGTCATATGCCTCTTCATTATCATAAAAGAAAAGTAAATCCAAATTAAAATCCAGAAGAATATATATAAAAGAATATTACTGCTTTACTGTATCATAACAAGGTATATGTTTGAATCTGCTTGATAATTGCCTCAACAATTGGAACACTTAAATAAGTGAGAACATGGTTTGCTCTTCTTGGTCTTGAGTCTAAGAGGGTTAGACTTCTCATTTGCCTTGTAACACCATATAAATTGGTAGTGATGTTCAGATTTGTAGGGGCTGTTGCACTTGATGCATTTAGCTTCTTGAAATCTGCATGAGAACATTGCATGTTCCCACTTCCAGCAGTTCTTATATTGAGAGATGCTTGGGTTCATGTTGGCACCCTTGACAGTAGTGATGTAGTTTTTTATGTTGAAACATCTGTTAATGAGTTCTTTAGCCTTACTACCACTCTGGACATCCCATATGTTGACTCAGATAATGGCTATGTCCAATCTGGGAGATACCTTGATGATACAAGGCCTAGATGCTAAAACCATGTTGTTAAAGATGTGATTTCTCTTGATAATGTCTTTTATCACACTTGACATAATAGGAGTGTTTGTATTCTTCTAGAAGTATAGAATGTCTATAATCCTAAGATAGAACTTGGACTGAGGAAGTCTTGAAGTTTTGACTTCTTTGGTATTGATATAATCAGTGTTCTTGACATAATTCTCGATCATTTGTAATCCTAAGGTTGAAGCAACTTTATTAGTTATGATGATGATGTTATTAAGATCTTGTCAAATAAAGTTGACCATGACATCTGTTTTAATGTTTTTCAGCACTCTGTTCATGTTAGTGATGTGAGCACTGCTTTTCTTCATAAAGTTGCTTTTGTTTATATTGTTTATAGGAACAATGACATGCTTTCTAGATATACCCTTGGTAGTCATGTTGATTCAAGGTTTAGGCTTGCTATTATCTTTGATTATTCATTGAATGTTATCAATGTTCTTTGCCTTAAGGGTAAGAAAGACTTCTTTGATTTTGAGAACATTTTTGGTATTGCTGCCTATCTTGGAGGCCTGTGTATATGACATATTCCAATTACCATTTGTATGAGATGACATCTTTGTCTTAAAAAATTTGGAGATCTTGTTGATCTCTTTGGGAGTTTTAGTAGGTATAGGATGAAGTTTAGGGTCCCTATTGTAGGAAATCCTATTGAAACCACTGAAAGTATTCAGTAAGGAGCTATCCCTTACTTACTAATCCCTTTATATTATCATGTCCAGAAGCTTCTCTTACTAGGAGACTTTCCTATTTAGTTTGTAGTCTAGTCTGTTTAACAGCCAATGGTAGGCTGAGTCTTTAACTAATAACCTCCTCATTATGGGTGCATCTAGGACTAGATCTGACTTAACAGCCTAAGCCTGCCAAGTAGGTCAGCATGGAGTTGCACCTATACAGTACTCTAGGTGGGTTTTCCCACATTCTAGTGATTCCAACACTCCAGCTTTAACTTGAGCTGTTGTAGTAACTACTAGACCAGTATCTAATAGCAACACTCACAATAAATCTCACAGGAGGATATCTAGTAGGGAACACAAGTTGTGTAATTTACAAGAGAACTCAACAAAGAAAACAAAAGATCTGTTGTGTGTCCCCAACTACAACAGTATTCTACCAACTATTTATACTAAGTCTTCATGGTCTATGCTATGACTATGCATCTACTGTATATCCTACTTTAAGGTCCATGTGTTATCCGTGTATACACCATGTGGTAGCAATACTCTATTCTTATGTCTATTACTCATCTATTTTAAGGTTATCATGCCATATATATGTGCTCTGACATTATCTTCTAGACTCTTTTTGATCCTTCTAAATCATAGATCCTTCTAGACTGCTCTAGACCCTATAATGTAATGTCATGTGACTTCCTAGTCATGTGCCCTTCTCTTGTTGTAGACTAATAAAATAATGTTCTTCCACTAATATATAAGGAGATATCTTTCTATACTTCTTCATCTCATAACATGAGTCTAAACTGGTCATTATTATATTAGCAAACTGATAGTGGATATAGATCTCTCAAGCTAGAGAAAGGGAACTACTCTATTTTACTACAGCCCAGTTCTAGTAAAGGTGCTACTCTCTGCTATACCTTTCTATCCCCCAGTAAGTGGTTCTCTTATGTCTATAGGTATGAATCCCCAACTTGTCCAGAGTCACTGCTTTATCACCTGCCAATCTAGTGAGTGCTCTAGAACAGGTCTGGACTAGGAGTTGTTTCTATAGTGTGACTAACTATCTCTAAGTCATACAACCTAGAGATGTAGAGTGTTCTGTTTCTATTTTAGCTTTACCAGCCAGGTTTATACCAAATGGTGGGCTGAGCCCTTAACCAATTAGTCTCCCAGAATCTGATTCAACTAGGTGGGTTTATGTCAAATGATAGGCTGAGCTTTTAACCAATCAGCTCCCCAAAATTAGATTGTTATTACCCTCATTGTTATAGTACACTTGAACACTAACATATTACTAGATATTGTGTTCTGATAGCAGTGTGAATGCGCACTAGTCCTATGGTATACACCAATTATAGAAACAAAGAACCCTAGTAGTTGCTATATGATATTACTACTATATAGTTGCAAAGTTAAGATATTTATACTTGAAGAGAATTGAACCCTCAATCTTTTGAACACTCATTCAAGTGCTTTTACCAAGTCTTCAGTGATTGAAACCACTAGGCTACTGGGGCCTGTGCTGTGCCTTTGCATATCATAATAGTCATATTTAGAAAGAGAATATTAACAAGAAGTGAAATATAAAGGAAGTTAGACTTTTGAGCATGAGTACTTAGAACAGTATACTATACTGGTTGATTTTCAAGCTGTTATATTCTGATCTGGCTACATCTATCTTAACTCATGGGTAGTGCTCTTTCTCTTATCTATACTTTCTGATCTCTTTTAATAGAGATTACAAGTTTTTATTTTATCTCAGACTTTTTTGCTAAACTTTGTTAATTCTATGAACATCCATTCCTGGTATCTAAGAGTTACTAAAAACCAGGGTAATGCTTAGTAATATCTATTCTAGATAATTATTTTAAAAAGTATAATATTAGAGTTGTAAAGTTTAGACCCAAGTTTTTTCTAATTTCTTCTTTCTCTTATTTTTCTTTTCTGAACCTAGGGTTAGGGTTAGTGTGACATCACAATCATACTGTCACACAAACAGTCACATTGCCTGACATGGTCACAGTAACAGTCATATAGTCATAAGGTTATAAAGAACATGGTAGAAGGTTTGAGAACAATGATGTTATATAATATGTATAACATATGTAGACCTCATGGCTAATACATGATCATTTAGGGTAGGCTAAAGAAGTAGAGCATAGACTATGACTAGTTAGTATATATAGATAGATATCTTATATTAAGAACTTTATCAAGTTCTCTTGTGTTAACCCAATACAAGGTTCTTCTTATCAACTAACCCTAAGGTCTTTAAGTTATAATATATAATTAGTATATAAGCTAGTAGTTTATACTATAAGCATTATCCTGAAAATCAACCATTACTTTCAGTATTAGCAATAATACATCTTCTATTTTTTGGTAGACTTATCTACTATTCATATTCCAAGCAACTCATCCAAAATATGTGACTAATATAACTTATAGAGGTATAGTATATAAGCCAAAGTTAAAAATTATTCCAATTTCCACACTCCATGTTCTTAGATAACACACAAATAACTCATTTTGGACTTCTAAAAGACTATGATTGAATCTTAGATAATATGATGTAAACTGTGTCCAACACAAGCTAAGAAACTACAGAGTATTTATATATTTTAAATAACATTACTCAGTAACTATATTTGAGGATTGGAAAAGATAGGTAGCTACTTAAGGTATATTCAAGTCCTTAGGAATAAAGTTCCATGAAGATCATAAGGAGTTATATAATCAGTAATGGGATAATTGGACATAAATTGAAACTAGATAGATTTTTATTAAAAGAGAATAAGTAGACTAGAAAGGAAAATATCTTCTTTCACAGATGTTTTGAGCAGATCAGATGTTAGAGAAGTGTTATCTATGGTGTAGTTGGATAGATCAGATATATTCATGTAGGTGATATATTGTTATGATATTATTATTCTAAAAATCACATTATAACCTCTTAACCTAGTCCTAATAAAGAAAATTAAAAACAAAAAATAAAAGAAAAAGAGCAAGAATAATAAAGAGAACTCTTTAGTTCTTAGATGCAATTGGCTTACCTGATATAATCCATTGATTGACTAGATAAATAGGTTGATTATCTTCTGTCTATCTTTGTAGAAAATTAAGATTTATTATACTATTGGTAATTCTGTTAATTTCTGATAGTATTTTATATTTATTACATCTAGAGATTTCTATATCTATGTCTGAGATCTGTAAAAGAACTCACTACTTTGTCTGAACTTGAGTTTTAAACACTACCAAAACTTGTAGCTTTTTCCTCTTTTTAGTTATATTTTTGAAATGTTACTGTTAATTCTATAGGGTTTGTCAAGTCAACATTACTGCTCTATCTTTAGAACTTCTTTAGGTACTGTATTTGAGATAAGCATAATTGTTATAGTACACTTGAACCCTTAGATTTTATTTTATTTTATTCTACTTTTATTGATTTTATTTTGCTTTTCTTTTTCTTTTTCTTTGATTTCTTAGACAATGAAGAGGCATATGACCATGGTCACATAATGCATCATATGACATCATGTCATAGGTCTAGAATATAAGAGAAAGGGTTGAAAGAATAACATTAAGATATATATTTATAGTATATTTATCTTATAGCTAACACATAAATCTATGTACTAGTAGTATGAATAGGGTAGTAATATATTGGAAACTCCTTGTTAAGTTCTCTTGTAATCTCCATAAGACTCTTGTAATATAAGACTACTTAGTGTGTTATTGACCATCTTGGTTAGTAGTTGTTACAATAGTAAAACTCAACTCTCTTCAAGAATATTATATTATATGGTCTCCTTTCTCTTACTCTTTATCTATTCTTAGTATGTGACTAATATAGTTAATTACCACAAACTTCATATAGCTAGACTTTAGACTTAAAAAGTAGATGTTATGACTTAAAATCTTGTATAAGGGAAAAAGATGACTTTTGTATTGAGTAATGCAAAAGAACTTAATAGAGTTCTAAGTAAAAACTAGTCTACCTTATATACCACAGACTATGGTCCATGTACATACCATAATTAACCTATCCTAAAGTATATATACTTTGTATAAGGCCAATATGTTGTTGCTATACTATATGATATTATTTATTCCAGAACCTTTTATGACCTTCTCTGTGTGACATGTTTGTGTGACAGTTGTGACCATGACATTATGCTGAAACCTTAACCCTAAGTCAAAAATAAAATAGAAAAGAAATTAAAAGAAAAAAGAAAGAAAATAAAGAATAAAATAGAGTTTACAGTTCACAATTTTGACAATAGGTAGCAGTCATCAGAGATTGTCATGAACAGTGTTGACCAGGTCTAGGCAAGTATTTAGATATACTTATCATTTAAGTAGATAGTGTTATCTTAGCTACTTGTTGTTTTCATGTAGAAGTCTTATGCTGAAGATCTACTATGATCTTTTTATATAGAGAAATATCATTGTTTAGTAAGGGAATATTTAGAGTAGAGATTTCCTTCTTGGAAATAATAGCCAGTATTTATTAGGACAGTAGCTAATAGAGTAGTAAACAGATAGTTGATAAATAGTGTAAGGTCAGATAAGAAGAATATTAGCTAGTACTTATAAAGGAATTTTTGAGAAACATTGCTTAGGTTGTTAGACACTATGGAAATAATTTTTGATCAAATAAATATGGAAGAACTGAGGAGAGAAGTAGTAGAAGAGAAAGTAATGAGATTATTGAAGGAGTAAGTAAGAAAAAATAAGGAAATAATATCAGAATTGCAGAAAACAAGTGATGATAATAGAAGAAAAAAAATAAAAGAAGATAGGAGGAGAAAGGAAAGAGATGATAGGAAGCATAGAAGAAAAGAAAAGAAAGAAACAGAGAGATAATAATGTAAGAAATGAAGTATTTTGTTTGTGAAGGTTTTGGACATCATTGTAGAAATAAGAGAGTGGTTGAAGAGAATAGGGAACAGAGATTGGGAGACCAGAATGTCAGCTCTCAAATAATAGAATTGAAGTAGAGTGATAAAGACAGATATGCCTAATAGAAGGAAGAAGAAGAAGAAAAATTGTTAAGAGAAGTGATGGTAAAAATAGGACTGAAGCAGAAAGATGAAGAAAGAATAAGTTCAAGAAGAAGAAGCTAGAGAGGCTAATATATGTGAGAAATATAGATGGAACCTTTAATCATAAAGAATCAATTAAGTATATAGTAAAGATAAAACTATTTTACAAAGAACATAAGGAGAGAACAGAGATAGATGTAATAGGAGAATAGAATGTTAGGGGTGATTTACACTTGCTGAAAATATTTGTATAGAAAGTGGAAATAAAAACTGAACTTAGTAGCTGTAGGTTAGGTAGAGACTAGAAGTAATGTTATATGGATAATAGTCTTGGCTTCAATGGATAATGTTATACCTAGCCTATATGTTATATTGACAGGAGTCAAGTAGAAAAGAGGTCATGCTAGAGTGCAACAAGAATTATGTAATACTAGCTCTTAACTGTGCACTAAAGAATTCAAAGAGAATAATATCAGCTTCTGGAATCAAGAGAAGGTATAGAAATAATAATATAAAATCTGTTTACAAATGCTTTTCTTTGATAACATACTCCTAAACAGTAAATCTTACACTGTGTAACAAGCTCCTTTGGAAAATCTAGTGAATAGATTACAAAGCTTCTTCAGAGCCTCTAACAATACCCAAGTGATGCACTTCTTAAGTTGAACCTTATGACTAAAGATATCAACTAATGATACTTACTCAATAAAATAAAAGTTAAAACTGCTCTCAAGTGGGGAAATTTAGATAGGAGTTTTCTCTTTTTACTCCTCTCCACTTGTAGCTTATATATTAGTCTAAAAATACAGAGAATGAAACTAGAGAATGGAGACCAAAATTATAAAAAAGCTTTCTAAAGTCTTACAAACATATGGCCATCTCTACATTTGCAACCTAACATTAATTCAATAATTGCTTCCTGTTTATGAGTGTCTATTTCTATTCTTCCTTTACTATTTCCATAGCTATTCCTACTTGTGAAGCCATTCTGGACTCTATTAGCTTCTGATCCAATATGTTCCTGCCTTATTCAACTGCTTAAATGTTCATAACTATGTAAAGTGCTCTTGTAAGTGCTTGTGCTTTGTAGCTAGTCATTTATAAGTGGTGTTTCTTATCTCTAAAGACTTTGTCTTTCCAAGATCTGGTTTGATTAATGGCTATCATACCATTTCTCAAGTTGGTATATACTTGAGAGGATCTGAGATGTCATCTAGGAGTATAAGATTTTCTTGTTATTTAAGAACCTCATGAGAGTATATGTTTTTGTGAAAAAGAATTTTCTTGTATAACAGTGTAACTGTATTTTTAAAGATTAGAAGTTTTGGAAGAAAGTTGAAATAAGTGTAGTGTAAGCTTCAAGTTAATTATCAGACTAAAGAATAGTATATAGTAGCTAACATTCTTAAATATAGAAGTGGTAATCTAATAATATTCTTCTACTATGCATACTTTAGATTGTTGGACACTGTGAAAGTTACCATTCAGAACTTTATAAAATTGAGAGAAATATAAGATTTTTGGTCCTTGGATTAATAGATAATAGAATAGAGTATGATTTGCACTGGAAGAGAGTGAGAAGAGAGTAAATGTTGAACAGTATGTAATAGTAACAAAGCTTACCATCTAACTTGTTTCTTTATTAAACAAAGATGTTAAAATCTCAGAACCTTAGAATAGATCAAGAAAAGAAACCTTGTATAGGGTTTACATAAGAGAACTCAATAGAGAACTTTGTACTAGACTGTCTACCTTATATACTAAATTCCCTTGGTCCATGCTACTACTACTTTAGCCTATCCTAAATAACCATATGTTTGTCTTAAGGTCAGTATATATTATATATACTGTATAATATCATTCTTTCAGAACCTTCCACTTCCTTCTATTGCTACCTTGTGACCTGTGACCATTAATTTGATCATGTCATGTGACTTGTGATAGTGTGACAGTGATGTCACACCAAAACCCTAACCCTAGTCTTCAGAATAGAAGATAAAAGAAAAAAAAAGAAAAGTCAAAAAAAACTTGGGTCCAAACTTTGTAAGTCTAAAAAAAAGTGGTTTGGCTATTTCTGCTCTAAATAATGCAGTAAAATTAACTACTGTTTTTTTAAATAGACAGATTATGAATAGATTTATATATTATAAACTAACTTTTAAGATATCTGAAATATTTGCTTTCTAACTTCCAGTTAGAACTTTAACCATATCTAGATACATTTCTATATTTGTGCTTGTTTACATATAGATCAGTCTCTTATGTTTTATCTCTTAGTAACTTATCACCTAGACTTCTGGTCATCTCATATTCTAGAAGCCATCTTTATAACATCTTCTTAGTTATACTACTATTTCTCTAATTACAGTTCCAACTATAGACTTAGTATTTAAGATCAAGTAGGTACTCTGTAGTCTTCAGTCTGTAAATTGACTAAAACTCAATCAATTAACTACCAAGAAATCTTATAGTATCTTTCTCATTTCTTTAACTAAGATATTAATTAGTTCTATCTAATATCTTGCTATTTGAAATTATGATCACATGATAGATAGTGGACACAACATATAGGTTGAGGCTAAGGTCATTATTTGAGATCATGTTGTCAATCTATAGATAAGCTTCCAAGCTTGATCTATAATCTAGGTATCTTGCTCAATAATTATATCTAACCTCTTTCTATATAACTGATTGCAGTTACCTACTCATGGCAAGTTCTTTCTGTTCTGACACTACACTACTCTCTTGACACTGTAGTAGAGAACTAATATTCAAAAAAAATAATATGTTCAAAAAAGGTAAGTATATCTATAATATACCAGTAAACTTTGATGTACTATATGTAGCTAAGCTTTCTCTGCTCAGCTAGTATATTTCTTATGTATAAGGCTCAACAATTTTTCCTAACTAAGAGTAGTATTGCTTCTAGTTGAGGATAATAAGAGAGTAGAGAAAAATATAGAGAGAACTCTGTATTAAGCAGTTTTAGAAATGGAAATCAAGTTCTCTTAGGTTTCAAAGTGTTAAGACTATGGTCTGTGTATATTCATATCTAACCTACCTACTATAAAAGCCATATAGTATATATAAAGTCAACATACTATAACTATATTGTTATGATATTCTTTTTAAAACTTTTTATGTTTTTTTTGTATCATGTGATATTGTGATCATGACTGTCACATGTGTGACCAACATGTGACAGTTATTATGCTCTTATCATTAGACTATCAGCCATTTATAGAGATGTATTTTGTTATAATTAGGTTACTAGGGAAAGCTGAAAGAATATCTCAGTATAGAGTGTCCAGATCAATGACTGTAGTTGCATGGAAAGAGGGAAAAAGGAGGACAGTAGCTTGTAGATTAGATGTTGATAAGATAGTATTACTACAGTGATATATACTTTGGTCAGGTAGACTTAGCATATAATAGTATTCCTCTCTTAGGACTGAGCCTTCAAAGCTCTATTGAATTTATCCAAAGAATTTTGTGATGGTATCTAGGTCAACAATATATAAACAGAAAAGAAAAGTTTTTGTCTTTTCTTCTGTATTACTATGTCTTCTCCCATTCTCTCTGATATCTTCCAAAACAATGCTGAGATGCTTGAAGAGCAGTGTTATGAAATGTAGAGACAGTACAAGAAGGAGCAACAGCTCTAAGCCTGATTGAAGGAGGCAGCAGAGGCCTGTCATGTTGAGCACACTACTCAAAAGGCAGGGAAAGTGGCAGAAGCCAAGATAAGAGAGGAGGCCAAAAAGTAGAAGCTTGTAGAAGAGAAGAAGAAGAAAAAATGGATGGAGTACCTCCAACAACTCTGAGAAGAGGTACTGGCAGAGGATGCTGCTCTTTTGGAGAGTACTAGAGGTTTCTAGGTTGTAGGAACTAGATGTAAGAAGATTACTACTATTTCCTCAGAAGATGAGGCAGAACAATAGCCTTTTAAGAAGGCTAAAGAGAAGCAACCAGAAAAGTACCATAGGAGTGCTGGAGTCAAGATAAGGGGTGCTAACACCTGTGAGAGGTGTGTGTACCACTCAAGGTAAGTAAAAATTATCTTTTTTCTTTTTTCTAATACTAATAACTTCTTCTCCATAGCCATTCTCTTACATGTACAGGGTACATTGCTCTGAAACAGTGGTATAAACCTCACACCAACTCCCTAGCCATAATTTCTACTTATGGTAGAGTCTTAAGTGCCATTGAAAAGGCACTCCAAGAACTTGTGAAGGAGTACTAAAGTGTTGAAAGGTCTCTTTAGGACTTGGTAGAGGGCTAAGAGAGAAATATAGCCCAATTAGCAAAGATTGGAGCTATGGTAGGATGGAGATAGAGCTTGAAAAAAGAGAACAAAGAGGAAGATAGAGACAATAAGGAGGGGTCTGAGAATAGCTTTAGAGAAAGTTAGGAGAAGGTAGAGAAGGGAACTTCATTGTCTACCTCCTGCTTAAATAGAGTTTTGTATTGTTTTTTTAATTTTAATTTTATTTGTTTTTTGTTGTATCTAACTGTGTAAGTAAGAAAATTAAGAGATTGAAATGAAAATAAAGTCTAAAAGTTTGAAAGAAAGACCCTGTAAAAAGTGTATGGAAGCTGAGATTAAATAAAAATAAGCAGGTTGAATATACTAAGAAATAATAAAAGAATCCCCATCAGAAAGTGTATAGAGGCAGGGGACAAGTGTAACAGTATACTAGGCTTGGCAGGATATATAATATAGAAATTGGATATCAAGTCAGCAGTATAAGTGAGTTCAGATGCAGGGATCCACTCAGATTTATCTTTGTATCTTCATATTCTAGCCAGATCACCTTATACAGGAGTTTGCATGCCCATTGGCAATCAATTTTGGAGTCTACTATCTGAGAAATTTCATATTCAGATTTTCTGTTGATTATTACTGGAGTGGGGGCCAGTTATGTTTTCTTAAGGAAAGAATTAACATAGTAGGTTTGAGCATGGACAAATAGAAAACTGGATGGACAGAGTACATAGACTCTGGAAGATGGAGGGTGAACAATAGTATACCAGGCTGAGAAATGATTTTATAAGGTCCAAGATATTTTTCAGAGAGCTTCTTTGAAAGCTAAGTAGTTTTGAAGAACTGAGCCTTGATAAAGACTTTGTCACCTACTTTTAAATTAGAAGCAGAGAAATATTGCACATCAGCAGACTTTTTATAATACTGTTAGACCACAGAGATTTTAGCTTTGAGGATACTCTGTAACTCATTGAGATCTATAGTAAAGTCATAGGCTCTGGAGGAAGCAATATCATGTTCAGGGTAAAAAGTGATGTTTGGATAATATCCCTTATTAGCAAAAAATAGAAAGACACTACTAGTAGCACTCAGAGCATTGTTGTAAGCAAACTCTATAAGAGATAGAAGTTTGGACCAGTTGTCTTGCTGGTAATTATAATATACACAGAAGTATTGTTTGTGGGTCTGATTTGTGTATTCAGTTTGTTGTTATGAAACACTTTGAACACTAACATTTTTCTTTTCCTTTTATTTATTTTTCTTGATTTTATATTTCTTTTCTTTTGAATTTCTTTTTATTGATGATGATGAAGTGGCATGTGACATTTCAGTCACATGCCAGGTCACATGATGTGACATCATAGGCCTAGAACATGGTAGAAGGATCTGGAAGATAATGTCAGGGCACATGGTATACACATGGAAGCCTTGAGTAAGATATGAGGCAGACATGAGGTAGTAGTACAGACCAATATATAACAGTATAAATAGGACTCTAATTTAGCAGAGGCTCCTTGTCGAGTTCTCTTGTGCTTTTCCCTACTTGATTGCTTAACTAAAAGCTTTACCACTTGTGTTATCATTGGACTTTGTGTCTAGTAGTTGTCACAACATTTGTTTATCATCTTTTGGATAGTAACCTGAAGTGAAGTGAAGCTGCATGTCCAGAGCAGTACCTAAAGAATAGAAGAAGTTTAACACAAACTCCAAGCCTTTATCAGAAGTGATATAAGAAGGAATACATGAAGGATAAACAGGTATGCTAAGTTTATAAATATAATAATGTCATGGTCTGGGATAAAGATTGTATGCTTAGTGAGCTAGTCAACTATAACCAAGATAGTGTCAAACCTAGAGGATGATGGAAGTTTCTTAATGAAGTCTATAGAAATGGAATTCCATAGTTGTTCAGGGATAGGAAGTTATCTGAGAGATCCATAGAGCTTGTGATATTGTGGGACTTGAATTATATACAAATGACACAGGACTTGCAGAATTGTTATATATTAACATGAAGGCTGGTTTAGGAATATTCATGGCAAACTAGTTCTAGTATTTTGTTTTGACTGTAATATCCAGCAAGGATGTGATTATGATTATACTGGAGAATACATGTGTGGAGATTACTAGTAGATGGTATATAAATTCTGTTATCAAGAAGGAGAAGACTATTTGGGTCTATAGACTATTAACTATTTGTAGAGATGTGTTTTGTAGCAATTAGGTCACTTGGAAGAGCTAAAAGAATGTCTTGATGTAGAGTGTCCAAATCAATGACTGTAGCTACATAAAGAGAAGGAAAGAGGAGGACAGTAGCTTGTATGGAGGCCATAAGTTGTACTTGAGTAAAGATTAGTTTGAAGTTGTGAGAGTTGACTATGGCATAGCCAGTATTTTCTCTTTTAGAATAGATGTTCCACCATTTAGTAAAAGCATCCAGTTTGATGCCTAGATAACTAGGATGGAACCTGATGACAAGATTGAATTATGAAAGATACTCAGACTACCATGCTTGCCACCAGATCAACACCTTGGTAGTGGAAAAGTACTCAAGGTTTTTACAATTTGTAAATAAGATAGGCTGGACCTTCTAGGTAGTGTTACAAAATTTTGAAAGCTTTAAAAATGGCAAGCAATTTCTTGTCATATGTGTCATAGTTCAACTTCACTGCAGTGAAAGTATGGGAGTGAAAGGTAACCAGATGAACTTTATTTTCTTTATTAACAATGGAAATAATTATAGTGAGAACATGGTCCAAAGCATTAGTTTTCACAATGAGTTGAGCATCAGAAATCCAATAAGTGAGGATAGGAGCAGAAGTGAATGCTTTTTTGAGAGAGTTGAAAGCATCATGATAGAAGGAGCCAATCTTCCAGAGAACATCCTTTCAGGTGAGGTATATTAATAGAACAACAATGTCTGAGTAGTTGAAGATCAACTAGCAATAGAAATTTGCAAAACCTAAGAAGAATTGAATATTCTTGACTTTTTTGGGCTTCTGCTAGTCTTGAATAATATTCACTTTGTCATTGGACATGGTGAGGCCAGAAGGAGAAAGGATATAGATATATCCCAGATACTTTACTGACTCAGAGTAAAATTTGTATTTCTCTACTTTGGTATAAAGTTTAGTCTTGTAGAGATGCTTGAGTACTTCTTTAACATACTAGTGATGTTTGGACATGTTATTTGAGTAGATGAGTATATCATCCAGATATATTATAACACAGATATTCAAAAGGTCAGAAAAAATGTTATTTATAAATTGCTGAAAGACTATAAGAGCATTGGTAAGACTGAAAGGTATTACAGACCACTTAGATAATCCATAATATGTTCTAAAATCAGTCTTCTATTTATCACTGTTGATGATGCAAACCAAATGGTAAGCATAGCAAAGATCTATCTTTGAATAAACCTAAGCTTTGTAAGGTAAGTCTAGTAGATTAGAGATGAGCAGGAGTAGATAGTAATCTTTTTTGGAAATGTAGTTAAGACCACAGAAGTTGACACAAAGGTGCAGTAAACTATCTTTCTTCTTGATGAATAAAACCAGTACACCATGTGGAGAGGAGGTTGGTTAGATGAAACCTATGTTGAGGTTTTCCTTAATAAATTCCTTGAGAGCTTCTTGTTCAGATGTTGAAAGAGAGTATATAGGGCTAACTAGAGGTTGAGCACCTTCTTCCAGATTGATTTGGAGATTACAAGGCCAATGAGGAGTGAGAACTTCAGCTTTGGTTTTGCTCAAAACATTGGAAAATTCATGATATTTGGAAGGGACATTGGAGAGGT
>Ga0157358_1000359_pt1 | contig 18650 bp, 16 predicted proteins | sample AttcapACBM2_FD_111484 | JGI IMG/M metagenome (GOLD analysis project Ga0157358, IMG submission 111484) | Fungus gardens microbial communities from leaf cutter ant in Botucatu, State of São Paulo, Brazil - Atta capiguara ACBM2 | ecosystem: Host-associated > Fungi > Mycelium > Unclassified ... | reverse complement strand
GCTGCGGTTTTGGCCGAAGTCGGACATGACGTTCTTTGTATCGATGTCGACGCAAACAAAGTCGAGAATCTGAAGAAAGGGATCATTCCAATTTTTGAACCAGGCCTGACGCCGCTGGTGATGCAGAACTATGAGGCCGGTCGCCTTAAGTTCTCCACCAATGCGGAAGAGGGTGTTAACCACGGCATTATGCAGTTTATCGCTGTGGGCACGCCTCCGGATGAGGATGGCTCTGCGGATCTGAAATATGTCACCGCGGTAGCGCGTACGATTGCCCAACATATGAACGATCATAAAGTGGTTATCGACAAGTCAACCGTACCGGTAGGAACGGCTGACCGCGTGCGCGGCGTGATGGAAGAAACGCTGAAGGCGCGTGGCAAAGAGATCGCTTTCGATGTGGTATCTAACCCGGAATTCCTGAAGGAAGGTGCGGCGGTCAACGACTGTATGCGTCCTGAGCGTATTGTGGTAGGTACCGACAACGAAGCGGTAGTAGACCTGCTGCGCGAGCTGTATGAGCCATTCAACCGCAATCACGATCGCATGATCCTGATGGATATCCGCAGCGCCGAGCTGACCAAGTATGCGGCTAACTGCATGCTGGCAACAAAAATCAGCTTTATGAACGAGATCTCCAACCTGGCTGAACGCCTGGGTGCGGACGTCGAGAAAGTGCGTCAGGGTATTGGTTCCGATTCCCGTATCGGCTACTCCTTTATTTACCCTGGCTGCGGCTACGGCGGCTCCTGCTTCCCGAAAGACGTGCAGGCGCTGATCCGCACCGCCGAGCAGATTGGCTATAAGCCGCGTCTGCTGCAGGCTGTGGAAGACGTTAACGACTCGCAGAAGCACAAGCTGCCGGACTTTATCAAGCGTCACTTTGGCGACAACCTTCAGGGCAAAACCTTTGCGCTGTGGGGACTCTCCTTTAAGCCAAACACCGACGATATGCGTGAAGCGTCAAGCCGCGTGCTGATGGAAGCACTGTGGCAGGCCGGGGCTTCCGTTCAGGCTTTCGATCCGGAAGCGATGGACGAAGCGCAGCGCATCTATGGTCACCGCAGCGATCTTAAGCTGATGGGCACCAAAGAAGCGGCATTGCAGGGCGCAGATGGCCTGGTTATCTGCACCGAATGGCAAAACTTCCGCGCGCCGGATTTTGATGTCATTAAAAATGCGCTGAAAGAACCCGTGATTTTTGATGGTCGTAACCTGTATGATCCAGAAAGAGTCAGCAAACGCGGTTTCGTTTATTATGCAATCGGCCGCGGAGCTTCTATCCAAATTGCATAATTAACGAGGGAAGTATGAAATATCTGGTTACCGGCGCAGCAGGCTTTATCGGTTTTCATGTCGCACAACGCCTGTCAGGCGCCGGTCACCAGGTTGTCGGTCTCGACAACCTGAATGACTATTATGATGTAAAACTCAAACTCGCCCGCCTGGATTTACTCAAACCTTTTTCAAACTTCACTTTTATTGAGCTTGACCTTGCCGACAGGGAAGGGATGGCCGCGCTTTTTGCCGCTGAAGGTTTTGACCGCGTTATTCACCTGGCCGCGCAGGCAGGCGTTCGTTATTCGCTGGAAAACCCGCTGGCCTATGCCGATGCCAATCTCATCGGACATTTAAATATTCTGGAAGGATGCCGCCATAATAAAGTCGGTCATCTGCTTTATGCTTCTTCCAGCTCCGTATATGGCCTGAACCGCAAAATGCCGTTCTCAACCGACGATACGGTAGACCATCCGGTTTCCCTGTATGCGGCGACTAAAAAAGCCAATGAGCTGATGTCTCATACCTATTCTCATCTTTATGGCATCCCAACTACTGGCCTGCGGTTTTTCACCGTCTACGGCCCGTGGGGACGCCCTGATATGGCCTTGTTTAAGTTTACCCGCGCCATGATTGCGGGTGAAAAGATTGACGTATATAACAATGGCCAGATGCGCCGCGACTTCACCTATATCGACGATATTGCCGAGGCCATCGTACGTCTGCAGGACGTTATTCCTCAGCCAGACGCCAGCTGGACAGTAGAAAGCGGCAGCCCGGCGACCAGTTCGGCGCCGTATCGCGTCTATAATATCGGCAACAGCAGCCCGGTGACGTTAATGGCTTATATCGAGGCGCTGGAGAAAGCGTTAGGCATGACCGCCGAGAAAAACATGCTGCCTATGCAGCCAGGCGACGTGCTGGAGACCAGCGCGGATACCACGGCGCTTTATAAGGCGATTGGATTTAAGCCACAGACTGGTGTAGAGGAAGGCGTAAGTCGATTTGTTAACTGGTATCGCACTTTCTATCAGGTATAACGGTAATAAAAAAAGGAAGCTTCGGCTTCCTTTTTTTATGTAGCCCGGATGAAAACTCATCCGCTGAAGAAATTTACAGCATGAAATCTTCGAGTTTTTTACCCTGTTCTTCGATAGCTTTTTTGATTACGGCTGGCGTACGACCCTGGCCGGTCCAGGTTTTCGTTTCGCCATTTTCATCCACATATTTATACTTGGCAGGACGGGCAGCGCGCTTGGCTTTACCCACGCTTTTTGCAGCGTTCTGCGTAGCAAGCAGTTCATTAGGATCGATGCCGTCGGCAATCAGCATTTCACGATATTGCTGCAGTTTACGGGTACGCTCTTCGATTTCAGCCTGAGCGTGGCTCTCTTCATCACGGCGTTCGTGCACAACAACTTCCAGCTTCTCCAGCATCTCTTCTAAAGTTTCCAGCGAGCATTCTCTGGCCTGTGCACGCAGAGTACGGATGTTGTTCAAAATTTTAAGTGCTTCGCTCATTGTTCTAATCTCAAAAATTATAATGGGGGAATGTTCTGCCTGATAATAATAGAGTGCGTCATAATGAACTGCAATAGCTAATTTTGTAAGGGAAAGAAATGTGTTTATCTTTCGACGCTGACAATCCCTTATTAAGCCCTGGACAAATAGGCTTAAGATGAATAAAAGATTGATTGTTGCAACAGATAACCACTTCAGCTTACCCCAACGCCTGGAATTATAATCAAAGTTGCAGGCTTGTTTTGCTAAATGGTGTTCAAAGCTAACCCACAGAAAACGCAGTGAATAATAGCAAGATCACAATCCTTTTTTTAATCGTTAAATGCGATAAAAATAGCCGCGGTAAAACCCGTTGCGAAAAGGGGCCGGCGATTTCGCCTGTCCATTAGTACAGTCTTTACGCCAGCGGCTACGCAATACTGCACGAAAAAGGCGCGCCGCAGGGTCATCCTGGTCTTTGATGAGTGTGATACAATAATCTTAACCCGTTAAACTTTAATTCGGAGCAAGGCCAGATGGCTCAGCTTTATTTTTATTATTCCGTAATGAATGCAGGTAAATCGACTGCGCTATTGCAGTCCTCATATAACTATCATGAGCGCGGGATGCGCACGCTGGTCTATACAGCAGAAATTGATAATCGTTTTGGATCGGGCAAAGTGAGTTCGCGTATTGGCCTTTCTTCTCCAGCAAAATTGTATAATAACGACACGGCACTTTTTGATGAGATAAAAGCAGAACAGCAAATGGAACCGGTTCACTGCGTGCTGATAGATGAATCGCAATTTCTGACCAGAGAGCAGGTAAAAGCGTTATCTGACGTGGTGGATAATCTGGATATCCCGGTTCTCTGTTATGGTTTGCGAACCGATTTTCGCGGGGAGTTATTTAGCGGCAGCCACTATCTTCTTGCCTGGGCCGACAAGCTTGTCGAGCTGAAAACAGTTTGCCACTGCGGAAGAAAAGCGGGAATGGTATTAAGAGTCGATGAAAACGGCGAGCCTTACGATGAGGGCGAGCAGGTAGTGATCGGCGGCAACGAGCGCTACGTCTCGGTCTGCCGTAAGCATTATAAGGCGGCGCTTGAGCAGCACTCGCTGGAGGCGGTTTACGGGGAAAAAGGCCGCAAGCCAGCCTGAAAAGGGGAAAGGCGATGCGACAAAACCAGAGCGGTTCTTAACGCCTGATGTGCGCAGGATGATTAGCCCGGCTTAAGGATAAAAAAAACCCGCCTTGCGGCGGGTTTCAGTCAGGTTAGATTATTTTTTCACTTTCTTGCGCATTTCGACCGGCTGCGCCACCAGGGCTTCGGCTACGGAATCGAAAGGCTCTACGTATTCACGACCGTAGAAGGTATCCATCATAATTTGCTTCAGCTCGGCGATCAGCGGATAGCGCGGGTTAGCACCGGTACACTGATCGTCAAAGGCATCTTCCGCCAGCTTATCCACTTTTGCCAGGAAGTCCGCTTCCTGTACGCCAGCCTCGCGAATCGATTTAGGAATACCCAGTTCCGCTTTCATTCCTTCGAGCCACGCAAGCAGTTTTTCAATTTTCTGCGCGGTGCGGTCGCCAGGCGCGCTAAGACGCAAATGGTCGGCTATTTCAGCATAGCGGCGGCGAGCCTGCGGACGATCGTACTGGCTGAACGCCGTCTGCTTGGTTGGGTTATCGTTAGCGTTGTAGCGGATAACGTTGCTGATCAGCAGGGCGTTAGCCAGACCGTGTGGAATATGGAACTCAGAGCCTAACTTGTGCGCCATGGAGTGGCAGACGCCAAGGAAGGCGTTGGCAAAAGCGATACCGGCGATGGTCGCGGCGTTATGGACGCGCTCACGAGCAACAGGGTTTTTCGCGCCGTCACGATAGCTCGCCGGTAAATTTTCCTGCAGCAGCTTCAGCGCCTGGAGCGCCTGGCCGTCGGAATATTCGTTAGCAAGCACGGAAACATAGGCTTCCAGCGCGTGGGTCACGGCATCCAGACCGCCAAAAGCACACAGCGACTTCGGCATGTTCATCACCAGGTTGGCGTCAACGATAGCCATATCCGGCGTCAGCGCATAGTCAGCCAGAGGATATTTCTGGCCGGTCGCGTCATCGGTCACCACCGCAAAAGGCGTAACTTCTGAACCGGTGCCGGACGTAGTGGTAATGGCAATCATCTTCGCCTTCACGCCCATTTTCGGGAACTTATAGATACGTTTACGGATATCCATAAAACGCAGCGCCAGCTCTTCGAAATGGGTTTCGGGATGCTCGTACATCACCCACATAATTTTTGCCGCATCCATTGGCGAACCGCCGCCGAGAGCAATAATCACGTCCGGTTTGAAGGAGTTCATCTGCTCCGCGCCCTTACGCACGATGCTCAGCGTCGGATCCGCTTCGACTTCAAAGAACACTTCGGTTTCAAGGCCGTGAGATTTCAATACCGATACCACCTGATCCGCATAGCCGTTGTTAAACAGGTAACGGTCGGTAACGATAAAGGCGCGTTTGGCACCGTCGGTCGCCACTTCTTCCATGGCGATAGGCAGGGAACCGCGGCGGAAGTAGATAGACTTAGGAAGTTTATGCCACAACATATTTTCTGCTCGCTTGGCCACGGTTTTCTTGTTGATCAGATGTTTAGGTCCTACGTTCTCGGAGATAGAGTTGCCGCCCCAGGAGCCGCAGCCGAGCGTCAGTGACGGAGCAAGTTTAAAGTTATACAGGTCGCCGATGCCGCCCTGTGAAGCCGGGGTATTAATCAGAATACGCGCGGTTTTCATTCTGTCGCCGAAGTAGTTAACGCGCTCACGCTCGTTATCCTGATCGGTGTACAGGCAGGAGGTGTGACCGATACCGCCCATCGCCACCAGTTTCTCCGCTTTGCTGACCGCGTCTTCAAAATCTTTTGCACGGTACATGGCAAGCGTAGGGGAAAGTTTTTCATGCGCGAAAGGTTCGGACTCATCGACCAGCTTCACTTCGCCAATCAGGATCTTAGTGCTGGACGGTACGCTGATACCTGCCATTTCGGCAATTTTCACCGCTGGCTGGCCCACAATCGCCGCGTTCAGACCGCCGTTTTTCAGGATGATATCCTGTACCGCTTTCAGCTCTTTGCCCTGCAGCAGATAGCCGCCGTGGCTGGCGAAGCGTTCGCGTACGGCGTCGTAGGCGGAATCCACCACGATAACAGATTGTTCAGAGGCGCAGATTACGCCGTTATCGAAGGTTTTAGACATCAGGATGGAAGCTACGGCGCGTTTGATATCCGCCGTCTCGTCAATCACGACCGGAGTATTACCGGCACCGACGCCGATAGCCGGTTTACCGGAGCTATAGGCCGCTTTCACCATGCCTGGCCCGCCGGTCGCAAGGATCAGGTTAATATCCGGATGGTGCATCAGCTGATTGGAAAGCTCCACGGAAGGCGCGTCAATCCAGCCGATAATATCTTTTGGTGCACCGGCGGCAATAGCTGCCTGCAGCACGATGTCCGCCGCTTTGTTGGTGGCGTCTTTAGCGCGCGGGTGCGGAGAAAAGATAATACCGTTGCGGGTTTTAAGGCTAATCAGCGCTTTAAAAATAGCGGTGGACGTTGGGTTAGTGGTGGGTACAATGCCGCAGATCAGGCCGGTAGGTTCGGCGATAGTGATGGTGCCGAAGGTGTCATCAGTGTCGAGAATACCGCAGGTTTTCTCATCTTTATAAGCGTTATAGATATATTCAGAGGCAAAATGGTTTTTGATGACTTTATCTTCAACAATCCCCATTCCGGATTCCGCTACGGCCATTTTAGCCAGAGGAATGCGGGCGTCGGCAGCAGCCAGAGCGGCAGCTCGGAAAATCTTGTCGACCTGTTCCTGAGTGAAATTCGCGTACTCTCGCTGGGCTTTCTTTACACGTTCGACCAGTGCGTTAAGCTCAGCAACGTTAGTAACGGTCATAATGCTCTCCTGATGAAAGTTAAACTCTGTTAGTAAACAAGTCAGAACTGTCAATTATAGACAAGGGCGCCTGGTTGTTACCGAAACGTGCCGGCTTTTTGGTTTCCAGGTTCTACAGGTTTACTAAAAGAGTCTACGCATCATTACCGTTACAGGCGGTGAATCTGCGGGTAATTCCGTTTACTGAGTACAATAGTACGCACAGGTCTGGCCGATGATTTTGATGTAGATCAAGAAGCATTCATGCTGACACCTTTCAGCATCGGCCTTACGGCCTGTTACCTGAATTTTCAATAGGCTACATTTGCCGAACAGGCTAAATTATTAGCGCTATAGTTTGCTAATATATGAATTATTAGAGTAATTAACTGCTTAAACAGCTGTCGGAGAGAGCAAATCTACGGCAGCCCGGGCTTGACCGACGCGTTAAGCGACATCCCCCTTACTGGAGTAAAGCGTGAACCCGACCATCCTCGATCTTTCAGGCTATATAAAATTTTTCGTCGGGCTTTTTGCGCTGGTAAACCCGGTCGGCATTATTCCCGTCTTTATCAGTATGACCAGCTATCAGCTGCCGGCAGCCCGTAACAAAACCAACCTGACGGCCAGCCTTTCCGTCGCCATTATTCTCTGGACCTCGCTGTTTTTAGGCGACGCCATTCTGCATCTGTTCGGTATCTCGATTGATTCTTTCCGCATTGCGGGCGGAATACTGGTGGTGACTATCGCGATGTCGATGATCAGCGGCAAGCTGGGCGAGGATAAACAGAACAAGCAGGAAAAAACAGAAACCGCCGTGCGCGAAAGCGTGGGCGTAGTGCCGCTGGCGCTGCCTTTAATGGCGGGGCCTGGCGCCATCAGCTCGACCATTGTCTGGAGCACCCGCTATCACAGCTGGGTAAACCTGCTTGGCTTTAGCGTGGCGATTGCGCTTTTCGCCGTCTGCTGCTGGCTGCTGTTTCGCGCGGCACCGCTGATGGTCAGGGCGCTGGGGCAGACAGGAATCAACGTTATCACCCGTATTATGGGGCTGTTGCTGATGGCGTTGGGTATCGAATTTATCGTCACCGGCGTCAGGGCGCTGTTTCCGGGGCTGGTGGGATAAAACTCCTCACTATAAAACGGGCCTGTAGAGGCATAATCTGCGCTTAATTCACCGATGCAATAAAATGGCGCCCCAAAATTGTGCAAAAGAGTGCCGCGCTGCCCTTTTTTGGTGCGAGTATTCTTCTGGCTTAACCAGCTGCGCAGATTATTAATGTAATTACTGAAAAATAACCTTTTTTCAGAAGCTCATCAGAAAATGTTATTTCAATAACAAATTTTATCGCTGTTATGATGCGTGCATCACACAGTAAATGTCATGATAAAGGTTTCATCTATTATTTTATGCTGAGAAATAGGGGTTAAAGCCTCATCTCTGCTGCAACATACAAATAACGGCAAGAAATAGCGGATTTTTAAAGAAATTATTTACAAATCAAAGGGTTGCCTTTTGTTTTTTGTTCAAAATAAGTTATGTATTCGTTAACTTCTGCGTAATAAAAGCGAATTGGTTAACATTTTCGTTATTTTACCTTGGCGCGAAAAGTCGGCATCTGATAGGTTTTGCTGCAGCGGACAAAACTGGCATCAGATGTGCAAAGCCTGTCAGGCAACGTTTACGTCAGAAATTTTCGTACAGAGGTAGAAATCGTTTAATGAGATTATTGCTGAAGCCTCTGAAGCTGGCCGTCGCTGTCTGTAGCGCGTTGACCGCTTCCTCCCTGAGCGCTGCGCCCGCAGGCATTGCACTGGCCCCGCAGCAAAGCATCACGATTAATAACGGCGGCGAAGTCTCCACGCTCGACCCGCAAAAAATTGAGGGCGTGCCGGAAAGCAACGTGGTGATCAACCTGCTGGAAGGGCTGGTGGCGACCGACAACAATGGCCATATCGTGCCGGGTATGGCCGAGAGCTGGCACAGCGAGGCGGGCAAGGTCTGGAATTTTACGCTGCGTAAGGCCACGTGGAGCAATGGCGAGCCGGTAACCGCACAGGATTTCGTTTACAGCTGGCAGCGCCTGGCCGATCCGCATACGGCTTCACCCTATGCCAGCTATCTGCAATACGCGCATATTGAAAACATTGACGAGATCCTGGCCGGAAAAAAACCACCGACAAGTCTTGGCATCCGCGCGGTTGACGACACTCATCTACAGATAGTGCTGAGCGAGCCGGTACCTTATTTTATCGCGCTGGCGGCCTACGCGGCACTGAAGCCGGTAAACCGTAAAGCCGTCGAACAGTGGGGCGAGAAGTGGACGCAGCCTGCGCACTACGTCGGCAACGGCGCTTATACCCTCAGCGACTGGGTAATCAACGAAAAAATCGTGCTGAAGCGCAATCCTCACTACTGGAACAATGCGCAGACCACTATCGAAACGGCCACCTTTCTGCCCATAACGTCTGAAGCGACCGATGTTAACCGCTATCGCAGCGGCGAAATCGATATGACCAACAGCGTGCTGCCGCCCGAGCTTTTCCCCATGCTGAAGAAAACGCTGGGCACTCAGGTGCGCGTCAGCCCGCTGCTGTGCACCTTCTATTATGAACTGAATAATAAGCGACCGCCGTTTAACGATCCGCGCGTGCGTACAGCGGTCAAGCTGACCCTGGATCGCGATATTATCGCCAACAAGATTATGGGGCAGGGGCAGATCCCGGCGGGCGGGTTTACGCCGCCTTTTATTGACGGCGCGGATTTACCTCCACCGGCCTGGATGAAGCTGACGCAGCAACAGCGCAACGAACAGGCGAAGGCCTTGCTGAGCGAGGCAGGCTACAGCGCGGAAAAACCGCTGCGTTTCCGGCTGCTTTATAACACTTCCGATTTAAATAAAAAGCAGGCTATCGCTGCGGCTTCAATGTGGCAGAAAAACCTGGGTGCGCAGGTCACGCTGGATAATCAGGAGTGGAAAACCATGCTGGATACCCGGCATCAGGGCGATTTTGAGGTGGCTCGCGCTACCTGGTGCGCCGACTACAACGAGCCTTCCACCTTTCTTAACGCCATGCAGAGCCAGTCTTCCAACAACACGGCGTTTTATAAAAGCGATAAATTCGACAAGCTGTTGGCAAAAACGCTGTCGGCTGGTGATGCCGCACAGCGCGCCTCGCTTTATCAGCAGGCCGAGCAGCAGCTCGATCGCGATTCCGCTATCGTTCCCGTCTATTACCGCGTCAGCGCAAGGTTGATCAAGCCCTGGGTTGGCGGTTTTACCGGTAAAGATCCGCAGGATCAGCCGGATATAAAATATTTATATATTATAAAGCATTGATTTGTAAGGAAGGTAATAGCTAGTGATGACAGCAGCCAGGGCAAATAAAAAACGGCCGTGACGTATTCGTTCCCCGTCATGAGCCGTGGCCCGGCAAAGAGGGATAGCTAAAGCGTCCCGGTAATAATAAAAACTGGAGTAGCAAAATGACCAACATCACGAAAAAGCGCCTGCTGGCGCTGGGTATTCTGAGCGCGCTGACCGGCATGGCATCGGCCGCTACGGTGCCCGCAGGCGTGCAGCTTGCCGCTAAGCAGGAGCTGATTAAAGGCAACGGCGACGAAGTGCAGTCGCTGGATCCCCATAAAATTGAAGGCGTGCCGGAATCTAACGTCAGCTACGACCTGCTGGAAGGGCTGCTGATCAACGACACCAACGGCCATCCCATTCCGGGCGTGGCGGAAAGCTGGGAAAACAAGGACGGCAAAGTCTGGACTTTCCATCTGCGCAACAACGCTAAATGGTCTAACGGCGAGCCGGTCACCGCACAGGATTTCGTCTATAGCTGGCAGCGCCTGGCCGATCCTAAAACGGCATCGCCTTACGCCAGCTACCTGCAATACGGGCATCTGGCCAATATCGACGATATTATCGCGGCCAAGCAGAAGCCCGACCAGCTGGGCGTAAAGGCGCTTGATGCGCACACGCTTCAGGTCACTTTGACCGAATCGGTGCCTTATTTTTATAAGCTGCTGATCCATCCATCCATGTCGCCGGTTTATAAACCCGCTATCGACAAGGCTGGCGAAAAGTGGACGCAGCCGGAAAACTGGGTCGGCAACGGCGCCTATAAGCTACAGGAACACATTATTAACGAGCGCATCGTCGTGGTGCGCAACCCGCAGTATTGGGACAACGCGCATACCGTGCTCGATAAGGTTACCTTCCTGCCGATCCCTTCTGAAGTTAACGACGTTAACCGCTACTTCAGCAGCAACGGCAGCGATATGACCTACACCAACCTGCCGATCGAGCTGTTTAAAAAGTTGCAAAAAGAGAATCCGAAGGAATTGCGCGTCGATCCTTATCTCTGCACCTATTATTACGAACTCAACAATCAGAAAGCGCCTTTTAACGATCCTCGAGTCCGCACCGCGCTGAAGCTGGGGCTGGACCGCGATATCATGGTCAATAAAGTGCTGGCGCAGGGTCAGCAGCCCGCCTGGAGCTATACACCGCCGGCCATTGACGGCGCCGATTTAGTCAAGCCGGAATGGATGAGCTGGACGCAAGAGAAGCGTAACGAAGAGGCGAAAAAACTGCTGGCGGAAGCGGGCTACACTGCCGATAAGCCGCTGACCTTCGAGCTGCTTTATAACACTTCCGATCTGCATAAGAAGTTGGCTATCGCCGTCTCGTCGATCTGGAAGAAAAACCTGGGCGTCAATATCAAGCTGAATAACCAGGAGTGGAAAACCTTCCTGGATACCCGTCATCAGGGCAATTTTGACGTGGCGCGCGCCGCCTGGTGTGCGGACTATAACGAGCCGACCTCGTTCCTGAACACCATGCTCTCCGACAGCAGCAACAATACCTCGCACTATAAATCGCCAGCCTTCGACAAAATTATGGCGTCGGCCATGGCGGCCAGCGACGAAGCGGCCCGCAGCAAAGCTTATACCCAGGCGGAGCAGCAGCTGGATAAAGATTCGACCATCGCGCCGGTGTTCTACTACGCCAATACGCGCCTGGTTAAGCCTTACGTCGGCGGCTATACCGGCAAAGATCCGTTGAACTATCTGTACGATAAAAATCTCTACATCATCAAACACTAAAAAAATCGGGGGAAGGAACGCTTCCCCCATGTAATTCTTTTGAGCAGTGCTGAAGCACAGGCCAGCAGGTACGGGCAATGTTAAAATTTATTTTTCGTCGTTTTCTGGAAGCGATTCCGACGTTACTGATCCTGATTACTATCTCTTTCTTTATGATGCGCCTCGCACCCGGCAGCCCTTTTACCGGCGAGCGTACGCTGTCGCCCGAAGTGATGGCGAACATCGAAGCCAAATATCATTTAAACGATCCCATCTGGAAACAGTATCTGGACTATTTGATCCAGCTGGCGCGCGGCGACTTTGGGCCGTCGTTTAAATACAAAGACTATTCGGTCAACTACCTGGTCGGACACGCCTTTCCGGTATCGGCCAAACTGGGTTTTGCTGCTTTTATCCTGGCGATTGTGCTGGGCGTGACGGCGGGCGTAATAGCCGCGCTGAAGCAGAACAGCAAATGGGATTTCCTGGTGATGGGCGTGGCGATGACCGGCGTGGTGATCCCCAGCTTTGTGGTGGCGCCGCTGCTGGTGCTGGTGTTCGCCATTGTGCTGAAATGGCTGCCGGGCGGCGGCTGGAACGGCGGGGCTATCCAGTACATGATTTTGCCGATGGTGGCGCTGTCGCTGGCCTATATCGCCAGCATCGCCCGTATTACGCGTGGCTCAATGATTGAGGTGCTTCACGCTAACTTTATTCGCACAGCGCGCGCGAAAGGGCTGCCGATGCGCCGCATTATTCTGCGCCACGCGCTGAAGCCTGCGATGCTGCCGGTACTCTCTTACCTTGGCCCCGCGTTTGTCGGCATTATTACCGGTTCAATGGTTATCGAAACCATTTACGGCCTGCCGGGCATTGGGCAGCTGTTCGTGAATGGCGCGCTGAACCGCGACTACTCGCTGGTGCTCAGCCTGACCATTCTGGTCGGCGTGTTGACCATTCTTTTTAACGCGATCGTTGACGTGCTTTATGCGGTTATCGATCCAAAAATTCGTTATTAATCGCGGAGTTCGCCATGATACTGAGTAAGAAAAACAGCGAAGCTCTCGACGCCTTTAGCGAAAAGCTGGAGATCGAAGGCCGCAGCCTGTGGCAGGACGCCCGCCGTCGCTTTATTCATAACCGGGCGGCGCTGGCCAGCCTGAGCGTGCTGGTGCTGATTGCGCTCTTTGTGATCTTCGCGCCCATGCTCTCCTCGTTCACCTACGATGATACCGACTGGGGCATGATGTCCAGCGCGCCGGATATGGTGTCTAAGCACTACTTCGGCACGGACTCGTCGGGACGCGATCTGCTGGTGCGCGTGGCGATCGGCGGACGGATCTCGCTGATGGTCGGCATCGCTTCCGCGCTGGTGGCGGTGCTGGTGGGCACGCTTTACGGCTCGCTGGCCGGTTACCTGGGCGGCAAAGTCGATTCGGTGATGATGCGCCTGCTGGAAATCCTTAACTCCTTTCCGTTTATGTTCTTCGTGATCCTGCTGGTGACCTTTTTTGGCCGTAATATCCTGCTGATTTTCGTGGCGATCGGGCTGGTTTCCTGGCTGGATATGGCGCGTATCGTGCGCGGCCAGACGCTGAGCCTGAAGCGCAAAGAGTTTATCGAGGCGGCGCATGTCGGCGGCGTCTCTACCGCCAGCATCGTGCTGCGCCATATCGTGCCTAACGTGCTGGGCGTGGTGGTGGTTTATGCCTCGCTGCTGGTGCCGAGCATGATCCTGTTTGAATCCTTCCTCAGCTTCTTAGGCCTGGGCACGCAGGAGCCACTGAGCAGCTGGGGCGCGCTGCTCAGCGACGGCGCCAACTCGATGGAAGTCTCGCCGTGGCTGCTGCTGTTCCCGGCCGGTTTTCTGGTGGTGACGCTGTTCTGTTTCAACTTTATCGGCGATGGTCTGCGTGATGCCCTCGACCCGAAAGATCGCTAAGGAGTTTCCCGATGAACGTTACACAACTACAGCCAGCGATGGCCACGCAGGCGGGAAGCGAACTGCTGCTGTCGGTAAAAGATTTGCGCGTGACTTTCACCACGCCGGACGGCGATGTGACCGCCGTTAACGACCTTAATTTTGACCTGCGGGCGGGCGAAACGCTGGGCATCGTCGGCGAGTCCGGCTCCGGCAAGTCGCAGACGGCTTTTGCACTGATGGGGCTGCTGGCGGGCAACGGGCGCATCGGCGGCTCGGCGCGTTTTCGCGGCAATGAGATCCTCAACCTGCCGGAAAAGCAGCTTAACCGGCTGCGGGCGGAACAGATCGCGATGATTTTTCAGGATCCCATGACCTCGTTAAATCCCTATATGCGGGTGGGCGAGCAGCTGATGGAAGTGTTGCAGCTGCATAAAGGCTTGAGCAGCGCGCAGGCTTTTGAAGAATCGGTGCGGATGCTGGATGCGGTGAAAATGCCCGAGGCGCGCAAGCGCATGAAGATGTATCCGCACGAGTTCTCCGGCGGGATGCGGCAGCGCGTGATGATCGCGATGGCGCTGCTGTGTCGGCCTAAGCTGCTGATTGCCGACGAACCGACCACGGCGCTGGACGTCACCGTGCAGGCGCAAATTATGACGCTGCTCAACGATCTGAAAAGAGAGTTCAACACCGCGATTATTATGATCACCCATGATTTGGGCGTGGTGGCGGGCATCTGCGATCGCGTGCTGGTGATGTATGCCGGACGTACGATGGAGTACGGCAAAGCGCGCGATATCTTCTATCAGCCAACGCACCCTTATTCGATTGGTTTGCTCAACGCCGTGCCGCGCCTCGACGCGGAGGGCGAATCCCTGACCACCATTCCCGGCAATCCACCCAACCTGCTGCGGCTGCCAAAAGGCTGTCCGTTTCAGCCTCGCTGCCCCCACGCGATGGAAATTTGCGCCACGATGCCGCCGCTGGAGCCGTTTGGACAGGAGCGGCTGCGCGCCTGCTTTAAACCTGCGGAGGAGCTGGTATGAGCACGACAGAAAAGAACGTTCTGCTGGAAATCGCCGATCTGAAAGTGCATTTCGCGATCAAAGACAGCGGGCAGTGGTTCTGGCAGCCGCCGAAAACGCTGAAGGCCGTGGACGGCGTCAGCCTGCGCCTGTACGAAGGCGAAACCCTGGGCGTGGTGGGCGAGTCCGGCTGCGGGAAATCAACGCTGGCCCGCGCCATCATCGGGCTGGTCAAGGCCACGGAAGGGCGCGTCGCCTGGCTGGGCCGCGACCTGCTGGGGCAAAGCGAAGAGGAGTGGCGCAGGGCGCGTAGCGATATCCAGATGATATTTCAGGATCCGCTGGCCTCGCTGAATCCGCGTATGACCATCGGCGATATTATTGCTGAACCGCTGCGTACCTATCATCCCAAAATGGCGCGTCAGGAAGTCAAAGAGCGGGTCAAAACAATGATGATGAAGGTGGGGCTGCTGCCGAACCTGATTAACCGCTACCCGCACGAATTTTCAGGCGGCCAGTGCCAGCGCATCGGCATTGCCCGGGCGTTAATTCTGGAGCCCAAACTGATTATCTGCGACGAGCCGGTTTCCGCGCTGGATGTTTCTATCCAGGCGCAGGTGGTCAACCTGCTCCAGCAGCTACAGCGCGAGATGGGGCTGTCGCTGATCTTTATCGCCCACGATCTGGCGGTGGTAAAACATATCTCCGATCGCGTGCTGGTGATGTATCTGGGTCATGCGGTAGAGCTGGGCACCTATGATGAGGTTTATCAGAACCCGCAGCATCCTTACACCAGGGCTTTAATGTCCGCCGTGCCGATCCCCGATCCCGACCTGGAGAAAAACAAGGTTATCCAGCTGCTGGAAGGGGAGCTGCCTTCGCCGATCGATCCGCCGTCGGGCTGCGTATTTCGCACCCGCTGTCCGATAGCCGGGCCGGAGTGTGCCAAAACGCGTCCGCTGCTGGAAGGCAGCTTCCGTCATGCGGTCTCCTGCCTGAAGGTCGATCCGTTATAAAAACCAGACCGCATCCCGGCGACGGGATGCGGCTGCGGTTTATTCACGCCACAGAATATGGCAGAGCTTGTGGTCTTTTTCGCGGCACAGCAGGACGCGAGCGAAGATATCGGTCACCGGGTCGCCGTCGTTTTCTCCCAGGCCAATCACCACCTCGGCAAAAAAGTCCGGGTTCAGATCGAAATCCACATGCTCGGCCCAGTCCTCGGCGGGATCGTGCAGCTCTGCACCGCCGCGCTCTTCAAACTGAAGATTAAAGAGCAGGATATCAGCCGGATCGAGATTATCGCCCGCCAGCTCCAGAAAAATATCGTAGGCCTGTTCCAGGGTTTCATCTTCGGTAAGGCGGTTATTTAAATCCATAAAATTTCCCATAATGCCCGTCAGGGCTGTGCAATGCCGCTCGTTTTACAACAGCGGGCTGAAGAAATAAAACAGTCGTTCGACAATCCTCTGCCACCAGGCGCGCCGCGTCCACTGTTTTGCATCCAGCAGCCGTGAACGGGCGATATAATCATCCTGTACGCGCGCCAGATCGCCGCCGAAACCGTCATCATCAATCACCAGCGTAATCTCGAAATTGAGCCACAGGCTGCGCATATCCAGGTTAACCGTGCCGATGAGGCTCAGCTGCCCGTCAACCAGCACGCTTTTGGTATGCAGCAGGCCTTCTTCAAACTGATAAATTCTGACGCCCGCTTCCAGCAGTTCCGCAAAAAAAGCGCGGCTCGCCCAGCCTACCAGCAGTGAATCATTATGTCTTGGCACGATAATGCTCACCTCGACGCCGCGCTGCGCGGCGGTACAGATAGCGTGCAGCAAATCGTCGCTGGGCACGAAATAGGGCGTGGTCATAATCAGCTGCTCGCGCGCCGAATAGACGGCGGTCAGCAGCGCCTGGTGAATCAGATCTTCAGGAAAGCCCGGCCCGGAGGCGATAACCTGAATGGTGTGGCCGCTTTCCTGCTCGAAAGGCATAATAGTGCCGTCCGGCGGCGGCGGCAGAATGCGCTTGCCGGTTTCAATCTCCCAGTCGCAGGAGTAAATGATGCCCATGGTGGTTGCCACCGGGCCTTCCATGCGCGCCATCAGGTCAATCCACTGGCCCACGCCCGCATCCTGTTTAAAAAAGCGCGGATCGACCAGGTTCATGCTGCCGGTATAGGCAATATAGTTATCGATCAGCACCACTTTGCGATGCTGGCGCAGATCCATGCGGCGTAAAAAGACGCGCAGCAGGCTGACTTTCAACGACTCCACGACATCAATGCCCGCGTTGCGCATCATCGCGGGCCAGTCGCTGCGGAAAAACTGCACGCTGCCGGCGGAGTCCAGCATCAGCCGACAGTGAACGCCGCGCCGCGCCGCCGCCATCAGCACTTCCGCCACTTCATCCGCCATGCCGCCGGGCTGCCAGATATAAAACACCATCTCGATATTATGGCGAGCCAGCTGGATATCGCGGATCAGTGCCTGCATCGTATCGTCCGTAGAGGTGAGCAGCTGTAGCTGGTTACCTTTTACACCGGCGATACCCTGACGGTTTTCACAAAGCTGAAACAGCGAGCGCGCCACGTCGCTGTTATCACGGGCAAAAATATGGTGACAGGATTTCAGATCGTTCAGCCATTTGGCGGTGGAAGGCCACATGGTGCGGGCGCGTTCGGCACGACGCTTCCCCAGATGCAGCTCGCCAAAGGAAAGATAGGCGACGATGCCTACCAGAGGGAGAATATAAATAATCAGCAGCCAGGCCATCGCCGAAGGCACCGCGCGGCGCTTCATCAGAATGCGCAGCGTGACCCCGGCAATCAGCAGCCAGTAACCAAACAGCAGCAGCCAGCTCATTAAAGTATAAAAAGTCGTCATAAAAGCGGAAGTCCTGTTCACCTCTGATTACAGGAGTTTACGTGCAGATCGGAGCGGACGAAACCTTTTCCTCAAGTCATCGGACTTGGCGTAGAGACAGAAGTCTTTATAATGCGGCGCGAGTTTTTGCAAGCGAAGAGGGTAATATGAGACGGAGTAGAAATGAAGTCGCACGCTGGCGCATGTCGCGTCAAATTCAGCGCCGACGGGCGCGCTGGCTGGAAGGGCAGTCGAGACGCTACGGACGGATGCACGCCATTCGCCATCAGCTAAGCCAACAGCAGCGTCGTTCTATTCTGTTTATTACCCAGCTGGTCTGAGCGTAAATACCCGGCCTTGCGCCGGGTTTCTTTTACTGCCTGCGCCTCAGGCGCCCGGCATCCAGGCGCCGCTGGCGATAAACCATATCAGCAGCGCCGCGCCTGCTATACCGACCGCGGCCGGGAAAAGATAGCCAATTTTCATCAGGGTTCCAGGCGGAAGGCGTTAAAACGTGCGCTTAAATGGTTTAACGGCAACCTGCTTATACACGCCCGCGGCGATATAAGGATCGTCCTGCGCCCAGGATTGCGCCTCTTCCAGCGACGAGAACTCGGCGATCACGGTAGAGCCGGTAAAGCCCGCCACGCCAGGTTCGTTGCTGTCCACCGCCGGCATCGGCCCGGCGATAATCAGGCGTCCCTCATCCTGTAACAGCTGCAAACGTGCCACATGCGCGGGGCGAACCGCCTGCCGCTTTGTCAGTGAATCCGCATTATCTTCTGCATAAATTACGTAGAGCACGTTAACTCCTGTCCATCGCTAATGATTGGCGATCACGTTAAGGCATCGTTCGCTATTCTGCAAATGAAAGATGCTCTCGCAGGCGCGGCGCGTAAGGCTAACCGATTTTCTGACAAATTCACGCCTGAAAAGAGGCGAGTTGTTGAAACTGATTGCTATTTGCATTTAAACTTACGCCTCAACTTTTACAGCAGAAAGATTATGACGACGCTGACAGAAACTTCATTT
>Ga0157358_1000357_pt1 | contig 18743 bp, 11 predicted proteins | sample AttcapACBM2_FD_111484 | JGI IMG/M metagenome (GOLD analysis project Ga0157358, IMG submission 111484) | Fungus gardens microbial communities from leaf cutter ant in Botucatu, State of São Paulo, Brazil - Atta capiguara ACBM2 | ecosystem: Host-associated > Fungi > Mycelium > Unclassified ... | reverse complement strand
GTGTCCATGTTGTATGACATTATTTGTTCTTGAATCTTCTACTAAATTCTTCCAAGTCTTGTGATCTGTTTTGTGACTCCGCCATCAGGTTGTGACTGATGTGACAGCATGACCAATCAGTCCTAACCCTAGCTGTTCTAAAAATAGAAAATAGAAAATAAAACAGAATGAAAATAAAAATGAAAAGTAAAATAGAGAAAATACTAAGTCTACCATCTGTGAACTTGACAAAATACTATATAGGAGTTTAGATTTGGAGAGGGGAAAACTCTACATAAAGTCCAAGTAAATTTGCAGAGTTTAAAGGAGATAATTAAGCAATGGATGCAAATGAATATAACTGTGGATTTTGACTCAAATAAAGCAAAATAACTACAGACTTTTGGGTGAAATTAAGTCCATTATAAAGTATCAAACTACCAACAGAGTTTTGGACACAAATAAGACCAAATAACCGTGGGATTTGATGTCATATTGAAGTTAAACATGTCTTGGACATTTTTCAGAGTTTAGGATATGACATTGATAAAGAATACTAGTATAGCCATCAAGAACTTGGAAAGATATATATAGCCAGTGCAGAAATTCTTAGTAAAGAAAATTTTAAGCTTAGACTACTTTACTGGTGGTAAAAAGTAGATCTTAGAAAGGTTAGAGTCTATACTAGATATCAGTTCAATAACATAATTCTACTGATAGTAGTCTAGAAGTGTGTCAAAGTCTTTGTTATAAACTTCATTCAACTTATATCTCTACAACCAGTAGACTGATTCTCACAAACCAAGTTGTATTAGAAAGCCTTAAATGAGGGCTATTTGCACATATGCAGGATGTACAAAAGTAACAACAGATTACTGAGATATCAGACCATTAGTAACTACAAGTTTCATTGGCTATTATCTCAGAAACAGCTGAATAGATTCCTATAATTAAACTTGCATTGGAAAGTGCTTATTAAACAGTTTTGAATTATATTATACATTATATAGAAATCAGTATCCATAGAGATACAAATATATCAATATAGTAATATAATTAGTTATCTTTTAAAATTAGCCTAACATCTACTATGATAGATTAATAGCCTCACTAGGTACAAGTTTTGATTATATGATGGAAATAGCTTGTGCACAGACCATCATTATTTTGTATAAATACTTCTATGTCTGAGAATTAGATTTCAGACTTAACAATATTAATTTTCATTTTTTCATTATCATTGATATCTGTATTGATCATTATTATTGTCATTATTATCGAATTTCTAAATCACTCCTAAATCTTTGAAAGTGTATCCAAGGTTCAGATATCACAAACAAGTAAGTAGTTTATTTTGTGATAAACTTCCTTAGTAAACACTTACTTAAAGTCTTAGATATATAGTAGAAGTTGCAGAACAGTCTTGGTAACAATCTGAACTTGTCTAAAACCTGGTGAGAAATATTGAGAAGTTGTAGTGGTAGTATAAAAGTCTAACAACTTGGAATTAGTAAGAATTCTGATCATATAACAATAGTCACCAGTCTCAGTAGAGAATACTACAGAGTTAGCTTTTGGCAAAACTTTATCTTCAGAGTCTTTTACTACTATAGAGAAGAGATTAGAACAACACATATTAAAAGCTTACACTCTCAGCTTCTCTACCTTACAGGCTTCTAAGTAACTAAAGCAATAGGTAGAATAATAGGTTATAAGTACTTTTATTTACTATCAGTTGACCTTAGAATTATGAGACTTTAACTATGTAAATCTAAGAATGAGGTTTTTCTTACCAAGACTCAAAACTGCTAGAAGGGTCTGTTCTGTATAGGTTTTGTACTACAATACAATATCTACTATCTCAGATATCTGGCTAGCTTCATTGGGAGTTCTGTTAATATTGTAAACAGGTATGGGTTTAGATAGTTTTTGAGTATTCAGATAGTGCATGCTAACAAAGCTTTTGGTAATAAAGATCCTAGTGGCTGTAGAATTGACCAGTGCTCATATGAAGAAGAAACAAGATATATTAGTAGTTTTAGGAAAGATTAGAAGGTATAGAGAGGTTCTATGAGCATCAAGAGTGCTGATAGTAGAGTAGAGAGAGAGCTTTTTTTCTACTTGGGACTACAGATAAAAAGTATAGAAGCTGGAAGAGTCAGAGTCTTAGGTAAGTTTTTTAGGTTATTGTTTTCTTTGTATTTTTCTATTGATATAACAAACCTATTATTCAGTAGCTGGAGTGCACATGTTGCCAGTTGCATTACATAAAATTCTGACTATTATGCTTCAAATCTAAATCTTCTAGTTCTATGAGCTCTAATTATTGTATTATTTTTATATTCTTAAACTTGTTGAAGTTTTCCATCAGTTTTTCTTATTGCTCAACAGTTAATTGTCTGATATTTAATCTCACTGAGCAGTCCTAGATAATATGGTTTATATTTTCTATAGTAATAATAACTTTTGGTAGAGGTCAAACAAAGCTTTTAGATAGCATTTACATTTATAGGAGCATCTGAAGAGAGGAATAGCAGTACTTGATGTGAGGGTAATAATACTATGAGAGGGCTGTCTAGATATAAGAAGAACCAAAAAATCCTGTAGTAGATAGCAATTCAAAAAAAGAATCAGAGTAATCTGCCAGATTAATTGAAAGACTTTGTTTACTTGGCAGGTCTAGTCAGTATGCCATACAGCTTTGAACCAAGTAGTGGGGTCTATGTCATCTAGCCTACCTACTAGCAAGGTTACAATCTGATTCTAAATTGTAGTGTAGAAGTCTCTGTGGAACTTGATTACTATGGTATATAATAATATGTTATCTTTTCTAGTTTGTTAACAAGTTTGGCAGCAGCATTGATAGGAAAGAAATGCTTCTGGAAAAGTTGTTTAAACTTGGACTAGATGGAGATGGAAAAGATATTGGTAGTTAACTTCTCATAGAAGATTCTTTCTAATTATTTGATAGTACAACTACTCTTAAAGAAGAATAGGGCCTAGAAAATCTTATCTTAATCAGAGATAAATTGTTTAGGGGATAAGTAGATGTACAAGAAATAAGAGCTTCAAAAAGTTCTGCTAGCTTGCTAATCACTGCTAAAGTCTAATAGGGGTGGTATATAAAGCCTAGAGTAATAAGAGAAGTTTCAAAGTATAAGAGTGTTGGTAAAGAATGAATGTCTTGTTGTAGAGAGAGATAGAACATCTGCTATTGTAAAAGTAGAATTTGATATAAAGGCTCACAAATCTCTAAGCTAGGTTACAAGACTAGTGAGGATGTTATTAGTAGATATCTCTGAGATATACTAGTACTTGGCTACTTCTCTCAAAAGATACTGGTTGATGTCTAAGATCTTGTCAACAGAAATGAGGTTCATAGAGTGATTACTTTAGATAAGTATTGTATGGAAAGTGAGAAAGAATGAGAGAGAGATTGAGACATAAGGATAAGTAGTTTTGGAACTGTCAGACTGAACTATGCTTCAAGATCCCAAAAGAAGAAATCTTGATTTGTTGTTAGAACAACTAAACAAAGTCTATAGTATTATAGCAGAGTTTATATCTTTAGGTAAGGTTTTCCAAAGATAGTTGCTATTTTAAATATTCTACTGTTTATTGTAATCTAGCAAAACAAATCTGAACCAACCATCAGAATAATAGTATATAGATAGTTAGGAACATAAGCAGAATTGTCTAGAATATTACCCAAAAAGACAGAGTATACTTAATATTGACAGAAGACAACTAGCAACAATCTTGAAGGTTATTTGAAGAGGTATTGTATAGGCATAGGTTTGGTAGTGGTGGTTAAGAAGGTCCATAGGTCTGAAAATATTCTTTGATGATAGGTGAGGGTAGGAAAGTTTATAGGAAAGACTATAGGATTTGGAATTTGATGTCAATAAAGAATTGGGTCCCCTTACAAAAAGCCCTAAATAAGACTATTTGTATATATATAGAATGTTCAAAAGTGATAACAAATTACTAAGATATCAGACCAAGAAAACCCAATACTTTGTGAAATTCTAAGATATAAACACTAATGCCTATTGTTAAATCCTCAAATTTCTCTATTTTTTCTAGACCACTAATTCAAAATATTATTATTAAGTCTATAGAGTTTATTAAGTCGACTCTACCATTTCCACTTTCAAAATCTATCAAGTGCCATTGTTTAAATGATTATTATTCTGTATCTTTAAATATTATCTAATAATTTCATGCTATCTATAGCTAATATTCTAAATACTTTTATTAGAATTTCTAATCATCTGAACATCATTATTTTTAGATTATGTTAACATTGTTCTACTAGATTGAAATATACTCTAGAGTATTTAGGATAGTTACTATCTTTAGAATATCTCATTCTGTTCTCTTAGATATCTTAGCATATTTTTTAACTCAATAATCTAGAACCATACTCATTAATATCCCAATTCCTCTCACTCTTTTTTATTTCTTATATGATGTCTACTCTAGCAAAGTATCTTATTAAGTATGGTTTATACTAGGGTACAAGTCCACAGAGTTTGACTCAGAGATGCATGAACTTGTGGAATGACCTTGGCTTCAACTTATGTGCTATGCCATTTGTCTGCCATATGGTTGCAACTTCAGATAGAAGGAAGAAATCTAAGATGTGAGTAAGTACTGATTGGTATATTGCTATTAAACACCAGAAATTGAGTTCAATAAGAATTATCTTCATCAATTATCAGACTAGCAAATTACAGTGTAACTACTAGTCTTATATACAAATAGATAATATAGGAGATGCTTGGAGTTTCAGTAGTATAGCCTCTTTCGCTCTGAGTAGAGGTTTTAGTAGTGAGACACTGACAGAAGTATGACTCTGCCATAGGAGACTAAGTCAAATAAGAGTATTCTCATCATGGAAAATAGAATATTCAGATTATTACATCACTGCTATAACAGCATGTTATAAGAAAGGTAGCTACTATAGAAGGTAGGCTTGTATAGTAGATATTGAAAAGGTAGTATCACTACAGAGATGTATACTTTGGATGGGTAGACTTGGCATATGACATATCTCTAGGATTTATAAGGGGACCTCTTGCTTTGCTTAAAATCAAATTGTCATCTGTTCAACTTGTGAGGTTCTTAGAAATACTTGAGATTTTCATAGTCTGTCCAAACTTCAAATTTCTCAGTGGCATCCAACAAATATTGTCTCTATTTTGTTAAGGCTTCCACTATAGTAAGCAGTTCCTTGTCATAGATTTCATAGTTCCTTTCTGCTGGTTGCATTATTCTGGACAAAAACACAATAGGTCTCCATTTTCCTTCTTGTTTCTAGGATAAAACTTCTCCTATCACATATCCTGAAGTGTCTGTTTCCACTCAGAATCTACTTTCTCTTTTTGGAAGAGTAAGTACTGGTTGACTTGTTATTTTGTCTTTTAACTCTTCAAATGTTTTCTAATGTTCTTCTTCCCATTTCTAGTCTTTTTTCCCTTTGAGTTCATTAAGAGGTCTTGCTCTCTAGTACTACTAAAGCCCAAGTCAACTCTATGGCCCTCTTATTTCTTAACCTCTATACTGCTACCACAATACTGCTAGACTCTTTTGATTTTCATAGTACTACCATAAACCTCCATATTTTCTCTTATGAATATTAAATTATTTCTCTCAGCATCAACTAATAAGCTCTTATTATCCAATAACATTCTATTGAGATATCTGATTAATTTATACTGTTATTCTATAGCTAAGTTACTAAATATTCCACCTAATATTCCACTTGATTAGAATGAACTCTTGGATACTGTCACTTCTAGCAAACTTCATTCTGTTTTCTTAGAATCCTCCTGAAGGTAAGTTGTATATTTAGCTATATGAATGATATAGCTTAAAATTTTTCTAAAGTTACAAACTCTACTGAAATACCACAGACTTTATCTTGTTACCCTAATATTATCTTGCTTGCTTCTTTATTCAATGTGAGTAGCCTAGCTATCTTAGTATTGAACCCTATATTGAATCTTAGAGCTGCTGTCTCTTCTTCTTCTTATGCTGCTACTAGCATTACTATCTGGGCCTGCATTACTGCAATTTGCTCATCTTGTTGTCTCAACTGAAGTAAGATTTGTTCCAATAAACTATGTTAATTCATGTTGTATACTAGAGATGAATTAATGGAAGTAGATAATGATAATTATAACAGTGGTATAGAGGGAGAAGACATATATAAGAGTAAAGAAGAGAAGCCAGTGATGGCCTCACTTTCAGAATCATATTTCAAACTTGATGTTATTTTAGTAAATACTAATAAGCACTCTTTTTGTTCTACCTTACACTATCTACTAACTATCTAAACAACTAACTACTGCTCTAAGACAAATGTATATGATTTTGATCTGTAGACTAATAGCATAGAGGTATTATCTAGTATGTCCAAAAATGTTTATATGTTCACAAAACACCAGTGGGCTTTAATACAATATGAATAACTAGACTTTTCTTATTTAGCTAGTATACTTATGCCTAGAGCCTAGCAATTATTCTTGAATAAAGACAGTGTTGTCTTTAGTTGAGGATGATGAGAGAGGTAAAAAGAGAGAGTTCTATATTAGACAGTCTTAAGGAAGAAATTGAGTTCTGATATTATGATTAAAGATTTAGAGTTAATAAAAGAACCTTGTATAAGATATATATAAGAGAACTTGATAGAGTTCTTAGTACAAAGTTGTTAGGATTGAGAGAAGTGGACTTAGTTTTTTCCTATTTCCTTTCTCATTTTATTTTTATTTTCAATTTATTTTTCAATTTTCTATTTTTAGAACAAAGGGTTAGGATTAAACCTGTGAACACAAAAAGAAAGGCATAGAAGGATAATGTCGTACAATGTGTACAACACATGTTAGCCTTGAGATGTATATATGGTAGTTTAGGGTAGGCTAGAAGTACTCAGCACAGACCAGGTGCCTCTAGTATATAAAGTAGACAATCCTGTACAGAGTTCTCTATCAAGTTCTCTTATGTACCCAATACAAGGTTATCTCTTAATCTAACTCTAAGGGTTTTGAGTTATAATAAAAGTTGTATATCTTATATACTAGGTTTATAATCTATGCTAAGCTATATCTAACCTACCCTAAAGATTATGGATTATTTATAAGGTCAATATATAGTAAATATACTATATAACATTATTATTCTAAAACCTTTTATGCCTTTTCCCTATGTTATGTGATGGTGTGACTGTGACTGTGACATCATGCTAAACTCTAATCCTAAGTTTCAAATAGAAAATAAATGGAAAATAAAATAAAAATAAGAAAGGAAAATAAAATAAATAAAGTTCACTATTTCCAACTCTAATATATAAGTTTTTAGAAACTCCAGATGATATTTGGATGATAATTCTACTATTATATCTCATATAGTCCATATACTTGATCAATTAATATTTATAACTATAATTAACTAAAAAACTATAGTATTACTATAGTAGACTAAATAACAAGGATCAGAATAAGTAGGAGTAGTTAATAGTCTAGGACTATCAGAGACTAATCTAGGTGATAACCAGCCTAGAAGTACAATTAAGCTTTCATAAAGTAGATTTGGGCTTACTTATTGCTAGTATTTCCTAACAAACATCTGGATAAAAAATGAAAGTAGAGGCAGATATATTAGAACTTTCTACAAGTGGAGTATTATTGATAAAGTATAAGGATGAGAGGTGAAGGCTAGTAGCTTTTATTTCAAAGTTATTGAATGAAGTAGAGAGAAATTATAAATTTCATAATAAAGAGATCTTGGTAATAATTAGATATTTAGAAACATAAAGATATTTCTGAAAAGGAGCTAAATGTCAGTTTGAAATATAAACAGATTACAAGAAAAGTCCAACAATTGAATCAAAAACAGACTAGATAAGTTATAAGAAAGAATAACTCATATATTGAGTGACACAAGTGAGTTCAATATATACTCTAGTTTGTTAGTCTATACATATTATACTAATCTACTCTGGAATAATAACTTAGTTCTTTCATAATATTCTATCAGGTTATATAATTGTATGACTATGACAGATATAATATATATATGACAATATATCATGATTTTGTTACAATTTGTGACATTTGTGACTATCATGTGTGATTTTTTATTTTTTATTTTTAAAAATCAACAATTTATTACATAGAGTATGATAGCAAACTATGGTAGCTACAACATAGCTACTTATATAATAAGAATAATGAAAGAAAAGAAGAATATACTAAAAATAACAGAAAAACTACTACTAAGTGATTTCTTTGTAAAGGGAAAAAGTCTCAGGGTTATACTTGAGGAATGCTATAAAATAACTTAAAGACTCTCTATTCAGATTCCAATAGTTGTTATATCTTCTGTATCTATAAAGAATATAATATCTTGATTCAATTAGATAAGTTTACATGGACAGCTATAATTTTCTCTTAGAAAGAATCTTAGATAATACTCTCCTACAGAAGCATGGTTTGTGATTGCTCTAGTTGCTCTTATACACAACAAATTTAAGTGACTGATAAGTTTGAGTCAAAATCCATCTTTCATATAAATAGACTTGACAGGAAGATATTCATCATCTAATAGATCAAAGAAGTGGTTTCCTTTGAAGTCTGATATTTGAAAAGTCATTTGTCAGTTTTGTATAATTGAGTTGTATTCTTTTTTCATGCTGAAGTCTCATAACAATTTACATAAGAGGATAAGAGTAAGGTTGAACTGCTTGGTTTCTTTATTGATAACTATATGGAGAGCCCATTTATCATTGCTCAGACAATCCCAAAACTCAATGGAATTATGTGAATTTTTATTAAAAAAAATTCTGAGATCTTGAGCTATAGTAATAGACTGGAGTTAGTATTAGAAATTTGAACTGCTTGGTTAATTCTGCATCTAATAGTGAACAGTTCTGCCTCAGTTGAAGTGGTGTAAACAGCATAATGAATGGTTTTGGCAATTGTGTTATAACTTGACAGAACATGTGATATTGATGTAGTGATGTTCTTGATACTAGCATCAAAGATGATAATGATTATATTGGAATCCAATAAAGCATCTTGAACAATTTTGTCAAGTTTGTGAAAATGAGCTTCTTTGCTTTCTTTGTCTTTATGATTAATATGTGGAAAGAAAAGTGATTAGGAAAATTATCTACTAGTCTGAAACCAGAAGACAGTTCTTTATGAAGAGACTTAAAGAAAGGAAAAATTCCATTGAGATAATTGTTGATGTCTACAATAGAGCTCTTAATTTTAAGTTGTTGTTTAGTTGTAATCTTCTTCAAAACAAATGAGGTGACAACAAGTTTTTTGAATATCTTTTCTTGAAAAGCAAGTTGATTGTATGATTTGATAGTAGCAATGCAGTTCTAAGTTGATGTTGACTACTAATCTTCTGTAAGTGTAGATAGATGGGAATAAGACCAGTAATTGCCTTAATTCCCCAAGTTAGTAAAGTACAAAAAGCATCCATGATCTGTATAATAGCTCTTCATTGTATTTTTCAGAGTTTTTTAAGAGGGTTAGATAGTAGAGCATTCTTGAAAAACTAAAGTGGAAATCCATAAAGCACAATAAATAGAATGTAAGTTTTATAAAGTAGTCATTTGTGATAGGAAGACAAACCACTAGAAAAATTTCCTAACAATTTTATATCCTTAATAGTTGAAAGAGCTTTGTTGGAATAATGTTAAATATGTTGTTAGAAAGTTAATTTTTTATTGAAGATGAAACCAAAATATTTCCATGTGTTCTTTGGTTGTAGTAGTGGACCTCCTAATATGCTAAGATCTAAATAAGAAGAATCAAAGTTTTTTATTGATCTCGAGAAGTGGAAAACCTCTAATTTCCCATGTTCAATTGTGAGCCTGAATTGATCAAAGAGGGAAGTAATGATGTTATAACTGCAAAAAAGTAAAGCATTTGATTTTTCAAAGATCTTTTCTTATGAAATGAAAAGTCTATAATCTATAAAATGAGACAGAAATGCTTGGAATAAGATTTCTTGCTCTTTTTTCAAAAATATGAAATATAGATGAAATATAAAGAGCAGAAAGAATAGGAGAAAGGGCAGACCCTTATCTTATACCTACATCTATCTTGAAAAGAGGGGAAATGAAATTATTCCATATATATTATGTTTTCCTATCTATTAAATAATTAGAAAAGAAAATTGAAATTCTTGAATTAAAACCAGCTTTATCCAGAATTAATAGAAGGAGTTGATGATTGAGTGATGGAAAAAATAGTAATATCAAAGGTTAAAGTGCTCATTTAAAAACCTTTGGCTCATCCTGAACAAATGATATGTGTAAGAAAAATGCCTGTATTCATAGTAGAGTGCTATTTCAGTCCATCCAATTGATTAGGGTAAAAAAAATTTGATGTAATGGATTGATTTTGAAGTTTTTTGCTGATAATTTTCTCAATAAATTTTCTCAGAGTATTGAAGAGAACAATTGGTTGAAACATTTTAGGAAAGTTGTAAGCCAATTTATTAGGCTTGGGAATGGTGATTAAAGAGAATGTCTTGAAGTGCAATGGCCAATGTATAAGATCAATGTATACATTAGTGATGTTGATAAAGTTGAGAAAATATCTATTGTCCTCTACAACAACTTTCAGGTATTTCTATAATATATGATCTGGTTCTGGAGTAGACAAATTGTTGTACTTTTTTATGATATTCCTGAATTTCTCCATCAAAAAAGGTGGCTATTCCAAACTTGGTTTTATAGGAAATTCATTTCATAAACTTGTATTAATTTGATAATTTTGTGCTAAGTTAAATGTTTGATGCAAAGCCTGCCATAGATTTTCAAGTTTGATATAAGGATGCCTATTGTATTATAGGGTTTCTATAGCTGGCAGTTTGTGCTTCTTAATCTAGTTCATAAGGTTCCAAGGTCTTTTGTTTTTTGATATGATTTCTTGAATCTTCTTGTTAAAATATATACTTTTGGTTTTCTTGATAAATTTCTTAAAATTCTCCCAGTCTTCAATTGTTTTAGAAGATCTATACTTGTTTAGTTTACTACTACATTCTTCATTCCACCATACTTTGGAATGTTTAGTGATATTTCTTTACTTGATATATTTGAAGTAACAATATTTCCAATTATGTTTGTAAGCTCAGTAACAATTTTTTTTCTTCTTTACTATTCCAAATAATTGTTTGCTATTTGTCTTGAATAAACTCCTCACTAATGGATATGTCAACTATTAGAGGAGTATGGTTAGAAGAGCTTCTAGATTCCAGTAAGATTAAGTGATTGTTAATTTCATTTGAATCTGATTGAAGGAATATAAGATCAATAACTGAGTGAGTGCCATTAGAATTATTAGCATATTGAGTGGGGACTTGATTAACAGGAAAAAAAAGTTTCAGATTGAAAGAATTAGCAACTTCCATGAAGACATTGTTATAAGCCAAATGGTGAGGGTAAGATGGGTCCTAATCTCTATCTCTGATATTGAAGTCTCCTATTATAACAAGTACATTGCAAATATTAACTTCTATATCCTTTAGATACTTCAAGGCCATCTAATGCTTATCTAAGTAAATGTTAATAATGAAAAAAATGATACTGTTGCTGAAAAATATATGTGATTACTCTTAGGTAATCATTATCATGAATTGACTGTTTTGAAAAGGTTATCTATAATAAATGGTTGGGAGCACCTACAATTTTTCTCTCTTTTCAGATGTCAAACTTGGAATAGTTTGAATGTGAGACTAAGAAGGTTCTTGAATAAGGATTATATCAAACTCTTTTTTGTTTTCTAGTATAATATCTATGAGTAATCTGTTCTTTTGAACATTCTGTGAAAAAAGCATAATATTTCTTCAAGTGCCATTTCTTGTTGAATCAGTACTTCTAGAAAGGACATATATTGCTATCAGCTTGATGTTCTCCTTTGCAATTGATGCATTTGAAACTATGCAAATATAGCTTACCTTTCTTTGTTTCAAGTCTTGGTGAGTTAATCTTGAAATTTGCTTTACAATACCATGCAAAGTCTTTATGATATTCTATATTATGTAGACTGTCATACTTGATATATTTGGAACTATACACACAACATGCAAATATCATATAACCCTACTTCTAGCAGTTTTTACATTGCAGCACTTTTGGGTTCATATTTGTGCTTCTGATTGTTGTAATGTGATTTCCAACATTAAAGCACTTATTTATTAGTCCTTTAGCTTTGAAGCTGCTTTGGGCATTTTAGATATCAATTTATATCTGATTTTGGAGAGGCTTTGATGACACAAGGTTTTGACACTAGTATGATATCATTGAAGAAGTGAGTCAATTTTAAAACTGTTTTAACAATGTCAGCAGAAATAGAGATGTTCATGTCTTTAATGAGATATGAAATGCCTAAAATATTTAAGTACAATTTTGACTGAGGTAAGCTCAGTGCCCTAACATTGTCCAAATCAACAACATTTACATTCTTGATATATTTCTTGATTGTGTTGAGATCTAAAGTAGAAGCTACTTTGTTAGTAGTGATAGTGAGACCTCTGTTGTCAGCATGAATAAAGTCAGCCATAATGTCTGACTTGATATTCTTAAGTGTCCTATTGATATTGGCCACATGTTTATTGGAAAGCTTCATGATCTTTTCCAAGTTGTTCATACTTATTAGGACTAGTACTTGTTTTCTAGATGAACTCTTTGTCATCATATTAAGTTGTGATTTGTTCTTCTTAGGCTTATTCAAGGCATTGTGAATTTCTTCAATTTTCTTTGTTGAGAAATTTGAGAAATTGTCCTTGATTTTAATGATGTTGTTAATAGTACTCTTTGAGGCTTGAGCATAAGAGTATCCTTTTGGTGCTTTATTCTGACTTTTGCTTGTTTTACCCTTTTCTTTGTAAAACTTGGACTTTTCCAAGACTTTCTTGCTCAGTCTTGGAGGAATGGGAGGAGGAATTCTAGAGATGTTGACCTCTTTAGTTGGTTTGGATAATTTCTTGTTCTTAACTTCCAGTTTCTTGGTAATATTTGGCTTAAATTAAGCTAAGATATACTGACAAAAAGTTCTATTATTCTTATCAGTAGTTAATGCATCCCATCCAAATTCATAAATAATAAAATGAAATCTCAAGCAACATGGCCAAAATTTGTGATATATAGGATATCTTTTTTAGTTTTCTCATTAAGGAATTTATTCTTAACAAACAATGTAATTCTATGAAGAGAAGTTGCAATGTTGTTAATATCAGTGTCCAAATGTTCATTTAAACCAAAAATAGAGATAGAATGTACAGAATCATCCCATAAATTCAGATTAGCCAGTTGATTGATTGAATAAAGAATTGAAGATATTTTAAATCCTCAAGGTTAATACATGCTTGTGTCTAAGTTATCAATGTGTGTTCTATAAGATTCCATTATGTTCTCAGTAACTGTAGCCTTGTTAGCATTGTTAGTATCTCCAACCTTTAAAGATATATTAAACAATAAAGATCCTTGAGAAATGTTGTCTTCAACCTGTTTAGCCTATGAAGGGTAGTTGTTAAGAGCTTCAATTCTTTCTGTATATAGAACAGACAAAGCACTTGAGTATATAGACAATTTCCTAGAGTTGTTAGTACTGGGAACATTGGACTGATCTCTCAGAGTATTGATCTCCATATCTATATTTACATCTTTATGAATTGGTAGATTGGATGATAAACTAAAGTTGAAGTGTATTTGCTAATTCTTTATTAGGCACTATCATACAAAATAGTGGTAAGAGAGAAAGAAGTGATGGATACCATCATGTGTGATATTACACCATACTTCTTATTCAAGCCTGTAAAAGAGAAAACTAAACTTATAAAATAAAGGAAAAATAAAAGAGAAAATAATAAAACAACTAAGTCTACTTTGGTGAATTCTGTTAAGAAATGATTTATATTGATATCATAACATGCTCTGTTGGCAACCAGATATTATATGAATGATTATAAGTAATTGAGTATGGATATTTTTATAAAAATAATTAATAAGACAAAGTTTTCTTTATAAATATTTAGACTTAGAATTTATTGTAGAGTACTTATATAAAGTCTCATCTGTATCTGGGATTTCAGCTTCTTGTGTTAAATCCTAAGTAAGTATTATCTATAACAAATAGCTAGTTTCTAATTTGTGCTAAATCCTAGTACTGAATTCTAAAGATTACTCACATATATTTATTATGTCTACAACATTACTATTCTATTTATAATTTATTTCTTATTAAATTCTAATAGCTTAAGTAAGAGATAATATTAAACAGAAGATATAGAGAAAGATAATGAAAATTATATAATATTGAAGAAGTAGTTAGAAGTTAAAGTAATAGAAAAAAAACAGTTGCTAATAGAACAAACTAAAGAAGAAATTATTGAAAAGATTAAAAAATCAGAGACAAATAATAATAAGATAGTTAAGATAGTGGAGAAAATGAAAAAGCAGAAGTAAAGATATTGAGAAATGATGAATGGCAGATTGAGAATGAATTAGTATTGAAAGAAGAAAAAGTGTATATTTCAAATAAAAGTTTAATATTGGAGATTATTTGGCTACATCATAATATGCCAATAGTGAGATATGCAGAATAGTAGAAAATAGTAGAGTTTGTAACCAAAAACTACTGATATCAGAAATAATGAAGAAAATAAAGCAATGTATAGAAGAGTATGATTAGTGTCAAAGAATGAAAAATAGAACAGAAATGCTAGTAGGAAAATTGAGGCTAAATGAAGTACTAAAAAACCTATAGTAATATATTAGTAGACTTTATTATGAAGTTATTTTTATCAAGAGGCTATAATTTAATTTTCATAATATGAGATAGATTTTCAAAAATATTGTACTTTATAGTGATAACAGAGAATATTAGCAGAAGGGCTAATAAGATTGTTTAGTGATAATATATGGAAGTTGTATAGATTGCTAGAGTGTGATTTCAGATAGAAGGCCATAGTTTATGGCAGATTTTGTGAAGAAATTAAATGAGATGTTGGAGATAAAAAATTAACAACTTTCTACCTACTTACAGACAAATAGACAGAAAGAACAAATCAACAGTTGGAGTAGTACTTGAGGATATGTATCAATTATAGACAAGAAACTAGGTTGGAATGGTTGAGCTGAGAATGAGTTTTAAGATTAAAAAGAAAGAGAAGTATGTAAAGATAGAGAAGTTGTTGAGAGATTAAGAAATAATATAAGAAGACAAAGATAGTACTTGAAAAGTTGCAAGAGAAAATGAAAATATATACAGATATAAATAGAAAGGAAGTAGTAGAGTACAAAGTAGTTGTTGTGGCAAATAAGAGATAAAAGGATGAAAAAGTTAACAGAAAGATTTGTAGGATCTTATAAATTTTTAAAAAATATCAGAAAATGTGGTGGAGCAGAAGTTATTAACATTAATAAGAATATATTGTAGTGAATATAAGCAATGTACTAGGAACAAGTAAAGAAACAGAAAAAGATTTCATCTCATCCAAAAGAAATAAAGGAAGTGAGGAAGTATGAAGTAGAAAAGATTTTAAATAGAAGAGAGATAAGAGAAAAACTTTGTTAGGTAACAGAGATGTATAATAAAAGAAGATACTTGGGAAAGGTTGGAAAATTTAGAAAATATAATGGAATTGGTAGGAGAATTTGAAAAGAAGATAAGAATGAAGACAATGGAAAAAACAAAATTCAGAAGCAGAAGATTTTATAAAAGTAATTTAATGAAAAAGTATATAGCAAAGTTGCTTTTTGGATAAGATAATAGAAAATTTAGACAAGATGAAAGGGAGAGTAAGTTTTTCCAGTGACAGAATCTTAAAGAGAGGTACTTTTATAACATAAAGTAAAAGATACTGGAATGGTAACATTAGTATATATGGCTGTTATTATAATCTTGAGCTTGGCTTAGGTTGCAACTAAGGCAAAGACTTGAGAAAAAGTAAAGGAGATGATCAATTGGTAAAGTGTAAAGACACAAGACTGTATCTACAGCTATATATCTAATGACCATGAGAAATAAGTAAGATGTCCTTGAGAAAACAATAAAGAGAAAATGGAGAGAACATGAGATAATTCTACTACTATATGAGATGCTGACTGATATAACATGAAGAAAGTATAAGACATAGTAAATATAAGTCATAAATGAAACAAACTCCAATATATGTCTAATCTAAGACAAATACCTGTAGAATATAAGGTATAGATTGTAGTCATCATAATAGCTATAATATATTATATAGTATCATATGCCAAGTCTATCTCTATAAATAATTTGTATTCTGTAGCAATGTTATCTTTTGTCAAATTCTGTGAGTACTTGGTCTTTTATAGCAAAGTTTACTTCTATTTGAACTCTGTTTCCAGTCAGTATTTCTCTATAAATCAACTTGATCAGACATTTGCCTAGCTTAGAGCTGGGCCTAGACATTGACCTCACTTAATGTGAATAAACTACATAACTATGTAGTAATTATACTACTTAAGTTTCCAAGTATTTTAAACACTTTTCTCTATACTTAAGGACTGATAAATACTCTGTAAATCTTTAGTCTAATAATCAACTATAGTTTCCATATTATTAACACTAATCTTGTTAGAATTGAAGACAGTAGACTGTTTATTTCTCTTTCTCATTTTTATTTTCTCTTTCCATTTATTTATTTTCTTTATTGGAACTTAGAGATAGAGATTAGTATAATAAAGATGTAATACTAGTTACAGAGTAGTCACATATGTTGCAGTCACAAGTCACACAATCACATGATACAGAAAAGATTATAAAAGGTTTTAGTGCCATAACTTAAAAATCTTAGAGTTGATTAATAAATAGAATCTTGTATTAGGATTAATACAAGAGAATTCAATGGAGTTCTTGGTATAATGTATCTACCTATATATACTAACTATTGATGGTCCATGCTTGGCTATTTCTAGTCTGCTCTAAAGACCATGTGTCTACCATGAGGTTAACATATGTTGTATATGTTATATGACATTATTATTCTCAAACCTTCTATCATGTTCCATGTGACCATGTGATTGTGTGACTGTATGACCATGATGTCACTTCTAACCCTAGCCCTAGATCCAAAAATAAAGCAAAGAAAAGAAAAGAAAAATGAAAATGAAAAAGGAAATTAAATGAAAAAGCTAGAGTCCAAACTTCACATATCTGACATTCAGAAAAAATGACATCATATAGCATAGTTACAGTATGTTGGCCTTATAGAGAGCATATGGACCTCAGAGTAGGTTAGTTATAGTATATACATAGACAACAGTCTGTGAATATAAGATGGATTAGTTTGTAACAAGAACTTTGAGTTCTCTTATATAAACTCTATATAAGATTTCTCTTTTGACAAGTCACTAAGTCTTAAGTTATAACAAATCTTCAGTATTAAGTCAACATACTTTTTCTTATCAGTATTCCTTCTGTTAAAGTCTACTTTAACTTCTGAAATTGCAACCAAGCAGCATGCAGATGGTACAGCATATAAGTTAAAGCCAAGGTTGTTCTGAAAGCCTACAATATCATGATCTTTGATAAGTTTTCATACTTGTCAAATAGTAACTAACCCCATGGAATTTCACCCTCAAGTATGAACCTCCTCTGACATATAGTATATATATTAAACTTATGGACATTGCATAGACATTAGAATAGAATAATGTAAAGTTGTACATAGTATAGAAATATATCAGAGATCTTCTGTCAAGTTCTTTTGTAATTTCCACAAGATTCTTTGTGACTTAAGACTACTTGAGTAAGCTACTAACTGTTTAGATTAGTGGTTGCCACAACATTCATAGCTAAAACTCTGTACTCAAACTCAAACTCTGCTTATGCACAAACTCCATGATCAGAGCTTTACTACTTGTTGTAGCAATCAGAAGTCAAGATAACTCAAACTATACTCAGTAGTATTAAAGTAGCTCAAGAGATGATTACAAAAAGAACTTGACAAAAAGTCCTCACTTTATTACTACAATATTTATACAGGTATGTCATGGTCTATGCTATCTATAAGTTATCCTATCATAAACTACATGTGTTTACTATAGAAATACCATGCTATATCCATGTCTACTAACATCATTGTTTCAGTATCTTCTACTTATTTCCATATCATGATCATATGCATGGTGACACCATATTATGTGACAGATGCCCCTTCATCATCCAAAAGAAATGAAATGAGAATATAAAATTAAGAAAAAGAAAAAGAAAGTCAAAATGAAATATTGGAGCTCAAGACATACTATGACATTACTTATTTGTGAGTTATCTATTCTCTACAACTCCATGTCTTCAGATGTTGACCCACTCTCTATTTCTTGAAGTATAGTATATGGAATAGTTGCCATCTCTATGAACCGTATTCTATTCTCTTAGATTTTCCTGGAGGTAAGTCATACCACTATAATATATATTGGGCTTTTCTGGAGCTTTGAAGCATACTCTATGCTTGCCCTAGTTGCCCTAACAGATACTAGAACAATAATATCACATCTTATAATTGCCAAGTGTAGGTGTTATGACCTTAGGCTTGGCTCAGGTTGCAACTTAGACAAATACTTGAGAAAGGAATAGGATGATAGTCAATTGGTAAAGCATAAGGATATAGGATAGTATCTACACTATATATATGTACTAGCCATGAGGAAACAATGTGAAGTCTATGAAGTAAATGAGTCATAGAACATGAGGATTAAGCAAGGTCATTGC
>Ga0157358_1000354_pt1 | contig 18819 bp, 4 predicted proteins | sample AttcapACBM2_FD_111484 | JGI IMG/M metagenome (GOLD analysis project Ga0157358, IMG submission 111484) | Fungus gardens microbial communities from leaf cutter ant in Botucatu, State of São Paulo, Brazil - Atta capiguara ACBM2 | ecosystem: Host-associated > Fungi > Mycelium > Unclassified ... | reverse complement strand
TCCAAAATCACACTCTCTAGCAGCTTATGCAACTTTTACATATTATTTCTAAACAACTTTATTAATCCTTCTGCTAATATTCTTTGAGTTGTTGCTATAAAATGTGAAATTTTGGAAAACCTATCACATATTACCAAAATTGAATCATAGCCTCTTAATACTAGTAACTTTGTAATAAAGCCCACTAATATACATTGTTATAGTTTTTCTAGTACTATATTCAGTCTCAATTGTCTTACTAGTATCTTTGTTCTATTCATTCTTTGATCTTCCACATGTCTCTTTATTTCTTTCATTACTCCTAGTTACTAATAATTGAAATTAGTACTTATCTTTCACTATCTACCATATTTTATTATTAGTATATTATGATATAGCCAAATGATCTTTAACTCTCATCTTTCAGAATATATACTTTCTTCTCTTTCAACTTTAGTTTATTCTCTATCTACCATTAATTGTTTCTTAATACTTTGATTTCTATATTTTTCATCTCCTCTATTATCCTAATTATCCTATTATCCTTTATCTTTGATTTTTTAATTTTTTATAATTTCTTTCTTAGCTTTCTTGTTCTATACCTCCTATACAATTAGCTCTCCTACTCAAAATATCTATTGTTCCATACTTTTCCCAGCTACATACTTTAAAGCAAAATCAAATCTTGACAAATATAAGGTCTATCTAGCCTGTCTTTGATTTAACTTCTGAGCCTTCATAAAGTACTCCAAGCTTTTATGATCTATTCATATTTTTGAACTAACTCTTGGCTTTTTCTAAGAAATACCTTCAAGTTTCTAAATATCTAATAATCATCAACATCTATTTGTTATAAATTTCATAATTTCTTTCTGCTTTATTCAATAATTATAATATAGGCTACTAACTCCTACTTCTTATTCCCACACTTTATTAATAACACTCCTCTTGTAGTAAAGTCTGACACATCTGCCTCTACTCTCATCTCTTTATCCAGATCTAGTGTTACTAAAATAAATTCTATTATAAATGTTTTCTTTAATTTTTCAAATTTCTTTTGTTGCTTTTTTCTCCAATTTTACTTCACATTCTTTGTTGTTATATCATAAAGAGGTTTTGCTATTCTTACAAAATCTTTGACAAACTATGAATAATAATTTGTTAACTCTAAAAACTTCTGTACACTCTTTACTCTTCTTGGTACTACTGGCTAATCTATTACTCTCTGTACTTTTTCCTTCTCTATTTTTACTCCATCTGGTCCTATTACTACTCTGAAAAACCTAACTTCTCTAATCTTCCACACACATTTTTCTAGTTCAACAAATAAATCATTTTCACCATTCTTTTTAATATTTCTTCTACTATTTTATTATGTCTTTCCTCAGTCTTTATTCTTACCATCACATTATCAATAAATGTTGTCATATCACCTGAAAAATAGCCAGTAAATTTGTAAGTCTAAAAAATATTGGTGTTGGCTCATAGACACCCTTTAGTATTGAGAGAGCTATAGGTAGCCTTCTACTTATTCCTATCATTGATCCTTATATTGTTGTACCCCACCTTACATTTATTTTTGTAATTATCTTCTTTTTTCCAATATCATCTATCAAATCCAAAACCAGTGGTATTAGATAATTGTTCTTAATTATCTAACTGTTCAAATATTAATAGTATGTACCATCCTCTTGTTTCTATTTTTATTTGATACAAAAAATACTGGTGACATCTGTGGGGATTTGAATAATCAAATATATTCCTTCTTTGACTGATTTCTTCAAAAGCTTTTTTACTTCTCTTTTTACTCTAGATAAAGATTAAAATTTTCCCTTCTTCAGCACAAATTTTCTAACCAGATCTATAGCATGATCTGATGGTTTTCCTTGTCAGCATTCTCTCTGGATACTTCTTCTCAAACACTTTCAAATATTTATGGAACCTTTTAGAAAATATTTCCTCTGCTATCATAATCTCTATTAAATCTTTCTCTTATTCTTTTTTCTCTTCCACCATCTTTGCTATTTCTATCTCTTCCTCTACCTTTGATCTTCTAAACTCTCTTATTCTTTCTCTCTATTTCTTTTTTTTTTACTTTTGCCATCCTGGATTTTTCTTCTTTATCTTCCACTATTTTCTACATTCCCTAGAATATGTTATTATTTTTACCTCTCTAATCTTCCAGTCAATCTCAGAATTATGGCATGCTAGCTATAGCATTCCTAAGATTACACTCTACTTCTCATCTCCTATCACATCAATCTCTGTTCTCTCCTTATACCCTTTATAAAAATCTACCTCTACTATATGTTTGATTGGTTCTTTATAGTATCATTCACATTCCTCATGTAAATTAGCCTTATTAACTTTATCTTATTAACCTTATGCTTTCTCACAAACTCTATACTTATTACTAATTATGTTGCTCCACTATTTAATAATAATTCCACTATAATTCCATCTTCCTTGTCTTTTACTTTAATTTTATTATCATTGTCACTTCTCTCAACAGCTTTTCTTTCTTTCTTTCTTTATTTTTCTTGTCTGGTACTCTTGTCTACATTATCCTGCTTTTTAACACTTCAAATGCATTTTTTCCCCTTATTTCTCTTTTCTAATTTGCTACTCTTCTTTTCTTTCTTTTTTCTTTCCCTACTTTTTCTCATTTCCTTGATTCTCTTCCACTTTTCTTTTACTATTTCCTTTTATCTTGCTTCCTCCCTTGCTTGTTTTCTTCTGACTTTATTCTCTCTATACTTCCTTCATTGTCTTATTCTTTTTTTTCTCTTCTCTATTTTTTCTTCTTTTTTAACATCACAATCTGCTCTTACATCATTTTAACCATTTTTTCATTTCTACTATGTATGGTTCATACCTCAGCAATCAAGATTCATAGCAGACTTCTTGAAAGTTGGATGAGTGATATTTATCTATGATATATAATAAGCAGATACAGAATAATCTTTAGCTTTAACTTGTATACCATACTTATACCCATTACACTGGTTATTTATTTTGGAATGGGAGCTTAAAGCATCAGAGAAGTTATTCCACTAGAAGGGTAGAGAGATATATTATCACTAATATAGAAAGATAGTTTTAGTTTTAGTCAATTTTCAGAATAAGAAATTACAGTGCAACTATCAAGCTTATATATATACTAAATACTTTAACTATGATAGCATCTATAGAATAGAGACTATAAGTAAGTTATCCTGAATCTAGATAGTCCTCAAATAGAAATTTGGAAATCAATGGAGTTATTGGAAACTTCAGCAAGAATATCCAAGAATTAATCAATATAGGAGTAACAGAGTGGATCTATACTAATGGAGATTGGGGAGTGTAAATAGGGTAATAAAATTTATATGTAAGTTTGAGACAAATATGATTGAATTGAAATATAATAGTTTTTTCTAACTACTTTTAATGATTGTACTATTTCTTCTATTATATCAGAGCTTAAATCTAGTCCATTATATATTTATGTCTCCATATTGTTAACAACCAAAGTTTTTCAAGTGATTTTTTCTATAAATACTAGTTAGTATTCTTCTTTTCTGATCTCATGCTATTTACTAACTACCTGTTTACTATTCTAGTCAAATACTGGCTATTATCTCTAAGAAGAAAATATTTATGCTAGATACTTTCTTACTAAATAATATTACTTTATATAGACAAGTTATAATCCTACAGTATATGCCTTCTACTTGTAAAATATATATACTTTACTAAACATTATAAGGGAACTTGTTCTTGCACAAAGTTCAAGTACTCAAACTTTGCCTCTAACTTATCACATCTTGTTTCAATCATCCATTCCAGACCATAGATAATGCTTACTTCCTCATCCACACTTCCTAATCTCTTCTTGTATAGATTATCTTTTTTTATTTCTCCTTAGATATCTTTGCTGGTTCTTTGCCAAACTCTATAGACTTCTATCTCCAATACCTGAGGATCACTAGTAAACTATAGTAACTTGCTTAGCAGTCTTCATTACAGATAGCTACCTTAGGTAATATACCTAGTATATAAACCAGTAGTTTACACTATAGAAGTTTTATTCTGAAAATCAACCAAAACTGACATTCTCTTCTAGTATTGGTGATAACATACCTTGCCACTCTTCAGTAGTTTTAAGTTATGGTGTGCTTGAACACTAATATTTTTCTTTTCTTTTTATCTATTTTTCTTGATTTAATATTTTTTTTCTTTTTTCCCCTCTTATTTTCTTTGACAATAAAGAGGCACATGACTGCATGTCACATGTCACATGATATGAAATCATAGGCCTAAACTCTAGAAGAAGAAACTAGAAGAATAATGTCAAGATACATGTCTACAGTATGTTTATCTTATAGTGTATATATAGTATACTTATGGCTAATGCATGGACATTATGGTAGGGTTATTTATTGCTAGCATGGACTATATATCTATTGTATAAATAGAGTAGCAATATATCAGAAATTCCTTGTCAAGTTTTCTTGTAATCCTTACTTGATATCCAGCTTAAGATTTATTGCTTATACTATTATTGGTCTTCTGACTAGTGGTTATTACAATAATAAGCTGAAGCTGAAGATTGTTCTAACTCTGTCTTCCACATTCTTGGATAATACATGACTAACTAGTTTTAAACTTTCAAGATGTCTCATCAGATCTTGGATAATGAGGTATGAACCATATCTAAAATAACCTTGTCAAACCTTATAATATTCTTACTCTTTGTTAGATGAGGTTTATACTGGGAGGTAAAAGCCTTGGAGATGTACTAAGTATAGAAACCTTATATAAAGAACATAGTAATTCAGAACAACCTTGGCTTTAGCTTATATACTATGCTGTCTGTCTGCTGTATGGTCACAAATTTAGAAGATGAATCAAAGTCTGAAAAAGATAAGTACTGATATAATATGTTGCCATAAAATACTAAGAATTGAGTTTACTTGAATACTCAATTATCAAACTGGCAAGTTACAGTGTAATTACTAGTCTTATATACAAAGAAGGATAACATAAAATGCTTGGGGATTTCAGATATAACTCTTAGTAGAAGTTTCAGTGGTGAAACACTGAAAAGAGTTAATAGGGAAACTTCACTATAGAAGACCAAGTCCAATAGGAATATATCTATTATAAAAGACTGAGTACTAGAAAGGTTCAAGAGTTGATTACATTACCACCATAGGGATATGTTACAGAAAATATGGCTATCATAAAAGATAGGCTTTTATTGGGAATTGTATAAGATATTTCCACTATAGAGAGAGGTCTTTAGAATAGATGGACTTAGCATATAACACTTTCTATCAGTCAGTACTGCTAGGATCAGATCCTATAGTCTTTCTTAGACTAACCCACCAAACACTGTAAATATCAGAGTTGTAAACCTTAGACTCAACATTTTTCTAATATTCTTTCATTTTTATCTTTCTTTCTCTTTTCTTCCTTTTACTTTTACTTGTACTTTTACTTCTTACAGACAATAAAGTGGCATGTGACTGCAGTCACATGCCATATCACAGAAGATAGCATCAAAGGCCTAGACTTAAGAAGAATGAAGTATGTTAATAGCATGTTTATCTTATGAAAAACATATGGTATACTTATAGTTAAGATATGAACATTAAGGAAGAAGTATTTATCATTAGCACAGACCAAGGCATTTTAGTATATAAGGTAGAAAATCCTGTATAGAGTTCTCTATCGAGTTCTCTTGTATAAACTCTATACAAGGTTCTATTCATTGATTCACTCTAAGAGCTTTGAGTTGTAACAGTAGACCACTGTAAACATGTCATCAACCTCTATTATAAATCTTTCTAATGTATCTGCTGTAACTTTTCTTTCTTTCTTTTCCAGTAGATTTCTAGGTGTTTACAATTAAGTATTAAGATAACTACTACTACTAGGAACCCTTATTCTATTCTCTTAAAACTTTCTAGAGGTGAGTGCTACTTATACTTATTAGTTATATAAATATACTTAGGATTTCCTAGAGATTGTGAAAGTCTGTAAAATCTTACAGACTTTACTAGTTGTTCTAACAAATACTATCCAATTAAGTAATATCTAAATAGCAGTCTGATCACTATTATTTATAACTATTTATGCTCAATAGTTAGCTCCTCTTTATATCTGAAGTCTAGCTTCTAAACCAAGGATAACTAACAGTTATGATGACCACTGATTAAGAATAGTAAAAGAATAAGAGTGAGGAGACTGCATGGTACAATATCTTCTAAGAAAGTTAAGTTCTACTATTATAGTAATCACTAACCAAAAACAGTTAGTAGCTCAAAGTAGTCTTACACAAGTTCTACTCTAAACTACATATACATATATTGTCTATGAGTTCACTATGCCTACACTATAGAAATATTATATCATATAAAAGACAAAGTGACATTAAATCAAGAAAAATGAATAAAAATAAATTTTAGAGTTTAAGTGTATTATGATACAATATAAGAAAGAAAAAAATTATTTACAAAGATAAACTTAAGATAGAGGTATAATAATGTTGGGATAGAGAGAGATAATAAGTGAAAGATTCTTGATGCCAGAGAGTACTTCTAAGCTTACAGTAAAGTTCTTTGAACTTCTAAACTTTCTAGAAACCTTTTAGACAATGATGAATGATTTTCTGAGATTTAATAGTAGTAGAAATGTGACAGCTTTCATTGATAATGTGATGGTAGTAATACAGAGAGAAAAAGGACATGATGAAATTGTGGAGAAAATACTGAAAAAAATGATGGAGAATCATCTATTTCTCAAACCAGAAAATTATATGTAAAAGATTAGAGAAGTTGGGTTTTTAGGAGTGATAATAGAACTAGATAGAGTGGAGATAGATAGAGTGGAGATAGAGATAGAGAAGATAAAGAAAGTTGTAGGTTTGCCAGTACTATCTCAAAAACTTTGGTAATTGTTTAATAAGTCTGTTCAGTTTACTAAATGGTCAAAGAATAACAGACTACTTCTCTTTTGTGAAAAAATCTAACATTCTAAACTTGTGTTAACATATTATTTTTTCATACTACAATTTATGAATAGTAGGATATATAGATTATTGGAAAATAATAAAGCTCATATTATAGAACTATTAGTAGCTACATATGTTGAGGTATATGGGTCAATATGTTAGCACTTATGACTTGTATATGAGAACTAAGCCTATTTAGCATTTACTGCCTATCTCTAATGTTAGGTAGAAGACCAGTAGTATAAATTTTGTCATGGAACTGCTAGAGTTAGCAGGGTTCAATACTGTGATAACCATAGTAAACTCCATCTTTAAGAGAATGTATTTTATTCTGACCTATACCACTATAGAACAAGCAGCCAGACTTTTCTTATACTATATCTGGAAGTTACACAGCTTACCAGCTTATATTGTTTTAAATGAAAAACCATATTTCATGGTACTCTTTACTAGCAAGCTGTCAGAGTTGAAGATAGTAGATTCTGTTTATTTTATTTTTTCTTTCTTATTTTTATTTTTATTTTAATTTATTTTCTTTATAGGGATTGGGTTTAGTGTGATAGTTACACATGTTACAAGGCATGACAGTTGTTACTGTCACATGTCACAGATAAGGTTGTAGATTGTTTTGGAGCAGATAACATCATACATATAACAATAGCATGTTAGTCTTATAGAAAGTATATAGATTTTAGGATAAGTTAGTTGTAGTGTGTGTACAAACCATGATCTGTAGTATATAAAACAGAATAGCTTGTAATGAGAACTTTATTGAGTTCTCTTGTATAAACCTTATATAAAGTTTCTCTTTTAACTAGTTACTAAGTCTTAATTTATAATATAAACTGTATTATCTACTCAGAATTGAGCTCATGTCTTTTACAGTCTGGTACATGCAAACTAATAAACAGACTGAACAGATAAATCAGGAGTTTAACCAATATCTCTGGCTTTTTGTAAATAAGCAACAAAATGACTAGCATGACATTTTTCTCTTAGGAGAGTTTTAGCACAACAAATATATACACAGACCCTATTTTTTCTGAGCACTAGACATCTCTTATAAATAAATTTTGAACCTCAACAGAGAGTGTTAAAGCTAAATTTGTATTCAAATTCATGAAACAGATAAAGTCTATACTTGAAAAGACTAAGTTCACAATTTGCAAATTGCAAGACAATAATAATAAGATACTATATCCAATAACATATGCTTTTCCTAATGTTTTAGCTAGGTAACAAGATCTTTCTTGACACTTTGAACATTTATGCTACATATATTTCTATCAAACTTGTATATTAGCATCTTAGATCTTATATAGTAGGTGATAAGTCAAAGAAAGAATATTATGTAGAATTTACATAAGAGAACTCAATAAGGTTTCTAGTACAAAGTATCTATCTTGTTGTAACAACTACTAGTTAAGACAACCAATAGTGTCACTAAGTAAACTTAATAGCAGAGTATTTTATAGAGATTATAAGAAAACTTGACAAGGAGTCTCCAATGAATTTCTATCCTATTTATACTATACATGCATGGCTTGTGCTAATAATAAATAGTCCTGCCCTAATGTATATATATTATTTATAAGTCTATTATAATATTATTATAAGACTAACATACTTCCTGATATCATTATTCTAGTCTCTTCTACTCCATTCTAGACCTATAATATCACATGATGTGATGAATCATGTGACCATGGTCACATACCTCTTTATCATCTAAGAAAAGAAAAAGAAAATCAAAAAAAGAATATTAAATCAAGAAAAATAAATTAAAAAAAGACAAATATTAGTATCTAAGTGCACTATGACATACCTTATATACACTAGACTCATGGTCTATGCTATATGAGTTTTAGCTTATTCTAATGGCTATATATATTATATGCTATTAATATATAATATAATATTATTCTTCTAAAACTTTCTACTCTTCTATGTGTTATGTGATTGTGTAACTTGATTTGTGACAGCTGTGACAGTCACATGTAATGTCACACTAATACCTAATCCTAAGTCTAAAAATAAGAAAATAAATTAAAATTAAAATTAAAATAAGAAAAGAAAAGAAATAAAGTCCACTATCTTGAACTCTAATAGTAGAAAAACAAGTGAGCCTCATATCTTATTGTTTGAAGCTTTTCCCTTCCTTACAATGACTATATCTAGTTTTAAATATTATGAAGTCAACCATAACTTCTAATAATTTCATAGCTAGTAGATTTGTAATCTCTATCTTGGACTTTATGACTACTGATAGAGAAAAAGAATGAGAAATGGGGCAAGTTATGGACAGCTGCTGATATAAGAAGAGGTATCAGTACCTGATCAAGTGGAAAAACTTTGGACTTGAAACCAATTCTTGGAAAAGCATCTTTAATATTTTTGTACTACAAAAAGTAACAAAGTTTTATTGTTTAAATTTCTAGGCTTTGAAATTTGTTTGAGTGGTAGACTTATATCACAAAAAGTCTCATGAAATTACAAAAGAACTCAATAAAGAGTCTCCAATGTATTTTACACTATATATGTTGTAATTGAAGACTTATAGAGTGAAGTCAACAAAAAAATCTTGTATCAGAATTAACACAAGAGAATTTAATAGAGTTTCTAAGTACAATCTGTCTATTTTATATATACTAGGCTCATGGTCTATGCTACACTAAGATTAGCCTACTCTAAAGAGTATATGTTTACTTTAAAATCAATATATATAATATATATTGTATGATGTTATTGTTCAATGACTTTCTATAATGCTCTGTGTGACATGTAATTATGTGACCATGACTTGTGACATGTAACAGACATATGATATCATGCTAACTTCTAACTCTAAATCCAAAATAAAAATAAAGAGAAAAGAGAATAAAAATAAAAATAAATAGAGTCCACTATCTTCAACCCTAACAATATATGAATAACATACTGTAGCTATATATTCTGACATTATCTTTTTAGTATCTTCTACAATCCTCTACTGTACATAATCACATACAAAAGTTATATAACTGGTGACATCATATTATATAACTATAGTTATGTACCTTTTTATCATTTAGAAGAAAAAAATTAAATTAAATTAAGAAAAATAGATAAGAGAAAAAAAATAAAAAGGTCTAAAGTATATCATAACACTAGGTTTCTCTTGCTTGAGATTACAACAATCCTAGAGAGAACATATGTAAGAAAACATAACTTTTTGTACTTTTTACAAACTCTAAACTTCATAACAAATTCTATAGGATTATATCACCCTTTTCTAATATAAATCTTAACTCCATGTGTAAATCCCAATATCTTCTACTTCTTGTACAATTATCTTCTTTTCTTTACTATTACTTCTAGAGCTTTCCATAGTAATATAACAGTCTTCAATCTTTATTGGTAAATGTTTCAGAAGTTTCTCTCTTACTTCTAACCATATAAACTTTATAATTACTTAGTTATGTTAGTACTGATCTGCCAGATTAGTATACAGCTATTATATGCTAAGTCCAAACTCTGAACATAGCCTATCTTTCATGGTAGTATTATCTTATTCTAACACTTATTCTTAACTTACCCTTTATACTAGTGTGATTTTATAACTTATTCTTCATAATAATAATATATTCTATCAAAACTCTATAAGTACTCAGTCTTCTACAGTGAAATTCTTTTTTTCCAATCTTTATTATACTTATATATAAGGTATCAAAATTAAAGATAGTAGACTTTATTTATTTTTATTTCCTTTTTTGTTTCTATTTTTCTTTTTATTAATTTTCTTATTAAAGACTTAGGGTTAGGGATTAGTATAACATTGCATGTCACTATTACAAATTGTCACATGGCATAACTCAGTGTCACACATTGGTTACATACCATACAACACTATCATAGTTATACAATTATATATTATGATGGAATATGATAAAAGGTTTAGAAATAAGATGATGTCATATAACATGTTTAACATATATTAGCCTTAAGGAAAATGCATGGCCCTTTAAGGTAGACTAATAAAAGTATAGCATGGACCAGTAGTCTAGTATATATAAGGTAAACAGTTTTGTATTTAGAACTCTATTGAGTTCTCTTATAAATACTCATTCTAAGATTCTTCTTATTAACTAACTCTAAGATCTTTGAGTTGTAACATAAGGACTAGTAGATATTCTCTAGTTTAATAATTAAATATTATTAAACATCAACTTCAGTATTTTATTGTTATATCTTTAGAACTTAGAGTTAAAACCAAAAGAGTAAACCTTGGATTGGGTTAATCACAAGCTTAATAGAGAACTCTGTACAGGATTGCCTATCTTATATACTAAAACCCTATGGTCTGTGCTACTACTACTTTAGCCTACTTTAAATAACTATATGTTGATCTTAAGATCAATATACATTAACCTTCTATTGCTATTACATAATTTGGACTGTTATTGTGACCATGTCATGTGACTTGTGACTATGTGACAGTGATATCATACCAAAATCCTAACTCCAGTTTCCTAAATAGAAAATAAAATAAAATAAAAATAAAAATAAAAATAAAAATAAAAAGAAATTTGGATCCAAACTTTGTAAATCTGACATTTATAGTAATATATCAGAACTCACTCCTCTTAGATTTTACTTCTTTTCTGAAGTTGTGACCTTGTGGTAGATAGACAGTATAGTATATAAGCTAAAACCAAGGTTATTTTGAAAAATCCATAATACTATGCTCTTTGTATAAGTTTTTATACTTGGTACAAACTCCAAGTGAACTTTTGCTCTCTAGTATGAACTATATCTAACAGTAGTCTAAGATATTATTACATCCCATTCTAGCCATCCATCCCAACCTATGAACAACACTTTCTGTCATGGTATACTTGAACATTTTCATTTTTATCTTCCTTTTGTTTTATCTATTTTCTTTGATTTAATTTCTCTTTTCTTTTTTTATTTCTTGGATAATGAAGAAGCATGTGACCACAGTCACATAATGTGTCACATGATATGATGTCATAGGTTTAAAACATAGTAAAAAGAACTAGAACAATAATATTAAAGATATAGTTGTAACATATTTGTCTCATGGTAATAGTATGATGAACTCATGGATAATATATATGGTTTAGGATAGGACTTCTAATAGTGGTATATAGTGTAGGAATACATTTGGGACTTCTTATTGAGTTCTCTTGTGATTTCTATAAGACTTTTGTAATTTTAAGACTACTTTAGTATACTATTAATTATTTTGATTAGTGGTTGCCACAACACTTTCTCCCTCATCTGTACTCTATGATCTCTTCCAGTATGGATCATCTCTTTCCATTTTCTCTTGGATGTTCTTGTTAGTTTCTTGCCAACTCTATGGACTTCTATCACTAACATTCAAAAATTACTTATATTTAGTATAACTTGCTTAGCAGTCTCCATTCTAAATACCTATTCTAGGTAGAATACCTAGTATATAAACCAGTAATTTATATTATACTAGTTTATCCTAAACTTGACCAAAACTAGTACTAAATTCCTAGTATTAGATCTTGTTACTTTCCAGTAGTTCCAATTCACTAAGTTTATCAAGTTTTTTCTAAAATATGTGATCAGTGGAACTCATAGAGGTGCAGTATATAAGTTGAAGCTAAAGGTCATTCTAATTCCATCTTCTACATTCTTAGATAATACATAAACTAACTATTTGGACTTTTGAGAGACTTTATTAAATCTCAGATAATAAGATGTAAACTATATCTAATAGATATATATGATAGTTGCTACTTCTAGCCTATTCTATTTTCTTAGGTTTCTATAGAGAAAAGTTATGTTTCAAGTATACTTCTATTATATGACTTAGATTTTCCAAGAGCTTGAAGAGCAAGCTTTATACTTTTGCTACAGTTATTCTAATATATATACTTAGTAGTACTTAAGTAGCTCTTAATTTATTTATATACTACATATACTAGTATATGTGGTTTGCTTATATTAAATTACCCTATAAATCTATATGTGTTCATTATGAGTATTATAACTTAAAGACCTTAGGGTTGATCAATAAGAAAAACCTTGTATTGGGTTAATATAAGAGAACTTGATAGAGAATTCTGTATAGGATCATCTACCTTATATACTAGAAGTTCATAGCTCATACTCTACTACTTTAGCCTACCCTAAATGACCATGTGTTTGCCTTAAGATCAACATGTGTTAAACATGCTATATAATGTTATTCTTCTGGAACTTTATATTCTTCTATTGCTACCATATGACATATGATAGTGTGATATCATGCCTAAACCCTAACCCTAAGTTTAGAATGAAAGAAAAGAACAATAAAAATAAAAAGATATTTAGAAAAAACTTAGATTCAAGCTTTGCAACTCTAACAATAAAAGCAACATATATTTATCATAAGTTATTATTGTTTCTAGTGTCTTTTATTTCTTTTCATATTGAGTAATCTTAATTATATTTATTGTTATATACTTTGTGATATTATATCATATGACATGTTATATCCTATTGTCATATATTACTTTATTATCAAAAGAAATAATAAATAAAAAAGACATAAAATTAAAAAAAAATTGAGAATAATCATAAAGATTCAAAACATATCATAATATCTCAGATATATGAAGGAAGTTTCATGGAGATACCAGAAAGTCCAGTAAGAATGTTTAAGAAGTAAAATAGAGAGTTTTAATCTATACTAAATAAGGTTGGAAAGTATAGACATAAATAAGGGCCTTATCTGAGAAAGGATCCAGGTAAGGATGGATTGGCATGTAACACCCTCTTCTGATCAATTTGCTGCCACATTTCTTGTATCTTTACTCTCTTGTGCTTTTCTTCTACTTTTGCCTTTTTCTAATGGTCATAGCTCTTTTATACTACTTTCCAGTTGTTTTTGGAGATTGATCACTTTCTATTAGTCTTATTCTCATTGCTCTATTCAAACTTCTTTAATAAGAACTCTTTCTATCCATTTTCTCTTACTATTTTCTTAGATATTTACATATGTTTATCTATTATCTTATCCTCCTCTTCAAGCACTCTTAGCTCTCTAACATTTGTCAACTCTTCATTTATCTACCTAAACTCTGTTTTCATCAGTATTAGTAACTTATATACTATCTCAAATTTTTGCTTCTCCTTTGCTAGCTCTTCCAATATGTTGTCCTTCTAGATCTCTGCTATTCTGCCCTATACATATGACAATACCCAACTAGTCCTAACATTCTCCCTCAATCTGATGACTCCTGTAGCTGAGTGATGAATATTCAATCTTATATTTATAAACAGCAATAACTTAGTTTTTTTGAAAGGTGAAGCTAAGTCTATTGTTATATCTATAAACAATGACAGTTAATATTACTGAGAAGTAGCTTAATAGAAATCAAAGTAAGCAAAGTGTATCTCAGTTCCCAGAAGATAAAAATGAGGTGTACAATTCACACAATCCACACTATCAGGCAAAAATCATGCTGATTACATAATAAAAGAACCAGAAATTGATGACCCATTAAGATTTAAACAAGAATGAGATGACAATGATACGGAGGAGTGTAGTACTTCTACAAAAGTGACACCTATGTGTATTATTGACCTCGTACTGAGAAATTCCAACCATCGTCTCTTCACTACTTCCTCAATCGATATTTGGAATCTGCTTTCCTCTATCTACAAATTCCACCCTCAGGAAAAGTCCTATTATGATATCATAGTCTGTGAGTATGCAGCAGGTTTCTTAGCCACTGCCGCTAAGTTATGAGTTATCCCTCCCACTTTTTCAACAAGAGCAAGATGGAGTATTAGTATCGTATTGATACCGCAACGTGATACAGCTTGTGACATGGTGACACGACACCACTTGCCAAGCTCACTCTCACAGAGTGCTGAATCACAGTTGAATGTCCCTGGGAGAGTTTTCAGTTATACATACGCTGAAAATTACTGCTCTTTCTCAGAACCGGGAGCAATTGCAGCATCTTACCAATCGCTTATTGTCCGCTTATTGTTCGACTAAAAATAAAACGGGCTTTTTGTCTTAATCCCTTTATAAAAGGCCACAGAATGAGCGTTTTCAAAACGCCGTCCTCACAATCTTTGTTTTCGCTGCACACTCCAACTGAATTCTAACTCTGACTCGTGACAGAGCCAACATGGACGCTTTTTCATTATGGAGGCATGTCTTCTCGCCCTCTGAAGATGAGGATCCTATTCCCGTGGATGAACAAAATCCCACATCAGGTTTTTGTGTAATTGCATGAGGCGCAATTTGACTTATTTCGACGATATGGTGAGCATCTTCTCCTCTCCGCAGTTGGGTACTGACTCAGTGGTCTGTCTAGCGTTCGTAACGTGCATTATTACCGCTATTTGCATTTCATGTTACAATGTCGTGGGGTTTTATGGAGGCGGGAATGTTTTTTGTATACTAATGAGTCTTGATTTTATTTGACACGAGTTCGTGTATTATGGTGCAATGTACTATGCGTATATTTGAGATAACACTCAGACTTGGGACTCTAGGCATATTCATGCCGAAGGGTTTTGTGAGTACCTTGTACATGGCTGGTAATCCACTAGAGTCCCCTGGATGAGGATCAGCAAGGGATAATGAAAATTGACTTTGGAATGAAATGTGTACTCATTTCCGCTAAAAGTTTCGAGCTCGAATCATAGCTTTCATCAGATGTTGAAGCAGCGGTGGTGTTTAAAATTGGGACAAGAATATCACATTGGATGGTACAGCTGCTGCCATCATGAGCCCAACGAGCACTCGCCAGCCTTGACGTACCCCCACCACAACCTCGGGTGGAGAACAAAGAGGTCTCGCTGATGAAACACTCTCAGTTCGAGAGCACAATCTCCCTGAGCTCCAAAGCCAAAGGAACTCATCCTGGCTTCGTAATATACAAGGACAGAAGTAATATTGAGATCAGCCAGGACGTACCCGACTTTGTTTTGCATTTCCCAACATTACGAAACCCTAGTCCAGTGATTGGAACGAAGGATAGATAGCAAACCAGACCCAGTCTAGGGAATAATTACACTACTCCTCTACCTATAAACTACTATTCGTGGTCTGTTTGCAATTACTATGGACTGCAACTACTACAGACTGACCACCCATGTACTAAACCAAATGACTAGACTAGCCTATAAATATAGAAAGAGACATGCCTTAATCCCTCTCCTAAAATCACATCTTTGCAACATTGCTGTATGACTTTCCCGACAGATGAATCATCCGCATTCTAGGAGCATTAGGGTATGAACAATTGTTAGAAGTGATCTTTAAGACTGAGAAGATCATAGTTGGCATGGACTTAATTTCAGGATTTATTTAGTTAGTACATCACATGATCACATGTTCCCTGTAAACATGTTTTCTGGCTTCTAGTCATTTACAGTTGTCCACAGTTCATTGTGTGATTTCTAAGTCAGAGCAACTCCTGAGGTTGCTAGACTACATTATTTGTTATCTGTGCTCTGATTTTATCATCAATGAAGTTCATGGTAACTTTTTGATACTCCTTTTAGTATTTTCTAAGTTAACTTGTTGAATGGTTGTCCCTGCCACTTTACTAGGTATTAAATATGTTTCCCTCTCTACCACAATTTTGAAATCTTCTTTACTTCTATTTTTTTTTATAAAATTTCTCTTGGATTTATAACTGTAGGTGCTTTCTCTTGTTGTTGATCAATCTTTGAGATATAGTTTGAGTTAGATTCATTTATGACTAGATAAAGATTCTCCCAGGTTTTTGGAATCACAAGTTCACAAAGAAGAATGCAGCTTGGAATATAAGATAAGTGTTATCCATGTTTCAGACAGATACAACTCAGAGTTTGATCTATGACAATTTGTAAAGTGTAAGGATATAGAATTGTATTTACAACTATATATTCAATAACCATAAAGAAATTACCAGGAAAACTGAGTAGAAGAGTGGAAGACACTTCAAAACTCCAGGAAAACCTAAGCTTATATTGAGAGCAACTACAATATATATGACTTACCTCTAGGAAAATCTAAGAAAATAGAGTAAGGTTTTGTAGAGACAACAAATATCTTAAATACTCTACAGAATCATTTCTATCAAATGGGACACTACTGACCTAATTATATAATAATAGTACTAATATGGTTAGAAGTAGCTAGAAATGATAGAACCTTGTAGAATACTAGATCTAGATATGACTATAGCTTACCTTTTGTGACAAACTTCATTCAACTTGTATCTTCACAACCAGTAGACTGATTTTCACAAACTAAGTTGCACTGAAAAGCCTCAAATGATGGCTATCTATATATATCTCAAGAAAAACTGAATGCATTCCCATGATCAAACTTGTATTGGAAAGTGCTTATCAAACAGTTTTTAATGATATACTATATATCATATGGAGATCAGTATTTATAGAGATATAAGCATATCAATATAGTAATATAATTAACTACCTTTTCAAATTAGCCTGACATCTGCTATAACAGATAATAGCCCTACCAGGTACAAGTTTTGAAATGTTAGTCTTCTTACATCCAACCTCTCTTTCAAATTATTGTAATTCAAAGTAGAGAGAGTGGAGCAAAAGTTAATAGTATGAAAGTCAGAAGTATGAATATCTTGGAGCTTTGAGATAAAATTTGGCCACTTAATCTGGTACAAACATATACAAGGTATTTTATATGGTTGAGAGATAGATAAACCTTGTATTATATCACTTAAATCTTTTTCCTACCTTATACCACCTATATCTGGTGTTCAATATTGTCAAACTTACTACTATTCTAGAAGATTCTATATTAGATCAAAAGTTGGTTTAGCCTTTGTATTATTGATAATAATGAAGAATGGGAGATGGAAAAGATATTGGAAAAATGTCAGCACAAAAAGAGATATCAGTATCTAATCAAGTGGAAAAGCTTTGGTATAAAAGCTAACTCATAGAAAAATCCTATATATTGATATACTAGCTTAGCAAAAGATTATGTAATATAAATATTTAAGGTATTGAGATAGATCTTATTATCTAAGTAAAAGACAGAGATAGATATTTATTATTAGGAGATATTAGTATTACTATAAGTCTAAATCTACTTTATAGAGGTTTAGTTATACTCTTAGGCTGATTGTTACCTAGACTAGCTCCTGATAGACTGATAACCACCATTATCTTATTCTAATCCCTATTATCTAGTCTGCTACAGTAATACTATAGTTATTTAGTTAATTATAGTTATAGATATTAATCAGTTAATTACATAGACTATATGCTTGAATGTCATATACAAGTCCACTCATCTGGAAATACATCCCTGCGGTGGAGTCACCTCCAAATTATACAAGTCCACCTTTCTCACAACACGTCTCATGGCAGTGCTGCAACTATCCAGGTATTCTGTCTTCCATGGCGGAGATACTCCTATTCAACTTGGTCTTCCATGATGGAGTTACTTCTATCAGTATCTCAACACTGAAACCTCCGCTTGGGACAATAGGGGTTTTACTACTGAAACCCCGAGCATCTCCTATACTATCAGTTTGTATATAAGACTAGTAGTTACACTGTAATTTGCTAGTCTGATAATTGACGAAGATAAACTCTTATTGAACTTGATCTCCGGTGTTCAACAGCAACACACCAATCAACACTCACTTCCACTTGGACTTTCTTCCTTTTATCTGAAGTTGCGACCACACGGCAGACAGATGGCGCAGCACATAAGCTAAAGCCAAGGTCGTCCCACAAGTCCATTCATCTCCGAGTCCATCCTGTGGAATTTCACCCCGGTGTGAACCGCGCCTGACATTGAACCATTCTATTATAGTATATAT
>Ga0157358_1000353_pt1 | contig 18830 bp, 18 predicted proteins | sample AttcapACBM2_FD_111484 | JGI IMG/M metagenome (GOLD analysis project Ga0157358, IMG submission 111484) | Fungus gardens microbial communities from leaf cutter ant in Botucatu, State of São Paulo, Brazil - Atta capiguara ACBM2 | ecosystem: Host-associated > Fungi > Mycelium > Unclassified ... | reverse complement strand
GATATTTGAAGTGTCAAGAGAGATGAAGCTTGAGATGATGTCTTTGAAGAACTCCTTTTCTTGATCGCTTCCAGGAGTAATAACGAGTTTTGTCGAATGAATAACTTCATTGTAAATAGGGATGTCTATCGAAAGAGGCACATGATCAGAGGATAATTGGGATTCAGTAAGAATGGTGTGGCAATCCAATTCTATTGAGTTGCATTGAAGGAACATTAGATCGATGACCGAGTCAGACTCTCCAGCTGTGTCAGAGAATCTAGTAGGACTAGGGTTAGTAGGCACCGATAAAGCTAGATCAAATGAGTCTGCTATCATAAATAAATTTTCACTAATTGACAAATGAAATGGAAAAGACGGGTCCCATAAACTGTCTCTTATGTTGAAGTCCCCCCATCATTAGAAGGACATTATTAATATTGACTTCAGTATCCTTAAGATACTTTAAAGCCAAATGAGAAGAATCGGAGTAAATGTTCAGAATATAATGACAAATATCATTATTAGTAAAAGAAATGATGTTAATATCACGATGATCAAAAATGTCTTTACGAAGAAGAAAATGAAGAGATTTGAGACGAATATTGACATAGGAAATGACTCTTGGAGAGTTGTTACTGTTTGTAGAAAGTCTTGCAAACACAATCCAATTGGGGTGATGACAAGTACCCATAAGAGGTTCGCCCTCGCAATTCAAAGAGCTCAGGGTTTTTCGTATTTCAGACCACAGTGGTTCCTGGATAAGTATTATGTCAAATTGAGAAAGTGTTTCGAGTATAGTGTTTGTGACGAGGGAGTTCTTGCGAACGTTTTGTGAAAAAATCTTCAGATTTCGTAAAATCATTGTTTGCTGGTGCCTTTCACTTTGGAGTGGATGGATTGAGATCTGTTTTCACGTATCTCAGCATACTTTTTGACGTGCCATTCTCTGTTGAAGTGATGCCTCCAAAAAGGACAAGTGTTTGAGTCAACCTGGTGGTCCCCTTTGCAGTTGGAGCACTTGAAGGTATGAGGACATGGTTCGCCCTTCTTTGTTTCTAGCCTAGGGAGGTTAGTCTTAGCGTTAGCTTTACAACACTATCCGAATTCCCTGTGATGTTCAGATTTATGAGGACCATTACACTTAACATATTTAGCCCCTTGGATTTGACACAAGAATGTTGAATGACCCCACTTCCAGCAATTTTTGCACTGGGGGACACCCAGGTTCATGTTTGCTCCTCGGATTGTAGCAATGTTGTTGCCTATGTTGAAGTATCTGTTGATGAGAAGTTTTGCATTTTGACCGCTTTGAACATCCCAAATGTTGATCCAAACTATGGCCATATCTGACTTGGGTGAGACTTTGATGATTCTCAGTTTGGACACGAGGGAAATGTTATCGAAAATATGATTTTGTTTTAGAATGGTTTCAATATCCAACGAAGTAAGCTTCTCTTGAGAGTTCGCATAGGGATAAAATGGTATTCCGATGATTTTCAGATATTATTTGAACTTGGGGAGTCTTGAATCCTCAACTTGTAAGGAGTTGATGTTGTTAGAGTTCTTTACATATCGATAGATGATAGAGAGGTCGGATTGTTGCGCAACTTTGTTGGTGACTACAACAATTCCTGTGTTGTCTGATCGTATATAGTCCACTAAAACCTCAGTTTTTGCATTTCGTAATTCTCTATTGATGTTAGCAACATTAAGCGAGGAATCTTTCATGAGGGATGCAGCATTGTCGCTGCTCATTGGTATGATTATGTGTTTTCTGGATGGACCTTTGGTTGTCATCTTGATACGGGGTTTCGGTTTGCTTTGTCTGTAAACTATATCATTTACCTGATCAATTTTCTTTGCATTTAAAGCAGGGAAAGGTTCTTTGATTTTCAAAACATCAGACGTGTTAGTCATCATCTTGGATGCTTGTGCATAAGATTTGTTGGTTTGTAAGTTTGTGGACCTGTCGGTTTTGTTGGTCGAAGGATTCTTGGGGTGGAAGTATTTGGAGATGACGTTAATCTCCTTCTTAGACTTGGCAGGAAGAGGGGGAAGAGGTGGTGCTTTGTTGATAGTGATGGGAGTCGACTTGGGAGTGTCCTTCTTGGAATTGCCATTAGGGGGGGAATGCGAGGGGTGAATTTTGAAGTGATCTTAGCCCTGAGAGTATTTGATTTTTGGTCAGTAAATAATGCATCCCATTTGGACGCATAGACTGATGAGATGAAATTCCAGATTGCATCTCCCATGCCATCAAAGTCATCGAGATCATTGACTTTGTTGCTGTTAACCTGTTTTCCTTGGATATACTTGGCCAAAAAATTGAGTGAAACCTTAATATTTTTGGCGTCAGAAGCAAAATGCTCAATAGAGCCATGAAGGAAAATGGGGTGGAATGATCCACTCCAAAGTTCAGGTTCCATGGGGGCTTGAGGATCGTACAGGAGTTGAATGTTGATTACTTCATCCTCGTGTATAACATGTGATGGAGTTGCCTCATTGTTACTTGCTTGAGGCCTCGTGTTGTCCTGTTGGATGGTTGCCTTACCAATCCTCATGGCTTTCTCCTGCTCTATCTCATAAGACAGTTCAAGTCGTTCGTTGTCATTTCCCTCAATAGTGGGTTTGCCATCTGGGTCAGTATCCATCCTATCATGATACGGAGTAGATCGCCCAGAAGACACCATGGATGGGTCTCTGGAAGAATTGGCAGAGGATAGGGGATTTTTTCCTTGTACCTCAGAGTTGTTAGTCAGGGCTCGCCCTGACTGAATGTCCATCCCTATGTTCATTCCTGAAAACATAGTTGGTAAAGGGTTATTGAAGTTGAAGGCCGTGGTTGAGTTGAAGTGGTCAGAAGTTCTTGCTTTGGGGCACTGTATTGACTGTGACATGTCATGCTAAACTCTAAAATGGAAACAAAAATAAAATGAAAATGAAAAGAGACAAGAAAAAAATAGAGTCTACTGTTCACAATTCTGACAATTATGAGCCTGAGGCTTTCACAATCAAAGTCTTCTTTGAAGATATTCGGTATTCTCTATTTTATCAATGACACTAATCTTCCTGTCACATAAAATATCATCAAGCAAGTCATCAAGACTATCTATCTCTTCAAAGATATTGTTTTAGCTTTTCATCTATATGTTACTAAAGCTTCACAGAAATTGGACATAGCTATGGTATGAGTTAACATTTGGGATTCACAAAATGACATGAAAGCTAAACAACTCATCAATCAAAGCTTCAACCTGGGATAACATATCACTATTATTAGAGGTACAAGTATAAGTTCTAGTGTTTTACAATACAAGAATTGCTGGAAGTGGGGCCACACTATATTTACATGTTGAGTACATAGATCAAAATACTAAAAATGCAACAGACCACACAAACTCAAGCATTATAATAATATAGCATAATACTACAAGGCAAACTTCAAGACTAATCCACTAAAACTCAAGACTAAGAAAGGCAAACTGTACACTCACTCATTCAAGTATACCAACTGTAAGAAGGACCACTAAGTGGATAGTTATAATTGTCCATTTTAGAAGCACAGATTTAATTACAAATGGCATAACAAGAAGTTTCAAGAGCTTAGAGAAATCTGAGCCCACTAAATTTACTTAGCTGTGAGCAGAGGTAAAATATGATTTTAAAAACTTGAAAAATTTTCTCACAGAATGTTTGCAAGAACAAACTTCTAACAGATACTTTACTAGAAAACAACAAAAAGTTTGAAATTCTTTTTATTCAGAAACTATCTTGGTCCATTATTCATAATATTCCAAGCACAATATCTAAAGAAGGTAAAGAGATTGTAAGTGCTCCAAATCATTTATCTTAGACTATGTTTATAAGAACATTGAACACTGAGAACAAATATCTGAGAGTTCTCACATATATTAACATCAGAATATCATGGCTACATTTTTCACTTAGAAAAGACATTTTTAACCACAGAGATATTAATCTTGTTTTTTTTTCAACTGTGATCATTTATACTTTCTTATTAATGTCTATTTAGATAACCATCAATTTGCTTTAAAGTATCTCAAGGATACTGAAGTAAACTTGAATAATGTCCTTATTATGACTGGAGATTTTAACATCAGAGACAATGACTAGGATCCTTTATACTCACACCATTCTACATATTATGGTATGCTTGGACTTGAATATTTTTTTCTTTTTATTTATGTTTCTTGATTTGATTTTTTTTCATTTTTCATTCAGAAAATAAAGAAACATATGACCATGGTTACATAATACATTATATGATGTGATGTCATAGGTCTGGAATATAGTAGAAGAAACTAGAACAATGATATCAGAAGCATGTTTGTCTTGTGGTAATAGTGTAGTGAACTCATAGATAACATGTGTACTTTAGGGTAGAACTATTCATTACTAGCACAGACCATGACTCTTTTGTATAAATAGTGTAGAAATACATTGGGAACTTTTTATCAAATTTTCTTATAATCTCTACAAAATACTTTACTCTTGAGTTTGTTTTAGTAGTTTATTAGCTGTCTTGACTAGTAGTTACCACAATACTACACATGCAGATTCTTTGAGGGAAATAGCTGACAGTTTTAACTTAGAACTGTCCATCTCAATTCTGACTTAATATACTGATAATTCTCTAAATACAAACTTGGTGCTTAACCTTATGTTTCTCCAAGCCAACACAGAAGAGTTCAATAATTACTCTATTTTGCCTAACATCCAAGGACCATCAATTATGCACCTTTGACAGTTCACATCACCATCAAATAAAAGTTTATCCAAGATAAGAAACAAGCTACTATCACAAATAGTGAGAAAGAAAAAGCATTTGTCAACAAGTTGAGGAATATAGTAGGCCATATTAACTTGACTAACATTATCAATTATAAGGTTCTAGAAGGAATAACTCAAGAATTTACTTTTTTCACAGAGAAACTTTAGTATAAGTATTTTCAAAATATTAATATTACTAAACATTCCAAATTATAGTGGAACAATAAATGTAGTAGGGATCTAACCACATATCATGCATTCAGAAGTAGAATGGACTAGATCAAATACTGGAAGATAGTCAAAATAGCTAAACAAAAAAATTTTGATAACAAAATCCAAGAAATCATGTCAACTAAAATCATGTCAACTAACAAAAAACTATGGAACTTGATGAATTGGGTCAAGAAACATAAGCTACCTACCACAGAAGCCATCAAATTCAGTAGACATCCTTGCAATAAGTTGAACAGTTTATAACAAGCTCTTCATCTTTCCTACAATGTTGCTTAAGACAGAGAGATAAGCTCAGCTTTGGAAAAAGAGGCCATTCTGTCTGTTGGTATGATGAGATTTCCTCTAGGAAATAAGGATTTATCAATACTATTAAGAAATGCAGTAATTCATCTACTCTGGGCTCAGACTGCATATCCTGAAGTCACCTCAAGTCATTGGTCAACAATAACAAATGTCTTAATTATTTCATTAATATAGTGAACACATGTATTGACTTAGGTCATTAGCCTTCTCACTTCAAAAAGTCAATGTCAATTATCATTCCAAAGCCCAACAAACTGTCTTACAATAGTCCTAAAACCTTCTACTCCATTGTTCTCCTTAACATGCTAGAAAAACTCATCAAAAAGGTTTTAAATAGCAGATTGTAAGCTCATTCAAGCTCATTTCCAGGCTGCTAGAACTCTCTAAAACTTGCCTGAAAGTAATAGTAGATACTAATAACACCTACTCAATAAAATAGAGGTTAAACTGCTCTTAAGTGGAAGAGTTCAGATAGGAGTTCTCTCTCTTACTTCCTTCTACTCATGGCTTATATATTAGTCTAAGAATAAAAATAGAGAATAGAGAACAAAACCATAAGGAAGAATTTTAAGATCTCATAAGCACATGGTACTCTCTCTATTTGCAACCTAAAATTGGCCTAATGTTCTTTTCCTCCTTACAAGTGCTGATTCTTTTCTTTTCTAGCATTTTTACCAGTCACTTCTATTTGTGAGTGCATTTCTGACTTCTCTGATTTCTAATATCACATTCAGTTTCCAGCCATCTATCTCAACCTACAGATAACATCTCCTTCCTTATCTACACTCCCTAACCTCTTCTAATATGGATTACATCTCTCTATTCCACCTCAGATGTCCTTGCTGAACCCTTGCTAACTCTATGGACCTTCATTCTCTAACATCCAAGAATCACTAGTAACTAGGGTAACTCATTTAGCAGTTTCATTCCAGATAACTATCCTAGATAGTATACTTAGTATATAAACTAGTAGTCTATACTGTAATAGCTTATTCTGAAAATCAACCAAAACTAGCACTAATTCCTGGTATTAGCAATGATACACCTCATCACCTTCCAGTGACCTTAATCCCCTAAGTTTACCAAGTCCTTTTCCAAAATATATGACTAGTATAACTCATAGAGGTGTAGTATATAAGCTGAAGCCAAAGATCATTTTAATCTGTCTTCTGTGTTCTTGGATAATGTATAGATGACTTACTTGGACTTCTAAGAGACCTCATTAGATCTTGGATAACAAGATGTAAACTACATCTAACATCTTTGTCTTTCCATTCTTTCTATTATTTCCATTTCTTTTCTACTTTTCTTTCTTTTAAAATCTTCATTTCCTCATTTTCCCCACTCATTTTCTACTCTCATTTTCTTCTTCTCTTCTCTTACTTTCAACTTCACTGCTAAATCTTTCTCACACTCATTCTGTTATCTTTGTTATAATTCTTCTCTTGCTCTCATTCTTTCTTCCTCAATTCTCTTCATCTTCTTCAACTGCTCTTACATCTCTTTTATTATTTCTGCATTTTTAGCACCTGTTCCATCAATTTCATTACTTTTTCTCTTTGTATTACAAAATGAACTACTCACTTATTTGTGATATCTGAACCTTGGGTATACTCTCAGAGATTTAGGAGTGATTTAGAAGTTCAATAATGACAACAATGATGATTAAGATCAATACAGATATCAATGATAATGAGGGATAATAATTTATGATTATTAATGAAAACTGATGATAATTGATATTGTTATCTGAGATCTAATCCTCAGATACAGAAGTATTTATACAAAATAGTAATAGTCTATGTGTAAGCTGTTTTCATTACATAATTAGAACTTGTATCTGGTGGGGCTGTCATCTGTCATAGCAGATGTCAAGCTAATTTTAAAAGATAACTAATTATATTACTACATTGATATGCTTGTATCTCTATAAATACTGATCTCCATATGATGTATAATATATCATTAGAAACTGTTTGATGAACATTTTCCAAATTAAGTTCAATTATATAAATCCATCTAGTTTTTCATGAGATAATAGCCAATAAAACTTTTGCAGTTACTGATGGTCTGATATATTGGTTGTTTGGTGTTACTTTTGTACATCCCACATATATGTTGATAGCTCTCATTTGGAGCTTTCCAGAACAACTTAGTTTGTGAAAAGTGGTCTACTAGTTGTAGAGATACAAGCTGAATAAAGTTTGTGACATAATGACTGTGTTTTTTTTAATACTTGCATCCACTATGATCAGTACTGTGTCTTGTTTGATGAGATAGTCTCTGTATATGTTGTCCAATTTGTTCCATTAAGCAGTTAATGATTTGGGGTTTTTCAGTTTACTGCTAGAAAAGAGAAATGATTAGAAAAAGAATCAACCAGATGAAAATCTGGAGAAATTTCTTTGTTTAAACTATCAAAGAAAGGAAAAAACAATTTCAAAAATCTTTTACAGTGGAAGCAAATTCTTTAATAACATACTCAAGTTCTTTGTAGTTGGTGATGTCAATTGTCTCTATAGAACCTATCTTACATATGAGCTCATTGTTGAACTATTTCTCTTCATTACTGTTTCTAACAATAGATTGTTTCTTCTCTTGAATAAATTCTTTCTCTACAATAATGGATACCAATAGAGGCACATAATCTGATGGGCTTCAAAGATCTGGAGAAATTAAGTGGTTATTAAATTTCTCTGACCATGTTTTGAGAAACATAAGGTCTAGTATGTTATAGTATGTCTGGACTTGAAAACTTTTTCTTTTCTTTTTATCTATTTTTCTTGATTTAATATTCCTTTTCTTTTGTTTTTGTTTTTGTTTTTCTTGGGCAATAAAGAGGCCTGTGACCACAGTCACATGACATGTCACATGACATGATGTCATAGAACTAGAATCTAGAAGAAAGGGCTGGAAGAATGATATCAAGATGTATATTAGCAGCATGTTTACCTTATAATATACATATTGTATACTTATGAATAACACATGGATATTAGGGTAGGATTATTTATTATTAGCATAGACTATGTATACTTGTATAAATAGTGTAGAAATATATTGGGAACTTCTTGTTGAGTTCTCTTATGATCTCCACAAGACACTTCACTCATAAGTTTACTTAGTATGCTATTAGTTGTTCTTAGACTAGTGGTTGCTACAACATAGTACTGAGTTTGAATCTTGAGAGTTATCTGAAAATCAAGTAGGACACTAGTTTGATAAGTATAAATAAATCAAAACCTAAACTATCAGCTATTTTGAGTAGGGTATCTATATGAGGTAAATGATAAGAATATAATGGATCCCAATTATTGTCTCTAATGTTAAAGTCCACTGTCATAATTAAAACAAAGTTCAAATTTACCTTAGTATCCTTTAGATACTTTAAGGTATTCTAATGATCACATAAATAAATGTTTATAATGAAGTATATAGTATCTCAATTAAAAAATAAAATTATATTAATATTGCAATGGTTAAATATATCTTTTCTCATTCAAAAGTAAAGACTAATTAGTTTTATGTTAATATATGTAATAACTCTTGGAAAGTTACTATTGGAGTTAGCTGATCTTGCAAATATGATCCAGAAAGAGTGATGAGAAGTACCAATAAGATCTTCTCCCTTCTCTGATGTAGAACTTGAAATTTAATGAATAACCAACCAAGATGGTTCTTGTATAAATAATATGTTAAAGTTTTTGTTATTTTCTAGAATAGTATTGGTAAGAAAAGAGAATTGAGATAATAAACTTTATTTATTTCCATCTCATTTCTTATTTTTATTTTATTTTCTACTTATTCTTTATTTTCAGACTTAGGATTAGGATTAGTTTGATATTACACATAAATATCACAAAATGTCATATAATCATGTATCACACAGAAATTCATAGAAGATTTTGAACAATCATATTATATCACATTTTAACAACATGTAGTATATATGTTCTTTAGAGTAGACTAGGTTTAGTATAGCACAGACTATTAGCCAAGTATATATAAGATTAGATACTTTGTACTTGGAACTCCATTGAGTTCTCTTGTGTTAACCTACTACATAATATGAATAGATTACAATGGTTAATGTATGAGTGATAGACAGAACAATGATAATGAACTTGTCTCAGTTAGGCTGAAGTCCAACACAAAAAGTTGGACTTCAGCATACAAGAGTCATATATTATATATAACAAGAAGAGGAAATTTTACTGAAAACAAACTTTCCAACCATGTGTATCTGTTAATCATATCCAGTTGTATATACTAATTTGCACCAGTAGGTCCAAACAACCCAGAAGTAATGATATAGATATATCATACTTCAACAATACAAGGTTTTTTTATTGACTTAACTCTTAGCCCTCAATTATAACAAAAATAGTATTACTGAATACAGAATATATACTATTCTTGATGCAACTTAATTTGTAATGGCTGAGTCTGGACTGCCACTAAAGTATTGGGCAGATACTGTGTAGACTGTAGTCTATGTGTGAAACTTCATACTCTTCTCAAAACAACTAAAGAGAATCCTTACTAAGCTCCAAATTAGACAACATCAGGATATATTTCATTTCTATCCATTTTGTACAACAGCATATGCTTATCTACTACTAGACATAGAGTTTTCATAGCTTAGTACAAGGTCAGCTAAAGTAAGCCTTCTAAGTTATTTCAGAAGAGAAAGCTACAAGCTCCTCAATAGGAGAACTGGTGTAGTGTTCAAATCTCAAGATATTATCTTTGAAGCTATTCTAGTTAAGTAGTTGCTACAATACTATAGTAGTAAAGTAATGTATAGCTAATAATATTGTTTAATAAAAGAGTAATATACATATAGACTAAATGATACTGATACTTTTAATAAGTACTCAGAAGACAAAGACCTCCTTCACAGGCAAAGAGACACTATTAGTGATAACAGAAATCAAATAAAAATCTAGACAAAAATTCCTTGTAACCAACATACAAATTATGTGTCCAAATCTAGAAAGATCTATCATATAGAGAATACAGAATCAAGAGAAACTGAAAGAGGTAAGACTGAGAAAATATCTACAGAAATAGAAAAGCAAACCAATTCAGCACTGATAAAGACTTATAAGGAGGGAGAGACTATTCTTGAGGAGAGAAAGCAAAAGTACTTAGGTTTTTCTTCAAGAAGTCAACAAAGTCCTCAATTGACATAGATAAACCAATCAAGAGACTATAGGCAATCTGACACAGTTTGCAAAAATATATGAATATGTTTTCATCTAGCAATGGCTACATAGATACTGGATGCACTCTATAAAGAAAAAGTACTATCTATACTTCCCAATAGGAGCATGTTTAAGGATGGCTCTAGTTGACCTGATATATAATGTAACCAACTGGCTAATGTAAGTGAGCCAACTACTATTTTTGAAGTAGCTGAACTGAAGAGGTTTGCAATTCTTGTCTCTAAGAGTCAGAAAATAATGTCTCTAAATAGTGGGACAATTAAAGGAGGTTCTTCAAGTATCTAGACATGAAGTAACACTCTTAAAGAAAAGAGCATTAATATATATATTGCTAGATAAAGTTCAGCAGCCACTCTGGTGTTAGTCACATTATTATGAACCATTTGGTAAAGAGACCACTCAGCCTTGCTTATACAGTCCTAAAATTTGATTTTATGGCTAAGGCCACCATAAAAGAACAATCTAAGTGCAGAGCAGATAGCTAAAGAATAGGCCTATTCAAAGTATACTAAGACATAGTAGTCTACTACCTTTCTAATAGTACCTAAAGAGTCAGTAATAAGAATTATATGTTTAATATCTATACTAGCAGCCTTAAAGACTTCCAGTCTTATGACAAACAGCTTAGTATCAGAAGTAGTTGTTTTACTAGCTGGGGCCTCAGAAGACAACACCTAATAGCCTAGCTTTTAGAAATGCATAGCAGAGACAGCTTGTATATTCCTATGAGGTATATGTCAAGATTATAAGAAGTAGACTTAGTTTTTTATTATTTTCTTTTCTTACTTTCATTTTCTTTTCAATTTATTTTCATATTTTCTATTTATAGAACTTAGGGTTAGAGTTGATTGGTCACAAATTATGAAACATAGGAGAAAGGAATAGAAAGTTCTAGAAAAAGTGACATCATACAACATGTATACCATATGTTGGCCTTATGCCTAATACATGGTCATTTAGGGTAGGGTGCACAGTAGTTAGCATGGACCATCTCAATAGGTATATAAGGTAGACTCCTTTGTAAAGAGCTCTCTATTGAGTTCTCTTGTGTTTACTCTAATACAAGAGTATGTTCTTTTACCTAACTCTAAAGGTTTAAGTTCATAACATTAAAACTCAATTCCTATCATCAGAATCACTCAACACTAGCCTTTCCAAAACTCTTACTCTTACTCATCCTTGACCGAAGAGCAACACTGCCCTTTAGTCAAGAAGAAACAGCTGGACCCTAAGCTTAAAGAGGAGTGCTAGTTAGGCAGAGAAAGCCTAGCAATTTATCTGTATCAAAGCCCACTGGTGCACAGTAAATGTATCACCCTTTGTGGACATGTTATCTACATTTTTCTTGTATCAACCTTGTGCTATAGGCCCCTTTGTAGTCTATCTATGCAGAGGAATAGCAAGCATTCTTAAAACCCTACTTAGTGTAGAATGACTTTCTTAGGTCAAAATCATTTAGGAATTTTTTAGAACAGTAGTAGGAAAAGGTAGTCAGTAGACAGTGTAGGTAGAACAAGAAGAGTGTCTGTTATCACCTACTGAGATTTCTTCATCTTCAGAATACAAGTTGGAAGCTGAGACCAGCATAGGGTCTGCACTTCCATTATACACATCATTACCACCACCACCATCACCATCATCATCATCTTCAATCAACTCTCCTCCCTCTTATCACAATATAAGTCAACCCAACTACCCCTCAATCATCAGACAGTTACAGGAGCAAGTGGAGGCATTGATAGTACAGTTGGCAGAAAGAGGAGCAATAATGACTACAGAGGTGGCAAAGCCACAAGTGTTTGATGGAACTTCATCAAAAGTCTCAGGTTTTGTTTTAGCATGCAAGTTATATCTAAGAATGAAAATGAGAGAAGCAGCAGTAGAAGAACAGATTCAGTGGATCTTGTCATATATGCAGGGAGAAGCAGCAGATATATGGAAGAAGAATGTTTTGGAGGATCTGGAAACAGGAGAAATAGAATACAAGTCAGCAGGAGAGTTTTTGATGAAAATTAAAAAGAAGTTTGGAGAAGGAGATGAAGAATCAGTGAAGGTAGTAGAATTAAAGAAGATAGAGCAGGGGAGTAGGACAATAGAAGAATATGTTCAAGACTTTAAAAGAGTAGTGAAAGGAAGTGAGTATAAGGAACGTTCCCTAATAGAAGAGTTTAAAAGAGGAATGAATGAAGCAATAAGGAGAAAGTTGATGGAGGCTGAAAACCAACCAGGCTCAATTGAGTAGTGGTTCAGAAGAACAATGGCCCTAGACCAAAATTGGAGGAAAAGCAGGAGGGAGGAAAAGAAATTGAGGGAATGAAAGAAATATGGGGGAGGAGCTCCAAAACAACAGGAGTAGAGATTAGTATTGCCACAACCCTTAGTGTAATAAAGAAGACAACAAACACCTCCTCAGTAGGTGACAACAAAGCCCATTCCAATGGAAGGAGTGGAGAGAACAAATACAGTAGTGGTTAGAGGATAAGGGTAGGGGATAGGAGCTTCTAGAAGGGACCCTTATACAATGGAGGTATACAGGAGAAGAAATTGCTATGCTTGTAGGGGATTTGGACATATGGCCCATCACTGTAGAAATTGGGGGCAGAAGGGAAGAGTGGCAGAAGGAAGAAGGTTGGAATATGGGAGAGGAAGAATAGAGGGAAATTATGAACAATTGAGTCATTTAAAAGAGGTAGAGAATCTAGAGTCCCTCGACTAGATTCTTACAATAAATTTAATGTATTAGCAACAGAAATAAATGTGAATACATTGAAATCTAAGGGAAATAAGAAAGTGAAAGTAAGAAAAATAGAAGGGAGAACATTAAGAGAGGTGATAGTTAGAATTGGGCTGGAAAGAATTGATATGCAGGAAGGGATAACAGTGGAGGCATTGTTAGATAGTGGGGCAACTAGGCTAGTCATGAGCTTAGAGTTTGCCAAGAAGTAAGGTTTTAAGTTGAAGAAGTTGGATAGGCCAATAAATATGAGAAATGTGGATGGGTTGATGAACAAGAAAAGACCCATAGAGCATACAGTAGAAGTAAACATCCACTTTAAAGGACATAGGGAGAGGACAGAGATTGACATGATAGGGGAACAGAGGTAGACAGTGATTTTGGAGATGCTGTGGTTAGCACACTACAATCCAGAGATAGATTGGAGGACAGAAGAAGTAAAGATGACGAGGTGCCTGGATAAATGTGGTAAATAGTAGAGGCCAATGCAGGTAAAGTTGGAATAGAAAAAGCAAAAAGAGGAAGAGGAAAGGGAAGAAGCAGAGAAAAAATAGGATGAAAAAGAAAAGAAGAAAAAACAGAAAAAAATGAAAATGGTGGAAGTAAAAAGAGTGGCAGAAGAGTGGGAGATTTGGGATGAGGAAGAAGAGGCAACAAGGTTGGAGATAGAGGCAAAAAAAATGGTTCCAGAAAAGTTTTACAAGTGGATTAAAGTCTTTGGCAAGAAACAGTTGGAGAGGATGCCCATGAGGAAAGTCTGGGATTATGCTATTGATGTAAAAGAGAGGTTTGTACTAAGGAAGGGGAAAGTATATCCATTGTTGAGGGAAGAGAGAGAGGAGGTGCAAGAGTTCATCAAAGAACAGTTGAGGAAAGGGTATATCAGACCCTTGAAGTCACCTCAAATGGCACCAGTGTTTTTTGTAGGAAAGAAAGATGGGAAGAAGCAGATGGTTCAGGACTATAGGTATCTAAATGAGTGGACAATTAAAAATAATTATCCTTTACCATTAATATCAGATGTAGTAGAAAACATAGGCATAAAAAAAGTATTTACTAAAATGGATTTGAGGTGGGGATATAATAATGTACAAATAAAGGAAGGGGACAAGTGGAAAGCAGCATTTACAACACCTAAGGGGTCTTTTGAACCCACAGTCATGTTCTTTGGATTAACAAATTCACTAGCAACATTCCAGACAATGATGAATGAGTTACTTAGGAACTTGATAAATATGGGGAAAGTGGCAGCATTCATTGACAACATAATGATAGGAACAGAGAGAGAGGAAGGACATGATGAATTAGTGGCAGAAGTAATAAAAAGGTTGGAAGAAAACAATCTATATGTAAAACCAGAGAAGTGCAAGTGGAAAGTGAGAGAAGCAGGGTTCTTGGGAGTAGTAATCAGACCAGAAGAAATAAAGATGGAGGAAGAAAAGGTGAAAGGTTTATTAGACTGGCCGACACCCAAGTGTGTCAAGGATGTGCAGAAATTCCTAAGATTGGTGAACTATTATTATCAATTCATAGAAGTGTTTGCATTCATAGCCAGACCTTTGCATGACCTGGTGAGAAAGGATCAGAAGTGGAATTAGATGGAGAAGCAGAAAGAGGCATTTAGGGAATTGAAGGAGCAATTTACAAAGGAACCAGTGCTAGCGGCACCAAACTTGGATAAAAGAATAAAAATGGAGATAGATGCATCAGACTACACAATGGGTGGAGTTTTGTCAATGGAGTGTGAAGATGGATTATGGAGACCAGTGGCATTCCTCTCAAAATTCTTAAATGAAACCAAGAGGAATTATGAGATTCATGACAAGGAGATGTTGGCAATAATAAGAGAATTGGAAAGCTAGAGGCATCTGTTGGAAGGCACATGTTTCAAGTTTGAGATCTGAACAGATCACAAGAACTTAGAATACTTTATGAAGGCGCAGAAGTTGAATTGAAGATAAGCTCGATGGGCTTTATATTTGTCAAGATTTGATTTCATACTGAAGCATGTTCCAGGTACAAAAATGGGAAAGGCAGATAGACTTAGCAGGTGATTGGACTGGAAAGTAGACATAGAAAAGGACAATGATAATACAGTATTTATTAAGGACAATTGGATTTGTAATATACAAAAAGTAGTAATAGAAGGACCAGAGGTAGAAATAGTAGAAAAAATAAAAAAGGCTAGAAGTAAGGATGAGGAGGTAGTTAGAGTAGTAGAGGATATGAAGAAAGCAGGAGTAAAAGTATTACAAGGAGAAGAGTGGAAAATTGAAGGAGAGTTGGTGTTAAAGGAAGGAAAGGTGTATATACCAAAGAATGTGGAGCTAAGAGCAGAGATAATCTGGTTGCACCATGATGTGCCAGCAGCAGGACATGGGGGCTGATGGAAGACAGTGGAACTGGTTACCAGGAACTACTGGTGGCCAGAAGTTACAAGAGATGTAGGAAAATATATAGAAGGATGCAATTTATATTAAAGAATGAAGAATAGGACAGAGGAAATGGCAGAAAAGTTGAAGTTGAGTGAGGTACCAGAGAAACTGTAGCCATATATAACAGTGGATTTCATCACAAATTACCAATAGTAGTAGGGAAGGATGCAATTCTGGTAGTTTACAATAGGTTGTCCAAAATAGCACATTTTGTAACAACTACAGAAGGAACATTGGCAGAAGGTTTGGTGAGGTTGTTTAGAGACAATGTGTGAAAGTTGCATGGATTACCAGAAAGTGTGGTGTCAGACAGAGGTCCTCAGTTTGTGACAGAATTGACAAGGGAGTTGAACAGAATGTTGGAGATCAAGACAAGGTTATCAACAGTGTTCCACCCACAAACAGATGGGCAGACAAAACAAATGAACCAAGAACTTGAACAATATCTTAGGTTCTTTGTGGATTATTGACAGAAGAATTGGCCAGAGTGGCTGGCATCAGCAGAATTTGTGGTAAACAATAAGGTTCACACAGCAACTAAAGTTTTGCCCTTTATGGCAAACTATGGAAGAGAGCTGAGAATGGGAGGAGATATAAGAAAAAAGGGAAAGGTAGAAAAAGCAACAGAATTTGTGGAAAGAATGAAAAAGGTATATAAAGAGACAGGGGTGGCCTTGAAGAAAGTGTAAGAAGACATGAAGAGACAAGTGGATAAGGGAAGGAAAGAAAGTGAAGCTTGGAAGAAGAGAGATAGAGTATTTTTGAGTACCAAATACTTGGTGTTCAAAGAAAGACTGGTAAAGAAATTAGTGGATTGATATGTTGGTCCATACATGATTAAAAAAAAAGTGGTATCCACTAATGCAGTCAAATTGTAACTGCCAACCTCAATGAGAATCCATCCAGTTGTGAACATCAGTCAGATAGTATGATACAAGGAGCAAGTGGGAGGACAGAAAAAGGAAGAGGGTAAACCAATTGAAGTAGAAGGGGTTGAAGAGTGGGAAGTAGAAAAGATACTAAATAAAAGAAAAATAAAAGAAACAGAGAAATATTTGGTAGGATGGAAGGGGTTTACAGCAGAGCATGGTACATGGGAAAGGAGGAGGATTTAGGACATGCAAAAGAGGCACTAGAGGAATTTGAGGGAAGGATGAATATGGAGGTAAGAAAACAAGAAAAGCTGAATATAGCAGAAGAAAGAGATTGCAGGAGGGGAGAATTATCTGGGAAATTTACAGCAAAGATGTTATATGGGTGGGATGACAGAAAATCTGAGGAGGAGTACTTAAAGAAGTTGGAGAGAAACTGGTAAAAATAGAAGTCAGTTTCTCTAGAGGAGAAATCTTAAAGGGAGGGTAATGTCAAGATTATAAGAAGTAGACTTAGTTTTTTATTATTTTCTTTTCTTACTTTCATTTTCTTTTTGATTTATTTTCATATTTTCTATTTATAGAACTTAGGGTTAGGGTTGATTGGTCACAGATCATAAAACATAGGAGAAAAGAATAAAAGGTTCTAAAAAAGATGACATTATCAACATGTACACCATATGTTGGCCTCATGTCTAATATATATGGCTATTTAGGGTAGGATGCACAGTAGTTAGCATGGACCATCTAAATAGGTATATAAGGTAGACTACTTTGTAAAGAGCTCTCTATTGAGTTCTCTTATACTTACTCCAATATAAAAGTTTGTTCTTTTACCTAACTCTAAAGGTTTAAGTTCATAACAGTATAGCACTTGCATTAGTGATAATAACAAGAGTAGAGGAAAAAGAGACCACTTTGAGATAAAAATAGTCTAGAGATCCCAAATGAGCTGTGTAATTGTTGAAACTTGAATGATTTCAAGAATAAAAGAAAATGTGATCAAGAAAGTAGTCTAATAATCTACAACCTGGTATAGCTTCAGTATTAAAGAGATTGAAGTGTTCAGTAAAATTGAGAAGTAATTTGAAAAGTAATGCTTTAGTACAGATAAGAGTTGAAAACAATAGACTTTATTTATTTTCATTTCTTTTCTCATTTTTATTTTTTTTTCCATTTTATTTTTATTTTTTAGACTTAAGGTTAGGGGTTAACATAACATTACATATGACTATCACACAGATGTTACATGTTATATGTCACAGTCATATAGAAGGATATAAAAGGTTCCAGAATAATAATATCATACTACATGTCAACAGCATGTAGTACATATGTTCTTTAGAGTAGGCCAGGTTTAGTGTAGTATAAATGTAAACACTTTGTATCTGAAACTCTATCAAGTTCTCTTGTGTTAACTTAATACAAGGTTCCTCTTTTGACCTTATTCTTGGTCTTAAGTCATAACACTAGGAGAGAGCTCTTTAAACAAGTATACTGGGTATTATTTAAGAGGGCAAGTGATCACGGATAAGGGCAAGCACTCTTTGAGTTTTTAGCACTAAGTAAAGATATCAGTACATGTTGTAAAGGAAGAGTAGCAGTCCTAAGACAAGACTACTAAACCAGCTTCTTTAGATGGGGTTGAATCAGAATAAGGCTTGTCAGAGCCTTAATTGCAGCAGTGGGTGAAGTGCAAAATGCATCCCAAGACCCAAAGAGCAGCCTTGCATTGTATAGCTGCTAAAAGCAAAACCTGAGCCTTAATAGGTGCTCCAGCAAAGAGCTAGAGGTTGAAAGCTATAGGTAGCAATATGAATGACACAAGAGTGATATAGAAGCTGTTTCTAAAGTGGTAACAGGCCTCTTGTTGAGTTCCCGAACATACCCATTGCTTTAACAGTAGACAGTGCTTTGGTGGAGTAGTAACAAACATGTTCCTTGAAGGACAGGCATTGAAGTAAAAGTCCAAGTATCTCCCTTATAATAAGTATTGTATATCATAATGACAATGGTTGGTTAATGGTTGGTTTGCATAACTGACCCCTACAGTATAGGCTGTGTATACGTAATGAGGTTGACCTGTTATTTGTGACACCTGACCATTGTTACCTGGGGTTCTATCCACGTGAATCTGAACGCTGAACGCTGGTCTAAACCGCACATATACAAATGCGAGCGTACTATTACGATAATATTCCGGGAGACCAGCGGCTCTCCCATGACTACGTTCCTTCCAGACCCGTTGCAG
>Ga0157358_1000351_pt1 | contig 18863 bp, 19 predicted proteins | sample AttcapACBM2_FD_111484 | JGI IMG/M metagenome (GOLD analysis project Ga0157358, IMG submission 111484) | Fungus gardens microbial communities from leaf cutter ant in Botucatu, State of São Paulo, Brazil - Atta capiguara ACBM2 | ecosystem: Host-associated > Fungi > Mycelium > Unclassified ... | reverse complement strand
TGGCTACCACGCTGCGTCTCCAACTTCATATGCAGGAATAATGGATAAGCGCGAATAATAGCAAAAAACCGGCGAATTGATAGTAGTTCTCATTACTATTTACAAACAGTACGCCGCTCTCACCGGGCTGTTGCTGACCTTTTATGACACTTTTCAGCGCTATTTCAGAAATGTGATTTCCCGTATAATTTTATTAAAACATCGTTTCAAAATGTGAGCTTGTTCATTCAATCAACATTGCCGCATTTTCAGACAGCGCGATTTGCCTATTCTGGCAGCACGCGGGCCACTTCCTCTGCCGCCTATGACCTGTGCCCTCCTCTACCTGCCTGGAGAATAAATAATGAGAGTGAATAAATGGATCCTTGCCGTTTCCGTCTCTGCTGCGCTTGGCCTGAGCGCGGCTCCGGCGTCGGCGAAGGTGTTAAAAGTGGCGGAGGTCCAGCCCGCTGGCTACCCCACCGTCGTGGCGCTGCAGCATATGGGCGATAAGCTGAAACAGGCCACTAACGGGCGGCTGGAGATGAAAGTCTACGCAGGCGGCGTGCTGGGCGACGAAGATCAGACGCTGCAGCAGGTACAGCTCGGCGCCATCGACATGATCCGCGTCTCGCTGGCGCCGGTCACCACTATCGCGCCGGAAACCAGCGTGCTGACGCTGCCCTACATCTTTCGCGACGTCGACCATATGCACAAGGTGCTGGATGGCGAAGTTGGCAAGCAAATTGTCGACAAATTCGACGCCGACGCCAACGCGCGCATGGTGTTTCTCGGCTGGACCGACGCGGGCGAGCGCAACATGATCACCAAAAAGCCGCTCAGCAAGCCAGACGATCTCAAAGGGATGAAAATCCGCGTGCAGAACAGCGCCATCTCGCTGGCGACGCTGAAAGCGATGGGCGCGAATCCGGTGGCGATGGGCGTTAGCGAAGTCTTTAGCGCCATGCAGACCGGCGTGGTGGACGGCACGGAAAACAACCCGCCGACCTTCGTCGCCCACAACTATCTGCCGGTCGCGAAGTACTACACCCTGACCGGGCATTTTATCCAGCCGGAGATGATCCTCTTTTCAAAAACCTCGTGGGCGCGTCTGTCGCCGGACGATCAGGTGCTGCTGAAAAAGCTCGGCAAAGAGGCGCAGGATGAAGAACGCCAGCTGTGGGCGACCTACACCCAGCAGTCGATCGAGAAGATGAAAGCGGGCGGCGTAACCTTCCAGGAGACCGACAGAGACTACTTCATGAAAGCGACGCAGCCGGTGCGCGATCAGTTTGGCGGCAAGTATCAGGATCTGATGACGCAAATCGCCGACGTTAAATAACCCTCCGTCGCCGCGCCTTCCGCGCGGCGTTATTCAGGTAACGCATATGAACCGATACTCTCGTCTGATGGATGGGCTCTATCTGCTGTGCATGGGCATCGCCGCCGTCGCGCTGTTGATTATGGTGACGGTGATCCCCATCGGCATTTTCGCCCGCTATGTGCTCAACGGCGCACTGGCCTGGCCCGAACCGGTCGCCATCGTCTGCATGATTATTTTTACCTTTATCGGCGCGCCGGTCGGTTTTCGCGCTGGCACCCATATCTGTGTCTCAATGGTGACCGATCGCCTGTCGCCCGCCGCGCAGCGGCTGATGCTGCGCTTGTGCGACCTGCTGATGGTGGCGACCTGTTTGATCATCTTCCAGGCGAGCTACAACCTGTGCGTGGCGATGTGGATCCAGCCGCTCGCCTCGCTGCCCTCGGTGACCTACGGCGAGATGTATTTGCCGATCCCCATCGGCGCGCTGTTTACCCTGTTGTTTGTTATCGAGCGGCTGCTGAACGGCGATCAAAGCCAGCGGCCAGTGGTGGTTTTAGGCGGCACTCATTAAGGAGCGACCATGGACGCATTGATGTTGATCGGCAGCCTGGTTGTGCTGCTGTTGTTGGGATTTCCCGTCGCCTTCGCCGTGGGCCTCAGCGCCTTTATCGGCGCATGGTGGATCGATCTGCCGCTGGAAGCGGTGGTTATTCAAATTACGAACGGCGTCAATAAGTTCTCGCTGCTTACCATCCCCTTCTTTATCCTGGCGGGGGCGATTATGGCGGAAGGCGGCATTGCGCGGCGGCTGGTGAACTTCGCCTATATCTTTGTCGGCTTTATTCGCGGCGGGCTGTCGCTGGTGAATATTGTCGCCTCGACCTTTTTCGGCGCGATTTCCGGCTCGTCGGTGGCGGATACCGCCTCGATCGGCTCGGTGATGATCCCGCAGATGGAGCAGAAAGGCTATCCGCGCGACTTCGCGGCGGCGGTCACCGCCAGCGGCTCGGTGCAGGCGGTGCTGACGCCGCCCAGCCATAACTCGGTGATTTATTCGCTGGCGACCGGCGGCGTGGTGACCATCTCCTCGCTGTTCGTCGCCGGCATCTTTCCCGGCCTGCTGCTGGGCTTCTGCCTGATGGTGATGTGCCTCGCCTTCGCGCGCAAGCGCGGCTATCCCAAAGGTGAGCGCATTCCGTTTCGCCAGGCGGTGAAGATCTTCTTCGACGCCTTCTGGGGTCTCTTTACCATCGTGATTATCCTGGGCGGCATTCTCTCCGGCATTTTTACCGCGTCGGAGTCGGCGGCGATCGCCTGCCTGTGGGCCTTCTTCGTCACCATGTTTATCTACCGCGACTTTAAGTGGAATCAGCTGCATATCCTCTTATTCCGCACCATAAAAACAGTGACCATCGTGATGGTGCTGATCGCCTTCGCGGCGGGCTTCGGCGCGGTGATGACCTTTATGCAGCTGCCGACCATTATCACCGACGCCTTTACCAGCCTGTCGGACAACAAGTACGTCATCCTGATGTGCATTAACGTCTTGCTGCTGGTGATCGGCACGCTGATGGATATGGCGCCGATTATCCTGATCCTGACGCCGGTGCTGCTGCCGGTGGCGACCGCGCTCGGCATCGATCCGGTGCACTTCGGCATGATCATGATGACCAACCTCGGCATCGGGCTGATTACCCCGCCGGTCGGCACGGTGCTGTTTGTCGCCAGCGCGGTGAGCAAACAGAAAATTGAGCAGGTGGTCGGCGCGATGCTGCCTTTTTACGGCATTCTGTTTTTGGTGCTGATGCTGATTACTTACGTTCCGGCGATTTCGCTCTGGCTGCCGCGGTTGATGGGGGTGATGTAATCGGTTAAAAGGCGGCGCGCCGCGCCGCCTGTCCGCCCTCGGGCAGGTTCTGAATATCAGGATTTGGGGTCAACCCTGACCGGCAATTCGTGGTAACGTGAAGGCTTTGTAGCAGGCCGCAGGGCAGACACGAATGACGACCAAAAAAATCGATACTACCTTAGTCAGCGCCGGGCGCAGCAAACGTTACACGCAGGGCGCGGTCAACAGCGTGATTCAGCGCGCCTCGTCGCTGGTGTTCGATAGCGTCGCCGATAAAAAGCGCGCCACGGCGGGACGCGCTGCCGGCGAACTCTTCTACGGCCGCCGCGGCACCCTCACCCACTTTTCGCTGCAGGATGCGATGACCGAGCTGGAGGGCGGCGCGGGCTGCGTGCTCTATCCCTGCGGCGCGGCGGCGGTCGCCAACGCCATCCTCTCGTTCGTCGACGCAGGCGACCATGTGCTGATGTGCGGCGCCGTCTATGAGCCGACGCAGGACTTCTGCACCAAAATTCTCAGCAAACTCGGCGTCGCCACTACCTTCTACGATCACACCATCGGCAGCGAAATCGGCGCGCTGGTGCGCCCGGAAACCCGCGTGGTATTTCTCGAGTCTCCGGCCTCTATCACTATGGAGGTGCAGGACATTCCGGCGATCGTCGCGGCGGTGCGCGCAAAGGCGCCGGACGCGGTGATCATGATGGATAACACCTGGGCGGCGGGCTTTTTCTTCAACGCGCTGGCGCACGGCGTCGATATTTCGATTCAGGCGGGCACCAAGTATCTGATCGGCCACAGCGATGCGATGATCGGCACCGCAGTGGCGAACGCGCGCTGCTGGGAGCAGCTGCGCGAGAACTCCTATCTGATGGGCCAGACGGTGGACGCCGACAGCGCCTATATGGCGAGCCGCGGCCTGCGCACTCTCGCCACGCGCCTGCGTCAGCATGAGGCGAGCGCGCTTCAGGTAGCGGAGTGGCTGGCGACGCGGCCGGAAGTGGCGCGCGTCAACCATCCGGCGCTGGCGCAGAGCAAAGGCCACGCCTTCTGGAAACGCGACTTCAGCGGCAGCAGCGGCCTGTTTTCTTTCGTGCTGCATGAAAAGCTCAGCGGCGAAAAACTGGCGCATTACCTCGATCGCTTCCACCATTTCAGCATGGCCTACTCGTGGGGCGGCTACGAATCGCTGATTCTGGCGAACCAGCCGGAAGAGCTGGCGGCGATCAGGCCGGCGGGCGGCGTCGACTTTGACGGCACGCTGGTGCGCCTGCATATTGGTCTGGAGCATGTCGACGACCTGATTAACGATTTAACGGCAGGTTTTGCACGCCTGACGCAGTAGTAACTTAAACAGAACCTCAACCACGCCATGGCGACCGGCCGCAGATCAAATCTCTCTGCCGGATTGCCGCTAAAATAGATTCCTTGTGACTCGATGGGATAGCAGATGAGTGTTTTACACGAGATTGTTCACGCGCTCTGGCATCAGGATTTCGCCGCGCTGGCCGATCCAAATGTGGTTTGGGTAGTTTACGGCGTGATGTTTCTGACGCTGTTTCTGGAGAACGGCCTGCTTCCCGCCTCTTTTTTGCCGGGCGACAGCCTGCTGCTGCTGGCGGGCGCGATGGTCGCCAAAGGGGTAATGGATTTTTTCCCCACTATGGTGATCCTCACCACCGCCGCCAGCCTCGGCTGCTGGCTGAGCTACCTTCAGGGACGCTGGCTCGGCAACACGCGACTGGTGAAAAGCTGGCTGATGCACCTGCCGGCGCAATATCATCAGCGCGCGTGGCAGCTGTTTAACCGTCACGGCCTGATGGCGCTGCTGGTTGGCCGCTTTCTGGCGTTCGTGCGCACTATTCTGCCAACCATGGCGGGCATTTCCGGCCTGCAGAACGGCCGTTTCCAGCTGTTTAACTGGCTAAGCGGACTGCTGTGGGTGGCGATTGTCGTGGCGTTTGGCTACGGCATCAGTCAGGTGCCCTTTATCAAACGCCATGAAGATCAGGTGATGGCGATCCTGATGGTGCTGCCGATGGTGCTGCTGTTTGTCGGCCTCGCGGGCAGCATCGTGGTGATCTGGAAAAAACGTCGCCAGAAACAGGCCCGATCGCGCGGCGTCAGGCCTGTGGTTCCGCCACGGTCTGACGCACGCGGCTAATCTCCTCTCCCGGCGTCACGCCGAAATAGCGCTTAAACTCCCGTGAAAACTGCGATGGGCTTTCGTAGCCCACCCGCACCGCCGCCGCGCTCGCCTTCAGCCCGTCATGCAGCATCAGCAGCCGCGCCTGATGCAGACGGTAGCGCTTCAGGTACTGCAGCGGCGAGGTTTGCGTCACCGCCTTGAAGTTGTGATGAAACGCCGAGACGCTCATGTTCACCTCCGCCGCCAGCGCATCGACGCTGAGGTTGTCCGCATAGTGGTTTTCAATGCGGCGCAGCGCGCGGGCGATCTGGCTGAACTGGGTCTGACGACTCACCAGCGACAGCAGCGCGCCGCCCGTCGGCCCGGTCAGCACGTAGTAGATAATCTCCCGCACGATCTGCGGCCCCAGCACGCGCGCGTCGCGCGGATGCACCATCACGTCCAGCAGGCGCTCCGCCGCGCACAGCATCGGTTCGGTCAGCCAGGCGGAGTGAATGCCGGAGGTCTGCGGCTGCGGCTGGAAATCTTCGTCGTCGCCGATCTCGATCAGCAGATCCTGCAGGCTGGCGGTGTCGACCGTCAGGAACATGCCGGCGACCGGCTCTTCCGGCGACGCCCAGGTTTCGCACTCGACCGGCAGCGGCACCGTGAGCATCAGATATTTCGTGGCGTCGTAGGTAAAAACGGTGCTGCCGAGATAGCCGGTTTTGCTGCCCTGAAACAGAATCACGATACCGGGCTGGTACATCATCGGCGTACGCGGCTGATATTGATTAAGGTAGATCAGGTTGACGTTTTCCACCGGGCAAAGGCGGTTGCGTCCATGGGTCATTAAGGTCACGACCTGGTTCGCCAGGTGCTGACACAAAGCTTCGTGCGCCATGCATATCTCTCGCAGGGTAAAGAAACCAGTCTGCCAGGCTGCTGCGAAATTCGCCACTGAAATGGAGAAACAGGCAAGACTTCCGCAGGATCAGGCAGGGCGGGAAACGGAATTGCCGCCCACAATGAAACGGGGGCAGGTTTGTTGACTAGACTTAAGCCTCACAGGTTCACTGCAACAGAAAGGAGCACCTATGGCAGATCAACCGATTATCAAACTGCACGACGGCAATATGATGCCGCAGCTGGGGCTTGGCGTATGGCAGGCGAGCAACGAAGATGCCCATCGCGCCGTGCTTAAGGCGCTGGAGGTCGGCTACCGCTCGATCGACACCGCTGCCGCCTATAAAAACGAAGAGGCGATCGGCCAGGCGTTACAGGATACCGACGTGCCGCGCGAAGAGATTTTCGTTACCACCAAGCTGTGGAACGAGGATCAGCAGAATGTGCAGCAGGCGATGGAAACCAGCCTGAAAAAACTGCAGCTGGAGCAGGTCGATCTCTACCTGATGCACTGGCCGTGCCCGGAGAAAGATCACTATGTCGACGCCTGGAAAGAGATGATTAAGCTGCAGCAGCAGGGGCTGACCAAAAGCATCGGCGTCTGTAACTTCCACGAAGCGCACCTGAAGCGTCTGCTGGATGAAACCGGCGTCTCACCGGTCGTCAATCAGATCGAGCTGCATCCGATGCTGCAGCAGCGCACGCTGCACGCGTGGAATGCCATGCATCAGATCCAGACCGAATCCTGGAGCCCGCTGGCGCAGGGCGGCGAAGGGGTGTTCGATCAGGAGATTATTCGCCAGCTGGCGAAGAAGTATGGCAAAACCCCGGCGCAGATTGTTATCCGCTGGCATCTCGACAGCGGGCTGGTGGTCATCCCGAAATCGGTGACCCCTGAGCGTATCGCGGAGAACTTCGCCGTGTTCGATTTCCGGTTGGAGAAGACCGAGCTGAGCGAAATTGCGAAGCTGGATCGCGGCAACCGTCTGGGGCCGGACCCGGAAACCTTCAATTAATGCAGGCTACGCGCGCTGTCCTTGCGGGCAGCGCGCCCTTTCCGCCTGAACCTTTACGCCGTCGGCTGCACCAGCAGCTGTCCCGCCGTGCCGAGATCGGCCAGCTCCAGCGTCTGGCTGTAGTAGACAAAGGGGAAATGATCGGACGAGCTTTGCGGAAAGCTCACCAGTAGCTCGACCTCGCCATCGACCCAGACGGTATCTTTCCAGCCGCGATCTTCGCCCATCGGCTGCGCACCGTTGACGCTCTTGATCAGGAACATCGCGCCCTGAATATGCATCGCCTGCGGCCGGTCGGCACGCAGGATCCAGCGCTCGAAGGTACCCTGCTGCACGGTGGTGTCGATGCGGTTCAGATCCCACTGTGCGCCGTTAATGCCCGGCATATCTTCGCCGATGCGGAATTCGCGCGTGCGCGTCGCCATGCCGTCGAGGATCTGATCCGCCAGCAAACGCATCGGCAGGTTATCGGTCACCAGCGGCAGCAGACCGGTCGGACGCAGCGTCAGCACCAACGTGTTGGTGAGGATCGATGAGGGTTCGAACAAGCCGCGCAGGCGGTCCATAATGCCCGCCGCCGTGCCTGCGGTAATCGACACCTCGTCGCCCTGCGACATATCGATCAGCACTTCGCGACGCTCGCCCGGCGCCAGCGAGAGCTGCTGCACCGCCACCGGCGCGGGCAGAAAGCCCTGATCGCTGGCGATAACGGTAAAGGGACGGTTATCGCTCAGCGACAGCTGGTAGCGGCGCGCGTTCGAGGCGTTGAGCAGGCGCAGGCGCACCCAGCCGCGCGACACCTCGACAAAGGGATTCTGCACGCCGTTGACCAGCAGCACGTCGCCGAGAAAGCCGCCGTCGCGTGGCGGATCGTAGGCGGGCGTGCCGAAGTTATCGAGGCGCTTGTCCTGGATGATCAGCGGGAAGTCGTCGACGCCGTAGTGGCGCGGCAGCGGCAGTTGCTTGCTCACCTCATCCTCGACCAGCCACATGCCCGCCAGCCCGTTGTAGATGTGCGGCGCCATGTGGTTCGGCGTGCTGGCGTGATACCAGCAGGTCGCGGCGTTCTGGCGGATCGGCAGCACCGGCGCCCAGTCAGCGCCGGCGGACATCATGCGCGGCGCGCCGCCCATCAGCGCGCCCGGCACCTGCAGGCCGCTAACGGTCATCGCCACCGGCTCGTTAAGGCGGTTGCTGTAGATCAGCTTAACGTCGTCGCCGCTGTAGACGCGCACCGTCGGGCCGAGATAGAGCCCGTTTACGCCCCATACCGGCACTTTGTTGCTGTCGCCGAGAAAGGACCAGTGGCTGCGCATCAGCGTCAGAAAGATCGGCTGACCGCGACGCGATTCGATAAGCGGCGGCACCGGCAGCGGCGTATCGCCGCCGGGCGCGGAGGCGGCGCGCGCCGCAGAAGGTAAGAGACCTGCGCTAAGCGCAGCGCCAGCAGAAAGCTGGATAAACTGTCGTCTGCTGAAAGACATAGAACGTCAAACCCTTTACGCGTGGCGCTTGCGCGCCAGCCGATTGTTATTCTTGATTTATTGCTGTGTTGCGTCGCGGCGGGCAGAGCGCGCCGCGTGCATCCGTGCGGGTGCCGGCAAGAGGCTGGCCGGTCAGAGTTTACCGCTTTTTTCGCGCGCTTCGACCTCGGCGTTAAGCGCTTCCAGTTTCTCCATCATCAGCTCACGACAATGGGTAGCGAGCTTGCGCACCGACTGTGTGGTGTAGCCGCTGGTGTCGACCGGCGGCAGCATCTCGACGATCACCAGACCGTTTTTCAGGCGGTTAAGGTTGATTTTGCCGTGCGTGTTGGAGACCACGATAGGAATAATGGGCACGCCTGCCGCTACGGCCGCATGAAACGCGCCGGTTTTAAAAGGTAGCAGACCGCGGCCGCGGCTGCGCGTGCCTTCCGGGAACATCCAGAACGAGATGCGCTTCTTTTTAAACTGATCGACCAGCTGGCTGATGGTGCTGTGCGCCTTCGAGCGGTTGTCCCGGTCGATCAGCAGGTTGCCGGTCAGCCAGTAGAGCAGACCGAAGAACGGCACCCACAGCAGGCTCTTTTTGCCGACCGTCACCGTCGTCGGCTGAACAATCTTCGCCGCCGTGATCATGTCGTAGTTATTCTGGTGGTTGGCGATATAGATAGCGTTGCCGTAATGGGCCGCCTCAGGCGGTTTACGCAGCTCGACCTTTACGCCGAACACGCCGGAAAGACGGCCGAAGAGATGGCCAAAGGTGGCGACGTGGCGCGGGTTACGCGGCGAAAACAGACACCAGATGCAGCCGAAAACACAGACCAGAATCGAGTAAATCACCACAAAGATGGTGCGCAGTACTAGTAACATATATCCCTCATTATGGCGCGGCGGAGAGAAGGCTCCGCCGCATTGCTCAGGCTTCGCCGTCTTCGCTGACGGCACGCGCTGGGGCATCCAGCTCTACCTTGTCGATACGCTGCAGGCCGCGCGGCAGCAGCGTGCCGCGACGTCCGCGGTCGGCGCGGAACTTCTGCAGCTCTTCGCTGCGCAGCACCAGCTTGCGCTTGCCGACGTAGAGCGTAACCGCGCTGCCCGGCGGCAGGATCAGCAGCCACGCCAGCTTATCGTTGCCCGCTGCGGCGTCCGCCGCCGGGATAGAGATAATTTTGTTGCCTTTGCCTTTCGACATCTGCGGCAGTTCGCCGACCGGGAACATCAGCATACGTCCCGCCTGCGTAATCGCCAGCAGCATGTCATCTTCGTGATGCACCGCCATCGGCGTCATGACGCGCGCGTTCTCCGGCAGCGTCAGCAGCGCTTTGCCGGCGCGGTTGCGCGACACCAGATCGGCGAAGGTGCAGATAAAGCCGTAGCCGGCGTCGGACGCCATCAGCAGCTTCTGCTCGTCCGCCTCCATCAGCACCTGCTCTACCACCGCGCCCGGCGGCGGCGTCAGCTTGCCGGTCAGCGGCTCGCCCTGCCCGCGCGCCGACGGCAGCGAGGTGGGATCGAGCGTATAGCTGCGTCCGGTGGAGTCGATAAAGGCGACCGGCTGGTTGCTCTTGCCGCGCGCCGCCGCCAGATAGCTGTCGCCCGCTTTGTAGCTCAGTCCTGACGGATCGATATCGTGGCCCTTGGCGCTGCGCACCCAGCCCATCTGCGACAGAACGATAGTGACCGGCTCGGACGGCACCAGTTCGTTTTCGCTCCGCGCTTTGGCCTCTTCACGCTCGTGGAGCGGCGAACGACGATCGTCGCCGTAGGCGGCGGCGTCCGCCTGCAGCTCTTTCTTCAGCAGGGTATTCATCTTGCGCTCAGAGGCGAGGATCGCCTGAATCTGATCGCGCTCTTTTTCCAGCTCGCTCTGCTCGCCGCGGATCTTCATCTCTTCCAGCTTCGCCAGGTGGCGCAGCTTCAGCTCGAGGATCGCTTCCGCCTGGGTTTCGCTGATGCCGAAGCGCGACATCAGCACCGGCTTAGGCTCATCCTCGCTGCGGATGATATGGATCACCTCGTCGATATTGAGGAAGGCGACCAGCAGGCCCTCAAGGATGTGCAGACGACGCAGCACGCGCTCAAGGCGATGGTTAAGACGACGCTTAACGGTGTCGCGGCGGAACACCAGCCATTCCGACAGGATCTCCAGCAGGTTTTTCACCGACGGACGGTTGTCGAGGCCGATCATGTTGAGGTTAACGCGGTAGCTCTTCTCAAGATCGGTGGTGGCGAACAGGTGATGCATCACCTGATCGAGATCCACGCGGTTCGAACGCGGCACGATCACCAGGCGGGTCGGGGTTTCATGATCCGACTCGTCGCGCAGATCTTCCACCATCGGCAGTTTTTTATTGCGCATCTGCGCGGCGATCTGCTCCAGCACGCGCGCGCCGGAAACCTGGTGCGGCAGCGCGGTGATCACCACCTCGCCATCCTCTTTTTTCCACACCGCGCGCTGGCGAACAGAGCCGCGGCCGGTCTGATAAATTTTACGGATCTCGTCGCGCGGCGTGATGATCTCCGCCTCAGTGGGATAATCCGGCCCCTGCACGATATCCAGCAGCGCGTCGAGGCTGGTGTTCGGCTTATCGATCAGGGCGATCGCCGCCTGCGCCACTTCGCGCAGGTTGTGCGGCGGAATGTCGGTGGCCATGCCGACGGCGATGCCGGTGGTGCCGTTCAGCAGAATGTTCGGCAGCCGCGCGGGCAGCATTTTCGGTTCCTGCATCGTGCCGTCGAAGTTCGGCACGAAGTCCACCGTGCCCTGGCCCAGTTCGCCGAGCAGCACTTCCGCATATTTAGAGAGGCGGGATTCGGTATAGCGCATCGCCGCGAAGGATTTCGGATCGTCAGGCGCGCCCCAGTTGCCCTGGCCATCGACCAGCGGATAGCGATAGGAGAACGGCTGCGCCATCAGCACCATCGCTTCGTAGCAGGCGCTGTCGCCGTGCGGATGGTATTTACCCAGCACGTCGCCCACGGTACGCGCGGATTTCTTGAATTTGGCGCTGGCGCTCAGGCCGAGCTCCGACATGGCGTACACGATACGGCGCTGTACCGGCTTCAGACCGTCGCCGATATAGGGCAAGGCGCGGTCCATGATGACGTACATTGAGTAGTTCAGGTACGCGTTTTCGGTAAATGTGTGCAGGGCAAGACGCTCTGCACCATCCTGCGTCAATTCACTCATTGAATTTTTATCCTCACTTCGTGTCCCGCAATGGCGAAACACCCGGCGGTTATTTGGCGAGGATAGTACCTCAATCGCCAGAATTAGTCACAGGGGAAGCGTAGTGCGGCCCAGGATCGCCGGCCGCGACCATCAGCGCGCCGCGCCCATCCACTGCGCCGCGATACGCGCATATTCGCCGGTAGCGGTGGCGAGATGCAGCCACTGATCGATATAGGCTTTCCAGCTCATATCGTCGCGCGGGATCATGTAGGCTTTTTCGCCGTACTGCAGCGGCGCCTGCGGATTAATAGCGCAGAGCTGGGGGTAGCGCTGCTGCTGGTAAAGCGCTTCGGAGGCGTCGGTGATCATCACGTCGGCCTTCCCGTCCACTAGCTGCTGGAAAATCGTCACGTTATCGTGGAACAGGGTCAGCGTCGCCTGCGGCAGATGGCTGTGGACAAAGACTTCGTTGGTGCCGCCCGCCGGTTCGATCACCCGCACCGCCGGCGCGTTAAGCTGCTCGACCGTGCTGTATTTCGCCTTGTCGGCGCAGCGCACCAGCGGATCTTGCCGTCGACGCCCAGCGGCTGGGCGAACCAGGCGATCTGCTGACGCTTCAGCGTCACCGACACGCCGCCCAGCGCGATATCGCACTGCTTCTCTTTAAAATCCTGCGACAGGGCTTTCCATGTGGTCGGCACCCAGCTGATCTTCGCATCCAGGCTGGCGGCCAGCGACTGCGCCATGCTGATATCCAGCCCCTCGTACTGGCCGTCCGGGCGCAGATAGGTGTAAGGCTTGTAGTCGCCGGTGGTGCAGACCTTCAGGGTTTTGCTGGCGAGGATCTGATCCAGACGGGAGTCCGCCTGCGCGACGCCGCTGGCCAGCAGCAGCGCGCTAATAAGGTATGTGCGCATTATTGTTCTTCTGTTTGACGTGATGAGTGTTGTCGGAGTGTGTCATAAGCCGCTGGATTATTGCTTCCAGCGCAAAAGTCTTGTGATCTGAATCCCATTTTTCCGCCGCCGCTAAGGGCGTAGAGTAGCCCTCTATTGCAACACACATGAGATTAGCGAATGAACATTCTGATTATCGACGGCGGTAAAACCTTCGCCCACTCCAAAGGCGAGCTGAACCATACCCTGACCGAGGTGGTGGCCAGCCAGCTGCGCGACTTAGGCCATCAGGTTAACGTCACCCTGGCCGACAGCGACTATGTTATCGCGGATGAAGTGCAGAAGTATCTCGACAGCGACGTGGTGATTTACCAGATGCCCGGCTGGTGGATGGGCGAACCCTGGACGGTGAAGCGCTATATCGACGAAGTCTTTACCGAAGGCCACGGCTCGCTCTACGCCAGCGACGGCCGCTCACGCGCCGACGCCAGCAAAAAGTATGGCTCGGGCGGTCTGCTGCAGGGCAAAAAATATATGCTGTCGCTGACCTGGAACGCGCCGCTGGACGCCTTTACCGATCCCGATCAGTTCTTTGAAGGCGTCGGCGTCGACGGTCTCTATCTGCACTTCCATAAAGCCAACCAGTTCCTGGGAATGGAAGCGCTGCCGACCTTTATCTGCAACGACGTCATCAAGATGCCGGACGTGCCGCGCGATATCGCACGTTATCGGACACATCTCAGCGAGATCTTTGCTTAACTGACAGCGGACCCGCAAACAAGGAGACGGACATGTTAACGGTAGTGGCTGAAATTTGTATTAAACCAGGACATCGCAATAAAGTGCTGGAGGCGATCAGGTCGCTTATCCCGTCGGTGCTGGCCGAAGAGGGCTGCCACCAGTACGACGCGCTGGTCGATCATCAGGCGCAGGTGCCGTGGAAGCAGAATTCGCCCGACTCCATTTTTATGCTGGAACAGTGGGAGTCGCTGCGCCACCTGGAGCAGCATCAGCAGATGTCGCATATGGAAGCGCATCGCGAGAAGATTAAAGACGACGTGCTGGACGTGAAGATTCTGGTACTGGAACCGACCGCCTGACGTCACAGGCTGTCACGCGCCGCGCGCCTCAGGACGCGCGGCTTTTTTTTGTCAGAACAGCGCCTGCGAGGCGATCTCCTGATGGAGAAAGTCGAGAAAACAGGTAATGCGCGACGCCAGCTCCGCGTTGCGGTAGTAAACGGCATGCACGGGCAGCCTGACGTCGTGCGTCTGCTGCACCAGCACCTCTTGTAGCCGGCCGGCGGCGAGATACTGATGGCTGACGAAGTCGGATATGCGCGCAATGCCCTGGCCCGCCAGCGCGAGCTGGCGAATGATTTCGCCGCTGGAAGCGGCAATAGTCGGCTGAATGCGCAGCAGTTCGCCTTCACGCTGCCAGACGGGCCAGACGTTATGCATCTCCAGCTGGCTGAAGCCGATCAGCTGATGCTGCGCCAGCGCCTCGACGCTCTGCGGTTCGCCATATTTCTGCAGATAGGCGGGGCTGGCCAGCAGCCGAACCCGGCTGCTGCCGAGCATCCGGGCGCGCATGGTGGAATCCCGCAGCTCGCCGATGCGAATCGCGATATCGGTCTGCTGCTCCAGCAGATCGATCACGATGTCGTCGGTATTGAGCTCCAGCTGGATCAGCGGATAGCGCTGCCGGAACGCGCCGATCAGCGGCACGACGACGTGCTGCATAAAAGGCGCGGCGGCGTTGATGCGCAGGCGGCCAGAAGGCGTCTCACGGCGTCGGGCGATCTGCTCTTCCGCCTGTTCGACGGAGAGCAAAATCTGGCGCGCGTGGGTCAGGAAAAGCTGGCCCTCTTCGGTCAGGGCCAGCCGCCGCGTGGTGCGGTGCAGCAAAGTGCTGTTGAGTTTGGCTTCGAGGCGGCTCAGGGCGCGGCTCACGCCTGAACTGGTTTGATCCAGCAGCTCCGCCGCCGAGGTGATGGAACCGCAGTCCGCCACCGCCACCAGCACGCGCAGCTCTTCCAGCGTGACTTTCATCGTCTACTCCGGGTGCGCGGCGGACGCGCGATTCAGGCCGCAGCCTCGAACCGCGCGCCATGCCGCAGCGCGATGATTACACTTCGATATCGGCCATATCGCCTTTTTCCTGCAGCCAGTTGCGGCGATCTTCCGAGCGCTTCTTGGCCAGCAGCATATCCATCACGCGCAGCGTCTGCTCAATGTCGCTATCGTCCACCGTTAGCTGCACCAGGCGGCGCGTATTAGGGTCGAGTGTGGTTTCACGCAGCTGCAGCGGGTTCATCTCGCCCAGCCCTTTAAAGCGCTGCACGTTCGGCTTGCCTTTCTTGCGCTTAAGCTGCTCCAGCACACCCTCTTTCTCATCTTCGTCGAGGGCGTAATAGACCTCTTTGCCGAGATCGATACGGTAGAGCGGCGGCATCGCGACGTAGACGTGGCCGCCTTTCACCAGCGAGCGGAAGTGCTTCACAAACAGCGCGCACAGCAGCGTGGCGATATGCAGGCCGTCCGAGTCCGCATCGGCAAGGATGCAGATCTTGCCGTAGCGCAGCTGGCTGAGATCTTCGCTGTCGGGATCGATGCCGATCGCCACGGAGATGTCATGCACCTCCTGCGACGCCAGCACTTCGTCGGACGAGACTTCCCAGGTGTTGAGGATCTTACCTTTGAGCGGCATGATCGCCTGATATTCGCGATCGCGCGCCTGCTTGGCGGATCCGCCTGCGGAGTCCCCTTCCACGAGGAAAAGCTCGGTTTTATTTAGATCCTGCGCGGTGCAGTCCGCCAGCTTGCCCGGCAGCGCCGGTCCGCTGGTGAGCTTTTTGCGCACCACTTTTTTCGCCGCGCGCATACGGCGCTGCGCGCTGGAGATCGCCAGCTCGGCCAGCTGCTCCGCCGCCTGCACGTTCTGATTGAGCCACAGGCTAAAGGCATCTTTCACCACCGCCGAAACGAAGGCGGCGCACTGGCGCGACGACAGACGCTCTTTGGTCTGTCCGGCGAACTGCGGATCCTGCATCTTCACCGACAGCACGTAAGCGCAGCGATCCCAGATATCTTCCGCCGACAGCTTCACGCCGCGCGGCAGAATATTGCGGTATTCGCAGAACTCGCGCATCGCGTCGAGCAGCCCCTGACGCAGGCCGTTGACGTGCGTGCCGCCCTGCATGGTGGGGATCAGGTTGACGTAGCTTTCGGTCAGCAGCTCGCCGCCTTCCGGCAGCCACAACAGCGCCCAGTCCACCGCCTCCGTCTCGCCGGAGAAGCTGCCGACGAACGGTTTTTCCGGCAGCGTCGGCAGGCCGTTGACCGCTTCGCACAGGTAGTCGGTCAGGCCGTCTTCGTAGCACCAGCGCTGTTCGGTATTGTTGACCTTGTCTTTAAAGACGATCTCCACGCCGGGACAGAGCACCGCCTTGGCCTTCAGCAGATGGGAGAGGCGGGAAACCGAGAAGCGCGGGCTGTCGAAGAAGCTTTCGTCAGGCCAGAAGTGCACGCTGGTGCCGGTGTTGCGTTTCGCCACCGTGCCGGTTTTGGTCAGCTCCTGCACTTTTTCGCCGTTCTCGAACGCGATGTTGTAGACCTCGCCGTTGCGGCGCACCGTGACCTCAACGCGCTTCGACAGGGCGTTGACCACGGAGATGCCGACGCCGTGCAGGCCGCCTGAGAACTGATAGTTTTTGCTGGAGAACTTGCCGCCCGCATGCAGACGACACAGGATCAGCTCGACCGCAGGCACGCCCTCTTCCGGGTGGATATCGACCGGCATGCCGCGCCCGTCGTCGATGACCTCCAGCGACTGATCGGCGTGCAGGATCACTTCGACCCGTTTGGCATGGCCCGCCAGCGCCTCATCGACGCTGTTATCAATGACTTCCTGGCCCAGATGGTTAGGACGCGTCGTATCGGTGTACATGCCGGGACGACGGCGAACCGGCTCAAGGCCGGTCAGAACCTCAATAGCATCCGCGTTATAGCTTGATTGACTCATGATAAGTTTCTAATCAGAAGCGTGAAATTATGTGCAATTTCCGCGAGTTATTCGTGATTCAGACCCAGAAAGTCCAGAATCTGCGGGAAATGGCGTTCGAATCCAGTAAACGCATGATTGCCGCCCTGCTCCACCGTTTGTCGGCACGCGCTGTAGTAGTCGAGCGCCTGGCGGTAGTCGAGCACTTCGTCGCCGGTTTGTTGCAGTAGCCAGATCAAATCGGGCGCTTCTAGCGGGTCAATCTGCATGACTTTCAGATCGTAAATGTGGCGAGACTCTAACACATATTGCTGGCCCGTGTAGGGATTCTGGTTCACCCCAAGGTAATCCGCCAGCAGCTCGAAAGGACGCACCGCCGGATTGACCACCACGGCAGGCAGCATAAAACACTGGGAGAGCCAGGTGGCGAGATAGCCGCCCAGCGAGGAGCCGATTAAGCCGAGCGGCTGGCCGCTCAGGGCCATCACTTTCTCTTCCAGCAGCGCGGCGGCGTCGGCGGGAAAAGCGGGCAGCTGCGGCACGATCACCTCGATATGCGGATGCGTTTCTGCCATCCACTGCTGCAGCTGCGTCGCCTTGGCGGAGCGCGGCGAGCTGTTGAAACCGTGCAGATAGAGCAGCGCCGCCATGCGTCAGTACCCGTCCGAGTCCAGGTCCGGCCGAAACGCATCAGTTTGCAGCCGTTCCACTTCGGTCGCGAAAGATCCGTCTGGATAGAGAGTAAACCAGCGCCATCCGGGAGCGACGGTGTCGATGGTGAAGCTGGTGCAGTGCGGTTTGAACTGCACGCAGGTCGAGGGCGTCGCCAACACGCGGCGGCCGCGCCAGTCGATATCCAGCTCCTGATGAATATGGCCGCACACCAGGGTGCGCGCTAAAGGATAGTGTTGCAGCACCGCGTCGAGCTGATGGGAATTGCGCAGGCTGTGCTGATCGAGCCAGGTGCAGCCGCTGGCCAGCGGATGATGATGCAGCACCACCAGCGTGTGGCGCTGCGGATAGAGCGCCAGCGTTTTATCGAGCCACTCCAGCTGATAGTCGCTCAGCATGCCGTGCGGCACGCCGAACACCTGGCTGTCGAGCATTACCAGCTGCCAGTGGTCGCCGAGCAGCACGTGCTTGCGGGCGTCGATCTTCGCCTCGGCCAGCGTGTCGACCATCGCCGGCTGGAAATCATGATTGCCCGGCAGCCAGACGCAGGGTTTCGGCAGGCGTACGATGCCCTCAGCGAAGTGCTGATAGGCTTCGACAGAGTGATCCTGAGCGAGATCGCCGGTGGCGATAATCAGATCGTACTCGCGCTGCTGCGCCGCAATGGCGTCCAGCACCGCGTCATAACTCGCCCAGGTATTCACGCCCAGCAGCGATTCATTTTTTCCAGCGAAAAGGTGGGTGTCCGTGATTTGCAAAATCCTGATCCCGGCCCCATTCGCCGCAGGAAGTGTTAGCAGGCTATCCAAAGCGTTTCCTTCGTCTCCACGCCGAATAATGCATTATCTGTGCGATCAGCAGACCGGCGCCGCCATCGCGCCCTGTGCCAGGCAGTAACGCAACCAGTCTGCCAGAAACTGGTTGATCTGATGTTTCTCGTCGCGCTGATGCAGTTTTTTATTAGGATAATCATAGCGCGCTTTAAAGCGATAGATCTGCTGTGTTGAACACACTTCGGCGACCAGCGCGTCATGATAGAGCCGCACCGACATGGAAGGCAGGCTCCAGTAGCTGACGGTCGGTGCCACCTGGCGGATTTCAACCAGCGTGGTGTAGCGCGTGGACTCTTCTATGGTCAACTGATATCGGGCGCCTTTTACCTGATAGACCACCGACGCGCCGGCCTCGTCGCTGCGCGGCAGCAAACGACGCAGCTGGGCGAAATTGGTTTCGCAAAGCCGCATCATTTCGGGGAAATCAGGGATATAGCGCTGTTTCATTTTAGCTTCCACTCTTCTCGTAGTTTTTCATGGTGCAACGCCAGCCATTGCAGGGCGATGACAGACGCCGCGTTGTCGATAATCCCCTCTTCCACCCAGCGGTAAGCCTGTTCGCGGCTTACCACATGCACAAGAATATCCTCATTCTCTTCCTCCAG
>Ga0157358_1000350_pt1 | contig 18900 bp, 17 predicted proteins | sample AttcapACBM2_FD_111484 | JGI IMG/M metagenome (GOLD analysis project Ga0157358, IMG submission 111484) | Fungus gardens microbial communities from leaf cutter ant in Botucatu, State of São Paulo, Brazil - Atta capiguara ACBM2 | ecosystem: Host-associated > Fungi > Mycelium > Unclassified ... | reverse complement strand
GTTTGTCAAAGATTTTGCAAAGATAGTGAAGCTGCTACATGAGATGACAAGAAAAGAGAATAAGTGGAGTTGGAGAGAGAGATAGCAAAGAGTATTTGAGGAGTTGAAGAAGAGGTTTATGACAGAACCAGTCTTGGTCACACTAAACTTAGATAAAGAGATGAGAATAGAAGCAGATGCATCAAACTTTGCAACAGGAGGAGTATTGTCAATGAAGTGTGAAGATGAGAAGTAGAGGCCAGTGGCCTATATTTCTAAATCATTGAATGAAGCTAAAAGGAATTATAAGATTCACGATAAAGAGATATTGGTAATAATTTGGTGCTTAGAAGCTTGGAGGTATTTTTTAGAAGAAGCCAAGAATCAGTTTAAAATATGGATAGATTACAAAAACTTGGAATACTCCATGAAGGCTCAGAAGTTAAACCAAAGGCAGGAGAGATGGTCATTGTACTTGTCAAGATTTGATGTGGCTGGCAAAAGCATAGGAAGAGTAGACAGTTTGAGTAGAAGAGTAGATTGGGAAGAGAGAGTGGAGAGAGATAACGAAAATCAAGTAATGTTAAAGAAAGAGTAGTTAGAGGTTAGAGTGATGGAGCAGTTAGTAAAGGGACCAGAGCAAGAAATAGTAAGAAAGATTAAGGAAGCGAGAGATAAGAATAAAGAAGTGATAAAGACAGTAGAAGAAATGAAGAAAGCAGGAGTTAAGATGTTGAGAAATGAGAAATGATGAATATAGGAGGAATTAGTGTTGAAAGAGGGAAGAGTGTATGTTCCAAAGGATGAGAAGTTGAGAGTAGAGATTATTTGGCTACACCATGATATGCCGATAGCAGGATATGGAGGATAGTAGAAAATGGTAGAATTGGTTACTAGGAATTATTGGTAACCAGGAATAACAAGAGAAGTGAAGTGGTATATGGAAGGATGTGATTAGTATCAGAAGATAAAGAATAGAGCAGAGATGCCAGCAAGAAAATTGAGGCCTAATCAGGTACCAGAAAGACCATAGCAGCATATATTGGTGGACTTTATCATGAAGCTACCAGTGTCAAAGGGTCATGACTCGATTTTGGTAGTATATGATAAATTTTTGAAAATGTCCTACTTTGTGGCGACAACAGAAAAAACAACAGTGGAAGGATTGATGAGGTTGTTTAGAGATAACATGTGGAAGTTACATGGGTTGCCGGAAAGTGTGATATTGGATAGAGGGCCATAGCTTACAGCAGGGTTAATGAAGGAGTTAAACAAGATGTTGGGTATAGAGATAAGACTATCCACAGCTTATCACTCAGAAATGGATAGACAAACGGAGAGAACAAATCAAGAGCTGGAATAGTACTTAAGGATGTACATCAATCATAGGCAAAACAATTGGTCAGAATGATTGGCAATGGTAGAATTTGCATTCAACAATAAGGTACATATAGCAACAAAGATGTCACCATTTCAAGCAAATTATGGGAGAGAACCAAGAATAGGCTTTGATATAAGGAAAAAAAGAAAGAATGTGAAAGCAGAAGAGTTTACAAGGGAAATGAAGAATAGGCATGAGGAAGCAAGGGCAGCATTGGTAAAAGCACAGAAAGAAATGAAGAAGCAAGCGGATAGGAAAAAGAAAAGAAGCAAAAGAATATAAGGTGGGAGATAGAGTGTTGATCAGTACAAAAGATTTTTCAGCAGAGTTGATGAAGAGAGTGATGAAGAAGTTAACAGAGAAGTTTATAGGACCATATATGGTTAGAAAGATCATATCGGAAAATGCAGTAGAGTTGGAATTACTAGTGTTATTAAGAATACACCTAGTGGTTAATGTGAGAAGAATAGTAAAGTACAGAGAGCAGGTAAAAGGGCAGAAGAAGATACAACTGCCTCCTGTTGAGGTACCTGGTGAGAAGGAATATGAAGTAGAGGAGATTTTGGATAAACAAGAGAGGAGAGGTAAGACAAAATATTTGGTGAAATGGAAAGGATATACAATGGAAGAAAATACATAGGAGGGATTAGAGAACCTGAAGAATGCAATGGAAAAAGTAGAAGAATTTGAGAAAGGAAGATTTGAGGAAGAAATACAAAGAATAAAATTGAAGAAAGGAAAGGAGATAAAGTTAAATCCAGAAGCAGAAGAGTTCAAGAGAGAGGAGTTGCTAGAGAGATATACAGCAAAGTTGTTATATGGGTGGAATAATAAGAAATTTGATGAAGAATATTTGAAAAAATTAGAGAGGAATTGGAATAGGTAGAAGAACAAGAGAAAGAAGAGGGAAAAGGAATATATGAAGAAACTGGAAGAAAGTTTGGAATGGAATGAGAGAGATAAGCAGATGATGATGAAGATCTGGAGGGACAAAAAAGAAGTTCCTCTGGAAGCAGAACCTTAAGAAGGGGGTCCTGTTATGAGATGCTTTGGATATTAACAATTTTTATTTTATTTTATTTTATTTTTCTGATTTTATATGGATTTTGTTTTTGTTTTTGTTTTAGACAATGAAGAGGTACATGACATTGCAGTCACATGACATATCACATGATGTGACATTATAGGCCTAGAACATGGTGGAAGAGTCTGAAAGATGACATCAGGGCATATGGAAACAACATAGTAGCCTTGAGTAGAAAATGAGGTGGGTACAAGGTTGTAGCATGGACAAAAGGGCAGGCATGATTATTAGTAGCATAGACCATGTGTACTTTGTATATATAGAACTCTAATTTAGCAGAGACTTCTTGTCGAGTTCTCTTATGAGCTTCCCACACTATATCCTACTAAGAGATTTACTCATTTGTAAGATTATTTGTCATTGTGATAAGTGGTTGCCACAACACTTGGAACTCTATTGAGTTCTCTTGTGTAAACCCTATACAAGGTTTCTTTCTTGACTAAACTCTAAGTCTTGAATTGTAACAACTACTTACCTTTACTTCCAGATTGTCCTTAGTTATCCCAAGTTGCTACCAAATAAGTCTTTTCTATTCCAGACATATTCTAGATATTTTCATTGCTATTCCTAACTATCTTGTCACTATTATTCTTTCACCTTGATCTGTTTTCTTGGGTTTTTCTGGAGATGACTGATATAAACTATAGTAATATCAATAATACATAGGTTTTCTAGAAGCTTGAGGCATAAAATCCATGTTTCTTCCATGGTTGCCCTAACAATAGAGTGATTCTGAGTACAAAGAACTTAGTGTTCATGAAAAGGCTAGCTAAGAAGCTGATAAAATGATATGTTAGGCCATACACTATAGAGTAAATAGTGTTACTAAATATAGTCAAGCTAAGACTGCTGTTCTCAATAAAGATGCATCTAGTGGTAAGTATTTGTAGGGTAGTAATATATAAAGAACTGATAAGAAGGCAGAAGATAGAGAAACCAAAGCCAGTGGAAGTGAATGAAGAAGAGAAATAGGAAGTTGAGGAGATCCTAAATGAAAAACAATATGAGGATGTATAAAATACTTGGTTAGATAGAAAGTATTTATAACAGAGCATGATACTTAGAAGAGGAAGGTGAACTTAGAAAATACAAAAGAAGCAGTAGTTAAGTTTGAAGGAATGTTAAGTATGGATATAAGACAAAAAAAGATAGATAAGGCAGAAGATAGTGATTTTAGGAGAAGATAATCATCTAGAAAGTATATGGCAAAAATACTGTATAGTTGGAATGATGAGAAGTTTGAAGCTAAGTATTTGAAGAAGCTGGAGATAAATTTCAAAGAAGTGTGATGTTAGAACTTATAAGTATAGACTTAGTTATTTTCTCAGTTTTCTCTTTTTATTTTCATCTATTTTTTTAAATTTAGTTTTTCTTTTATGGACTTGGCTAAGAAAGCATGATATAACATCACATATGACAGTCACAAATGTCACAAATCATGATACTGTTACAGTTATGGTTACATATTATATGATCTGATAGAATATTGTAGAATTTTGTCAGATATGGTTCATACTCAATATGAAAAGCCTGTAGAGTTATACTATTTTCATAGTTGTCTCTACTTGCTCCAACATTCTGAACTCTATCAGCTTCCAATATAAGGTATTCCTGCCTTATCTGACCATCTAACCCTATAAAATACTCTCATGAGTATACATACTTCATAGCTAGTCACTCATGAGTGGTATTTCTTATCTTTAAAAACATCTTTTTCCTAAGATTTAGTTTGATTAATGACTACTACACTATCTCTTGAGCTAGTACACTTGAGAGGACCTCAGGTGTTATCTAGGAGTGTAAGATCTTCTTACTAATACCTTCAAAGAGATCTTATATGCTTAAAAACCTTATAAGAATAATTGTTTTTGCAAAAAAGTATTTTCTGGTATAACAATGTTCAAAGCTACAGAGCTTAACTAAAATACACATAATAAGAAACTTCTTATGGTTTTCAAAGAAGCCACTACTTGGAAGGATCAGAGTTCTCTATAGACATTATTATAGACCACAAGAACCTAGAGTACTTTTCAACCACAAAAATCCTCTCTCATTATTAAGCAAGATTGTTATAAGACGAGAGTGTGGACAGACTTGGACTAAGATTAGTGTTAGCTGGACATAGAATAGTAAATAATTATTAGTCTACAATGGAGGAAGAAACACATGATCTGGAAGTCATGTAACAAAGTCTAGAACAATCTGGAAGGACTAATGGTTTAGAAGGATTGAGAGGAGTCTAGATTAGAGTTAGGGTTAGGGATGACGTCAAGGGACAAGGGTTCCTCATGGTGTACACATGATGTGCACATGTATAGCAGAGATTAAGAGTATGACGTCAGGGCATATGTAGGAAGCATGGTGGCCTTAAGGAAAACACATGGTGGATGAGTAATAGGACATGAGATAGACACATTGTTGTAGCACAGACCACATTGTATTTATATAAATAGAGAAGCAATACAGCGAGAGCTCCTTGTCGAGTTCTCTTGTAATCCCCACTACTAGATAGTCTTTTGTGAGCTTTGCTAAAGTTAGCATATCACGAGTGCCGTTCCAGCGAGTGGTTGCTACAACAAAGATGGTTTAGAATTCCTCTTCCAGTTTAACCTTGTTATTCACTTTTATCTGGGACATCTAGAATCCAAACCCAGTACTATTACTTATAGAGAGGACTTCTATCTAAGAGAAGGAAGTGCTATCTATATCCCTGTCAACTCTTAAAACCTATGTCTCATCTTTACCCATAGTCAACTTGTAACATTCTTCCAAGCCACCATCTTGGTCTTTCTATTTCTTTAGACTACTACTATTGTAGACTTTAATAGTTTGTATAATGACATCCAGTTAGTGATTATATAGGATGAGATACTCTATAAACACCTCCATCATCTGACAAAACACTAGTCATTGGACACATCTGGACTCCTACTCAAGGATGGGAAAATCTATATACCATTGGCAAATGATTTCTACATACATATTCTGCAATACTACTATTATCACATTCTTATAGGAGATTCCAGGCAAAATAAGATAATAGAACTCATTCATCATGGATACACTTGGCTATTCATACTTAAACAACTCCTAATTTGAGAATAACTCTAGAACTCAATCTCTATGGATTTTATTGAAAAGCTCTCCTTCTCATCCAGCTATGATATAATCCTGGACATCATTAACCAACTCTCCAAGCAGGCCATATTCATCCTGACAGTAAATACTATCACTTTGCACAAGCTAGCTAAACTATTTGTAATCTACATCTTCTCCAAGTATGGTGTTTCATCTCATGTTACTTCTTATCATAGATCTAAGTTCATCTTGAACTTCTTCTGTTTTTTGGAAACTGTTCTTGACATGTAACTCCACTTCACTTCTGGATATCATTCTGAGAGAGATGGCTGAATAGAATGTACCAACTAAATGTTAAAACAGTACCTTTGTGTTTACTATAACTACCAATAGGATAACTAGTCAGATATTTTCCTGCTTGCAGAATCTGCATACAATAATGCACTAAGTGCTATCACTGGTGTATCACCATTTTTTTCAAATGAAGATTACTACTTGAGTATCAATATATATTAGGAATAATATATTACTTTATCCTACCTATGAATTTGCTATAGATTTTAATGAACTACAAGACATCCTAAAAATAGAAATATCTGCTATACAACAACAATACCAATGGTTAGTGGATGTATATAAAACTCTAATTCCAAATTTCCAGATAGAACAATAGGTACTTGTTAAAGTACAGTTTTTTCATACTACACAACTCTCAAAAAATCTATCAGAAAAATATCTAGGGCTATTTGAGATTATTAGTCAAGCTAGTACCCACTTGTTCACAATCTGCCTTCTAAGGTCAATACATACTGTCTATCTACTATTCCACATATCCATACTCAAACTTATAATGCCCAATACCTTTTCCAGCTGATCTGAACCTCTACTACTACCAGTTGTGATAGCTAAAATATGAAATCTCTTATCTGGTGTCACAAACTTCATTCAGCTTGTATCTCTACAACTAGTGGACTAATTAAGTTACACTGGAAAGCTCCAAATTATGACTATCTACATATATATGGAATGTACAAAAGTGACAACAAACAACTGAGATATCAAACTATCAGTAACTATAAAAGTTTTGTCAGCTGATATCTCATGAACAGCTAGACAGATTCACACAATTAAACTTGCCTTGAAAAGTGCTTATAAATACATTTTCAATGATATATGACATGTTTCAAAGCACTAAATATTAATAGAGATACAAGCATATCAATGTAGTAACATAATTAGTTATCTTCCAAAATTAGCCTGGTATCTGCTATGACAGATGACAGCATCTATCAGGTACAAGTTTTGATCATGTGATGGAAACAGCATGTGCACAGACCATCACTATTATATATATATATATATATACTTCTATATCTAAGAATTAGACCTCAGACTTAACAATATTATTTATCATTAGTCTTTATCCTTTATTATCTGTATTGATCTTAATCATCATTGTCATTATTATTGAAATTCTGAATCATTTCTAAACCTTTGAGAGTGTACTCAAGGTTCAAATATCATAAATAAGTGAGTAGTTCATTTTATAATATCAGGTGCGCTTTACACTGGGGGTATCAGAGATGTGAACTTGTAGAATGACCTTGGCTACAGCTTATGTGCTGCACTATCTATTCTACTGTATAGTTGCAATTTCAGAAAGAAGAAAGAAGTATAAGATGGAAGTGAGTACTGATTGGTGTATTACTATTAAACACTGGAGATTAAGTTCAATAAGAGTTATCTTTGTCAATTATCAGACTAGCAAATTACAGTATAACTACTAGTCTTATATACAAGAGATAATATAGGAGATGCTCAGGGTTTCAGTAGTATAGCCCTTATTACTCTGAGTAGAGATTTCAGTATTGAGACACTGATAGGAGTATAACTCTACCATAGAAAACTAAGTCAAATAGGAGTATCCCTATCATGGAAGACAGAATACCTAGATAGTTGCATCACTACTGTAAGATATGTTGTGAGAAAAGTGGCTGCTGTGGAAGATAGGCTTGTATAGTAGACATTGAAAAAGTAGTATCACTATAGAGGTGTATTTTCCAGACAGGTAGACTTAGTATATGATATCTCTTAGATTATTGACTTGAAAATTGACTGTAGATATGTATCTAAGTTACTCTACAAAGTCATCTAGCTAGAATATAAAAACATAAAAGAAAAATCTGACTAGCTACCCATATCTAAACTTGCTCATACCCTCAACCTCATATCCAAATTTCACTAAGCTTACCCTAACAAACCTGGCTTTCTTCTACTACTTTAGTTCTGATACTCTTCTGTCTTTGTTTTCCTTCTCTTTTTTTTTTCCTCTTATTTTTTTTCTCTCTGTCATTTATCTTTTTCTCAGACTTGAAGTCATATGATACTTTTCTTTTCCATTCCTATTATTAGAAACCATAGCACTTACTACTCTCTATACAACTAGGTCATCAAGAGTTTGATCTTAAAGAAAGATCAATCAGATGGAAGAAGATAATACCAAGGATTGGGACAAATTTGTCAAAGAAGTGAAGATAGTATTTAGAAACTTAAAGTACTAGCTATAAAGGCAGAGACAAACAATATACATACAATCTTCTTATTAAAGAAGAATATTAGAAGTAACATTATCAAAAAAATATTGGAATATCCACCTACTGTATCACTAGAGACTTTGAAGGAATAGAAGGTGGCAATCATATTAGTAGAACAAGGATACAAGTCCACAAAGAGTAGGTATGACTATAGAACAAGAATGGAAATTACCTATGGAGGCGAAAAAACACCTATGGAGATTGGAAAATCTGAAGACAACTATGACAGAGATACAAAACCTAGATGTTTCAATTGCAATGTATACAAACACATGGTAAAAGATTGTCAAAAGCTGAAGAAAGAGAAAGAAACAAGAAAATTTTACAAGTGTAACAAGATAGGACATCTATTAAAGAAATGTAGGATAGAACAGAGAATGAAGAACAGAAGCATACAGGAGGACTCAGACAACACAGATGACAACAATTAAGAGAGTTTTGTTAGAGATTTGGAGTATGCATAGTATGACAAATCTCTGTATATAGTAAATCCCAAAATGAATATATTATTCTGCATCAATAAGATAATAAATAGAGAGAATTAAATATGTATACAAATATTGATACATCCAATAAAAAAGAACTATGGCTAAATACACTGGTTGATTCTGCTAGTATCCACACTATAATTTATATAAACAACTGGTAAAGAAAGAAATGATCAAGACAGAATCAATGGGCAAGTCATTCAAGATTCTCAATGCAGATAGAACCAAGAATGGAGAAGTTACATGATTTGTCCCACTGAAACTGGAAATTAATGGACATATAGAATAGATTGACATAGTAGTTATAGACTTAAATAACATGGATATGTTTCTAGGATATGACTGGTTGGTTAAACACAATCCAGAAGTAAATTAGAATACTGGAACCATACAGTTTACAAGATGTCCAAGAGAATGCAAGACATAACACCAGAACATTATGTTTATGTCAAGGACACAGAAATTACAGCCAATGAATGACAAGGACAAAGAATAACAGGAAATAGGAAATAAACTGGACCTAATCAATACAAAAGATTTACTAGAATACATTCAACTATTCACTCATTTATTCAACAAGAAGAAATTTGAAAAATTGCTGGAATGAAGAGAATAGGACCATGAGATAAATCTAATGGAAGATGTTTTAAAGGAATTGAATGCTAAGATCTATGTGATAACAGTCAAAGAGAACAAAGTACTAAATCAATGGCTGGATGAACAACTCAAGGCAAGATTAATTATAGAATCAAGTTCACAATATATAGCACCATGTTTTTACATTCCAAAGAAAGACAGATTACTATAATTAGTACAGAATTACAGGAAAATAAACCAGCATACAATAAAGGACAAGATATTACTACCCTTAATTAGGGAAGTGATTGACAAGCTTAAAGATGCAAAGTACTTTAACAAGTTAAATCTCATCTAGAAATATAACAATATACAAATTAAAGAAGGAAATGAATGAAAAGCTACATTTCTAACAAACAAGAGATTATTCAAGCCTGTTATATCCCAAACTCTAAAACATGTCCAAGACATGTTTAACTTCAATATAATATCAAATCTCCATGGTTATTTGGCTTTATTTGTGCCCAAAACTCCATTGGTGGTTTGGTACTTTATAATGAGCTTAATTCTATTAAATCTCCATAGTTATTTGGCTTTAATTGAGTCAAAATCCATGGTCATATTTATCCATTTTTGTCATCTAATTATCTTCTTCAAACTCTGCAAATTTACTTGGACTTTGCATGGAGTTTTTCGCTCTCCAGGTCTGAACTTCTATGTAGTATTTCATAGACTTTTACCCTCTAGTGCAAACTGTGCCTAACAAAGCCTAAAGTAATGTACTTTGGGTTATGTAATTTACTGGGCATATTTCAAAGGATGATGAATAGCATATTCTGAGAACTCTTATATAAGGAAGTGTTGCCAACTATATGGATGACTTTGTTATACCTGCTAAGACTAGGAAGAAACTAGAAGAAAGGACAATACAGTTCTTGAAGATAGCAGAGAAGTATAATCTCTGCTTCAAATGGTCAAAGTACAACTTTGATGTCAAAGAAATACCCATACTAAGAGTAGTAGTTGAAAGAAAAGAAGTTCAAATGGAAAACAATAAAGTCAAGGCTGTCAAAGAGTGGAAAAATCCTACTAAGATAAAAGAAGTGAAAATTTTCTTGGGATTTGTAAACTTATATCAATGCTTTATTAAGAATTTATGTCACATGGCAAAACCTCTCAACAAACTCAAGACAAAGAAAGAATGGAAATAGGATAATGAATATCAAAAGGCATTCAAAGAACTAAAGGACAAGATTATCAGTCAACTCATACTCACTTTTCTGAAGAAAGAAGGAAAATTCAGGGTAGAAACAAACACTTCAGAATATGCTATTGAGGAAGTTTTATTCCAGGAACAAGAAAGGAAATGGAAACCCATCACATTTTTATCAAGAATAATAGAGCTAGCTGAAAGAAACTATGAAATATATGATAAAGAATTACTTACTATAGTGGAAGCCCTAACAAAATAGAGACAATATCTATTAGATGTCATAGAGAAATTTGAAATCTAAACAGATCATAGGAATCTTAAGTATTTCTGAGAACCACACAAGCTTAATGGATAGCAAGCTCAATGGTATTTGAAGTTACAAGACTATGACTTCATCTTATGGCATATTCTAAAAAAGGAGCAAATATTCTATTCAGAAAGGATCAGGTAGATACAAAGGACAATAAAAGAGACATCAAAATGCTCAAAGATGAGCTATGGACAAGAAGGGTCAGCACAAAAGCAGAAGTGATAGTGCTCAGAGAAATTCAAGTAGTAGAAAAAATCACATTATTAGATGAAATCAGAAGAAACAAGACTATAAAACAAGAGGTATAGAAGAAACTGAAGAAAGACAATGAACAAGCATGGGAAGATAATAGAATAGTTTACATAGAAGGAAAAATCTATGTTCCAAATAACTGAAAGATACAAGAGCAAATTCTACAAGAAAACTATGAACTAGCAGATGTAAGATATCTAGGACAACAGAGAGTGCTTGAGTTAATCAAAAGGAACTAGAGATAAGGAGTGATATCAAAAAATATATCCAGTAATGCACAAAATGTCAACAGAACAAAGTGTAACATATAAAAAAGGCTGGAGAACTTCACCCACCCATTGGAAACACCTGAAGAACTATGGTAGGAAATCAGTATCAACATCATTAGACCACTTCCAAGATCAAACAACAAAGATGCAATAGTGGTTATTGTAGATCAATTCACTAAAATAATTAGACTCAAGATAACAACTACAGCAGTTTCATTAGAAGATATAGCCAAAATCTATTAGGATGTAATATGGAAAATACATGGAGTACCATGAAAGGTTCTTAGTAACAGAAGATCTCAATTTACCTCAAAATTCATAGAAAACTTAACAAAGGTATTAGGAACAAAACAGAAATTATCTATGGTATACCACTCTCAAATGGATGGTCAAATGAAAAGAATTAACCAGGAGGTTAAAGTGTTCTTGCAATATTATATTAACTATCAACAGGATAATTGGACAGAATAGTTGTCAGTAGCAGAATCCCAATATAATGACAAGAAACATATGACCACTAGATATACCCTGTTTGAATTTAAAGAATTATAAAGAAGTTGAAAAGTAGTGAAGAACTCCATGGAAATAGCAAAAGAAGCTATGAAGAAACAATTTAACAAGAAGAGGCAGAACCCATAAGGACTAAAGAAAAGAGACAACATGTGACTGGAAGCCAAAAATATCCATTTGAATTGACTCTCAAAGAAGCTAAACCAGAAAAGATACAAACCTTTTAAAATCAAGAAGAAAATTAGTCAAGAAGTATTTTAGCTAGAAATACTAGAAGAATAGGCAATTTACAATGTGTTTAATGAAGACCTGCTTACATAATGCAGAGAACCATTCAAGAGATAACACATGGATCCAGTACTACCACTAGATATTATTAATAAAGAAGAGGAATATAAAGTGGAAGAAGTATGAAATTATAGGAAACAAGAATGTGACATACAATTCTTGCTTTATTGGAAAGGTTATGGAAATGAACATGATCAATGGATAGCAGAATCAAGATTACCACATGCCAAGGAGGCAATAGAAGACTATTGGACAAGAATTTTGAGTTGAAACCTATAAAAGAGGGGGTAAAATCCCAAATTGACATCTCAAAGTTATACCAACATCAAGAAATCCAAACAAATGGCCTACCAACTCAGTACTGTACCCACTTCCCATAACCCTTACATTATGTGTATTGTTAACAACATGAATCTTATTATAACTCTGAACAATAAAAAAAAGAATTAGACCAGAAAATACTACAGGATAATTCAAGGTTTGAAGACTATGGCAAAAATTCAACTACAGATTCAAGAAATGGTCAAGTCAGCCAATGCAGCAAATATTGAACTCACAGACATCAAAACTGTTCTATTACAATCCAGCAACATATACAAGAAGCAAATTGGAGAAGATATATACAGCATAATAAACAATCTACAAAATATAGTATATAGAGATATGGAGAAACAAGCATATCACATTCAAATACTATTAACAGATAAACTAGACCAATACAAAGGCAAAGAAGACAAACAAGTTGAAGAATATATAAAAATAATTCAGGAAACATACTAAGAAATACATGAAGAGGCTTCTCAACCAATGAATATCAACAAAGGGAAACAAAAAGAAGAGGTAATTCAAGATGAAGATATATTTATACAAACCATATTCCACATCATCATTGAAACACAGCAGATCAAAAATACCTGAACCTATTTTCATACAAGAAGAAGTCAATAATTTAGAAAAGACTTGAAAAACACTATAGTTGCCAACAAAGACTGTTCTATTTTATCCACTGCCACACTACAAATCTCTTTGACAAAATGGAGAACATAATCTTCAATATTGGAAAGAAATTATAGCAGAATTTATAAAACAAAAACATAATTCCAACACAAGTTGACAAGGCTTTCCAATCAAAATGTATTCAGAAGAATCTCCTTATAAACTCTTCTTTATTGCTTTAACATTATAAGCAGAAATAGTCATTGGCCTTGCAAAAAAGCTGGTAGCATCTTATGTGGTTGAAGATTTAACATTCTTGGACTAAGTTCATGAGAATATTATTGTAGCAACCACTCACTGGAATGGCACTCGTAGTATGCTTACTTTAGCAAAGCTCACAGAAGGCTATCTAGTAGTAGGAATTACAAGAGAACTTGACAAGGAGCCCTCGCTGTATTGCTCCTCTATTTATATACATTCAACATGATCCATACTACAACAATATCTACCTGCCCTAAAGGCTATGTGTCTACCTCATGTCCTATTACTCATCCACCATAAGACTACCATGCCATATACATGTGTCCTGACATCATACTCTTAATCTCCATCATACATGTGTACACCATGTGTACCATGAGGAACCATTGTCCCTTGATGTCACTCCTAACCCTAACTCCTATCTAGACTCCTCTCAATCCTTCTAGATCTTAAGTCCTTTCTGACTGCTCTAGGCTATTTCAGCCTCTGTCATGTGACTTCCAGGTCATGTGCTCTTTCTCTGTTGTAGACTAATAATTATTACTTTATCTATGTCTGGCTAACCCTAACCCTAGCCAAAGTCTGTCCATACTCTCGTCTTATAACAGATATGAATGCTAAAAAGGAGATATTGTTATAATTGATACCTTATAATTTACAGGTGTTGCTTTATAAATGACATATGTTAGAGTTGTTTTCATTTATAACTCATTCTTTACTGTGCCTCACTTTAACTTCATATATAATCAGTCAGTGCCTTATATAGTAGTAAAAACTTCCTTATTTTTCTCCTTATTGTTTTCTCTCAAATATTGTATGTATTTCTCATAGTCAATAGGTATATATAGTTGTAGGTACTATCCTGTATCTTTATGCTTTACCAATTGACTCAATCTCTACTCTTCCTCAAGTTTTTGTCTAAGATGCAACCTGAGCCAAGCTAAAGTTGTAACAATTGCTTCCATATTTAAGAATGTTGGCTACCATGCACTGTTTCTTAGTCTGATAATCAACTTAGATTATGCTATAATTACACTAAGTATATCTGAACCTCCTTCTCTGAAATACAACTATGTAACAGTTAAGCTAGGTGCAATAATCTTCTATTAAAGCTAAGGTTGTCTTATCTGTGTGATATTACTTTCAATTTATTTTCTGACCTTATCTTCTAATCTAACCTGTCTTCTATAGTACTTATAGATAATTCTAGCAAGTATAAATTATTCTTAACAATATATTGTAGTACTCTCAGAGGAAGTTTGATTTCTACTGTTATAGCAACCAATACCAGAATATTAGAATTGTGAATAGTAAACTTAGATTTTTTCTCTCATTTTTATTTTATTTTTGTAACTTAAAATTGGAGTTTAGTATGGCATCATACATGACTATCATAGCTGTTACATATCAAGTCATAATATAGGATGATATAGAGTACTCTCAGTAATACTTAGGTTCAGCCTTATATTGGAGTTTTAAAAGAAGAACTTGACAAGGAGTTCTTACTTTATTGGTAAGTATACCATATATATATATATGTACTATTGGTACATAGTCTGTACACTTCTTGATTTATCCTATTCTAAAGTTCACCTTATTTTCTCTATATATATATTATAAGATATGATGTTTTCTTCTAATATCTTCTACTGTCTTTCCATATTTTCTAGTCAATCCATATTCTATGACTCTTTCTGGTATCCACACTCATTTTCTAATCTGCTTTCCCATATTCTAGACCTCTTTGAGCTGCATACAAATACTTCTAATCATCTGAATATATCATCTAACTCTTCTTTTCTATATTCCCTCACTCTTCTATATTACTCTACAGTCTTCTACAGTCTGCTATTATCATCTGCACTCATCTACTTTTCTATACTTCAAAAGCACTTGCTAAATACTTTGGCTCTCTTCTAATTTGATCTCTCTACTCTAAACTGTTTCTGATTACTTAAGTATCATCATTCCTTACTTATGTAAACAGAATTCTGACATATTAGAATAGACCTACTATTATATAGAGTAGTTATCATCTTTAGGAATTCCTATTGTATTCTCTTAGAATTTTCTGGAGATTTGAAATGTTCTGCTTTTTCACCTAGTTACTTTAAAAATATACTTTTGTGATCTTATGTAATGCAATATGTCATATATATATAAATATAGTCACATGTCATTTTTTCATCAACTTACAATAGAAAAATAAATAAAGATAAAAATAAAAATAAAATCAAGAAAAATAAAATAAAATCAGAATAAAATTATTATTACATGTTTTATCATATATTCTAGTAACATTATATTATGTGACTTGTTATGTAACCTTCTGTAGGTATTTGAATAAATAAATAACCAAATAGTGAAATGAAAATAAAGAGAATTAAATCAAAAGAAATTTTATCTTCTTATTTATAAGAGAACTTTCTATATATATCTTTATACTACTAAATACAGATAATGGATATTAATTCTGCCTATTCTCAAACTCCAGCTACTAACATACTGTATAAATACTATGATTTAAGATTCTTTATCTGTTTATATATTATTCAGACCCCATAACTCTATATCTTTAGATATTGATTTGTTTTTTATTCTCTAATATATTTTTCTATTCCTAACAGTCCCTGACTATACTAGTATTATTATTCTTGTTAGAACAACTGATATAGAAACACAAATTTTCATAGAGTTTATCCTTTAGGAAAACCTAAGTATATTATTAACAATTCATACTATATAACATATCTCCAAAAAAACCTAAGAGAACAGAATGAGGTTTTCTAGCAGCAACAGCTACCCTAACTACTCTACCAGTCCATAACAATTAGGCAGAACAGTACTAACATAAGACTAGAATAATTACACTAGGTGGTTAGGAATACTGATAGAAATAATGTCTGGAAATAGCAAAAACTCATTTAACAATAGTTAGAAGTATGAGAGGATAACATTACAAGCATTAGTAATTACCAGAGTTTGTAAAAAGTGATGGTGAAGATAGTGTAATCAACTCTACTGTCATAGTATACTTGAATCCTTATATTTTATTTTTATTTTCTTTGATTTAATTTCTCTTTTTATTTGTTGTACAATGAAGAAACATGTGACCATAGTCACATAACATATTACATAACATGATGTTATAGGCCTAGAACATTGTAAAAGGAACTAGAAGAATTATTACAATTAACATCTTAAGAAGTCAGCATAGACTAGGGCAAAGGATAATAACAACATGATCAGCTGCACTGAAGTAATCTTAGTCAGTGCCTCATGTAGTAGGTACTATGTCCCTACTCTTTCCTCATGTTTTATGATTTGTTTCCATTATATACTATGGACTATTTCCTTGTGATATTCTCTTATATATAGTATAGATATACTTCTGTATCTTTATGCTTTACCAATTGACTCATCCTTTATTCTCTTCTCAAGTATTTACTTTAGTTGCAGCCTGAGCTCAGTCTAAGATTGTAACAAGAATAATATTAAGATATATGTTTACTGTTATAACTATAACCTAAAATTTATAAAGTGAAGTTAAAAGAAGAATCTTATATTAGGGTTAACACAAGAAAACTTGATGAAGTTCCTAAGTACAATCTGTCTACCTTATATATACTAGGCTAATAGTCTATGCTACACTAAACCTAGCTTACTCTAAAAAGTATGTATTTGCCTTAAGATTAACATATATAATATATACTGTATGACATCATTGTTCTAGAATCTTCTATAATGTTCTATGTGATATGTAATCATGTGACCATGACTTGTGACAGTCATATATAATATCATGTTAAACTCTAACTTTAAGTCTAAAAAATAAGATAAAATAAAAAATAAAATAAAATAGTGAAAAAAATGAAAGAATTTAAGTCTACTGCCTTCAACTCTGACAGATAGCTCATATGGAGATCACAAGAGAAACTTGACAAGAAGTTCTTACTATACTATATAGTATTATGATATAGTTTGTATACTTTTTATTTTATCTCTAATATTTATGTATTTTTGCAATGTTCTTTCTACTGGAACTCTTTATCATGTGATTGCAGTTACATGTTTCTTATAAATAAAATACAGTGGTTATAACAAATATATATTATGGAGTTTTTACTTGTTCACATAATTAATGCAGATTTTTCTGAAATTGTTAAGCAACCTCTATAGTTTTATCATGATTATTCTAACATTTATTTGGATTATTATCTGTTATCTATGTCATGAGCTATCATTTGTCACTCTTTTATTTCTCTACTCTCTAACAACCTCCCAATATTAGTTATATAAGCTTCTATTACTTCCAAACTATATATTCTAGTTTTATTATTTCTTGCTATTTCTGACCATATTAGTACAATTATCTTATGGTTATGTCAGCAGTGTTCTACCTGACTGGAATGTAATTGTAGGATACTTAGAGTAGTCATTATCTTTAGAAAACTGTTATAGAACACTTTGAACACTAACATTTTTCTTTTTCCTTTTATTTATTTTTCTTGATTTTATATTTCTTTTTCTTTTTATTAACAATAAAGGGGCATGTGACATTGAAGTCACATGACAGGTCACATGATGTGACATCATAGGCCTAGAATAGGGTAAAAGGATCTGGAAGATGATATCAGAGCACATAGTATACACATGGTAGCCTTGAGTAAGACGTGAGGCAAACATGAGGTAGTAGCATGGACTAACCTGTAACAGTATAAATAAGACTCTAATTTAGCAGAGGCTCCTTGTTGAGTTCTCTTGTGCTTCTCCCCACTTGATTGCTTAACTGAGAGCTTTACCGCTTGTGTTATCATTGGATCTTGTGTCTAGTGGTTGTCACAACAGAAACCTCATTCTGTTTTCTTAAATATATACAGTTCAGATAATAAACTTAGATTCTTTCTGGAGTATTAAGCATATTCTACACTTCCACCCAGTTGTTATAACACCTACCTGTTTCTCTACTGCATTAAATTGAAGCTCTCTATTACAATGGATATGTATCACTGTAGTCACATAACACAGCTACTGGCACCAGCCAGATTAACTACACCATGCTCAAATGGGCCTAGTCATATATGGGAAATGAGATAACTATGCTCATCCATTGGTACCTTGCTAATGGATACCATTCTCTACAATAGTGAAGAGTAATTGTAATAGTACTTAAGAAGTCTAACAAACCTGACTATACCCAATCTAGAGCATACTGCCTTATCACTCTTTGAGTGCATAGGCAAGCTATTTGAGAAAGTAGTAGCCCATAGACTGACTTATCTTACAGACTGATATAACTTTATCTCAGGTTCCCAATTTGGAAGTAGAGCTAACTCCTCCACTTCAGATGCTATTCTTACCTTTGTGCATGATATTCACAACTCATGGAATCATAGCCTAGCCACTTCTGCACTAATCTTTGATATCAAAGATTATTTCAAATTTGTCAACCATGAACATCTTCTCAATGAGATGAAAAAACACCACATTCCCCTCAAACTAGTAAAGTGGACAGCAAACTTCCTCTCTGACCAAGAGGCAGCAATATGTCTTGATGGTAACTGATGAGAAATGAAACCAGTCAAAAATAGTATTCTATAAGGATTTTCTATCTCCCTTATTCTCACCTTCTTTTACTCAGCAGGCCTACTTGACATTTTTGAAACACCAACCAATCTGAT
>Ga0157358_1000349_pt1 | contig 18921 bp, 17 predicted proteins | sample AttcapACBM2_FD_111484 | JGI IMG/M metagenome (GOLD analysis project Ga0157358, IMG submission 111484) | Fungus gardens microbial communities from leaf cutter ant in Botucatu, State of São Paulo, Brazil - Atta capiguara ACBM2 | ecosystem: Host-associated > Fungi > Mycelium > Unclassified ... | reverse complement strand
CTTCTTTATTCAATGTTATATCCATATTTTATATATATATAAGTCTTTCTATTTTCTTTAACCTGAATCCCTGCTTCCTTGCAAATTCCAAACTCATCACCAATCCTGTTGTCCCACTATCTAACAGCACCTCCACTGTCACTTCTTCTTGTGTATCAATCCTCTCCAAGCCGATCTTCACTGTTACTTCTCTTAACATATCTCTATTGTCTAGGTTGCATGTAAATATATTTTCTACTATTCTAGAGAGTATTGCAAACTTATTGCTATTGAAACCTAATCAAAGACTATTAGGTTCCCTTTCCTATTTAAATTACTACTTTGTTTATTTTCTCTTTCAATCATTCTTCTCTCTATATATTCCAGTCTTCTTTCCTCTTCAATTTTGTTCTCTATTCTCCTATTCTTGCAGTTCCTTGCTAAATGACCGAATCCTCTACAATTATAGCAATTCCTATTTGCATAATCCACCTCTATGGCATATGGGTTTTGTTGGGCAAACTTTGCCCTCTACATGGGGCATACCATTTCTACATTCATTCTCTCTACTCCTTTTATTGGAGTAAGCTCTGCTAGAACCTGCTGTTAAGATGCTTCTTGCTTTCTTGGCCAAACTTGAGGCTGTGGCAATTGCTGTGCCCCTTATTAGTTTTGTCTTGGGATCTGTAGCTCCTATTCTTATCATCCTCTTAATCCCTTCTCTTTTCTCCTACTTTCTCTCTAGTTTCTATCTAGAGCAATAGCCCAATCATACCACTATTCAATAGAACTAGGCTGTTGTTCTGCTTCCATAAGTCTTCTTCATATCATACTGTTTATCCCTTGTTTGAACTCTTCTACCAAGAGTCTTCCTTTATAACTGCTGCCTCTTGCTACTCTTTTCAACTCCTGCACATACTCATCCATAGTCTTTCCTCCTTGTTCTAATTTCTTCAACTCTACTACTTTCACTGATTCTTTGTCTTCCCTGCTGAATTTCTTTCTTATATCTACTAAAAATTCCCCCACTGTTTCATATTCCAATACTCCTGCCTCCAGATCTTTCAACACATTTTCCTTCCATACATCTACCAATCCTTCCTACACATATAATATTACTCACTGTATCTGTTCCTCAACTGCCACTCCTCTCATCTTCATCCTAAGATACAACCTACATGTTGTTACAAAACCTGAGACATTTGATAGGGTCCTGTCAAACACTTGTGGCCATGCTGCTTCTGTGTTTGTTGTTACTACTGCTACCCCACCTCCTCCTGTAATTAGGGCTTGTATCTGCTCCTGCATTACTGCTAATTATTCTTGCTGCTATTGGATAATTGTGTGTAAGTCATACTGACTCATAGTATTATAAGTAGGAAGAGAATTGATATATGAGAATGATAATAGTGGTGGTATGGGTAGTAATAATATATAGAGAAGAAGAGTGGAACTGGTGCTGGTTTTACTTTCTGATTTGTACTCTGAGAAAGAAATCTTGGTATGTGATAGCAGGCCCTCTTCTTGTCCTGCTTACATGTTTTACTAACTACTTTTCTCTACTGACTACAAACTTGTATTCAATTTTAATCTAAGAAGACTGTTCTACTCTAAGCAATGTCTTAAGAATAACTGCTATTCCTCTGTATAGATAGATCACAAGGAGATCTATAATACAAGACTGATACAAGAAAAGTAACTATTACATCTACACAAGGTAATATGTCTGAAATACACCAGTGGGCTTTGGTACACACAAATGGCCAAGCTTTTCCTGCTTAGCTAGTATATCTCTTAAGCCTAAGGTCTAGCTATATCTTTTTGACTAAAGGACAGTGTTGTCCTTTAGTCAAGGATAGTAAGAGAATAGAAAGAGGGCTCAGTATTGAGCAGTCTAAGAAATGAATATCGAGTTCTAATATTACAACTTAGAGATCTTAGGGCTGATCAATAAGAAGAATTTTGTATTAGATTTAACACAAGAGAACTCAATAGAGAACTCTGTATAAGATTGTCTATCTTATATACTAAACTACCATGGTCTGTACTACTACTTCTTTAGTCTACCCTAAACAACCATATATTTGCCTCAAGATCAATATATGTTACACATGTTATATAATGTTATCCTTCTAGAACCTTCTACATCTTTCTCTGTGATCTTGTGACTTGTGACTGTGACTGTGTCATCTGATGTGACAGATGTGTGACAATGTGATCATGATATCACTTTAATCCTAACACTAAGTTTTAGAAAAGAAAAATAAATCAAAAATGAAATATTAAATGAAAAAACTAGTGTCCAGACTTTGCATATCTGACAACACCTCACCACCTTCTAGTAGTTTTTTACTCTCTCTAAGTCTCCAAGTTTTATTCCAAAATATGTAACTAGTATAGTTAGTAGAGACATAGTATACAAGCTGAAGTCAAAGACTATTCCAGAATCATATCTATATGCATTGGATAATGTTCCCATACTCTTCCAACATTTTCTACAAATTTCTCCACAGATAGTTTCTTCTTCTAGATATGTTCCATTGTTAAGCATAGTTCACACTTAAAAGCAAAAGTTCATAGAGTTAGCTCAGAGATGTGCAGAGTGCAGAAACTCTATGCAATGAGCTTGGTAGTGTAGACTTGTCAGAATGACCTTAGCCTCAACTTATATGTTGTGCTTCTTATGAGCCATATGGTTGCAATTTCAGAGAATGGCCTTGTAAGAAGTTATAAGAAGAGAAGTAAAGTGTACTGCCATTAATACCAGAGATTTAGCATCAACTTTAGTTGATTATCAGGCTAGCTATTACAAAGTAATCACTAGTCTTAAAAAGTAGCAAAAGGAGTAATTAAAACAGATCTCCAAGTGAGTATTTTATACTAAATAAGAGTTTAGATTGGAAAGGAAAAAACTCTATGTAAAGTTCAAGTAATTTTACAGAGTTTGAAGAAGATAATTAGATAATGGAAACAGATAAAGATGACCATGGATTTTGACTTAAATAAAGCCAAATAACCACAGAAATTTAATGGGATTAAGTTTATTATAAAGTACCAAACTACTGATGGAGTTTTGAGCACAAATAAAGCCAAATAATCATGGGGATTTGATATCATATTAAAGTCAGACATGTCTTAGACATGTTTCAGAGTTTGAGATATGACATCCATACTTGATAGTATCCTATATTATCATATCTTTTGTTTGCAGACTTTCTATATTCTTAGTCTATAATGGTACTCTTCCATCATCCCTTAGTTATCTAATCCCTTGTTGGATAGCTTTCTCAAAGTTCCTCTATTGACTCTTCACCATCTAGAATTTTGCACTCCTCATCTAGTTTTCCATACCTATATTCTATAACCTGTGCTCATTATTTAAGTTCTCATACCTATCTTCTGAAGCTTTTATGCCCACTATCTGGGACTTCTGTGCCCACCTTCCAGGCTCTTTCTTGGGGCTCTCAAATTCATCTCTAAGCAAGTAATACTGCTCCCATCCATATATTTAGCCCATCTGATAGACTGTTCACTTTAACTTTAATCTTCTTTCCTTTTCTTTTGTGATACTTCCTATGCTATCCACATATCTGACTTGTACTATCCATGTACTCCCCTATACTCCCTGTCCACCCACCTTGCATTATCCATGCAGTTTTTGGATCATTCCATCTTTCTCTTCCTATCTCTTTCAGAGCACTTCTTATAAGGGCCAAGTCTTTAAGGCTCTATGAGGGGAATACTATTATATATTATATACTATCTAAGTATACCTGACATATCTGACTCCATCACAGATAATAATTATCTAAGCTCCACTCTACCCAAACCATCTATAAAAGTAGATATCTTTCTACTAGTCTATATACTACTTCCAGTACAAACAAATCTGGTTCCATTCCATGTCAGATCACTCCAATACTGATCATATAACTGCTTATAATCTCCATAGAACTCTGGACTTTATTTTCAAGGACTTTAGTATACCTAGAATAGTTATCTGTCTCCTTCAATTCTTAGATAGTCTTAGTACTAATATTTAAGACATGTAATTACTTCATAGTCCCTTAGCTTGACAATCACTTAGTGTTGTGTACTGTTCTGAGTGCTCATGCTCAGGATTTTGACTTCTAAAATAATTCTCTTTCCAACACAACTTCTTTCTAAAATATGACTATTATAACAAGCAGAGGTACAGCTTATCCACTGAAGCCAAGGCCATTCCAGAATCATATTCACATGCATCTGATGATGTTTCCATACTCTTCCAATGTCTTCTGCAAATTTTCCTGCAAATGGTTTCTTCTTCCAGACATGTTCTGACATATGTAATAGATCTATTGAGTGTGAAGATGGAAAGTGGAGACCAGTGGCCTATCTTTCTAAATCATTAAATGAAATGGAGCACAATTATGAAGTTCATGACAAAGAAATGTTGGCAGTGATAAGAGAGTTAAAAGTATGGAGACATTTGTTAAAAGGTGCTAAGTTCAAGTTTGAGATCTGAACAGACTACAAAAATTTGGAGTATTTTATGAAGATACAGAAGTTGAATTGGAGACTGGCCAGATATACTTTATATTTGTCTAAATTTGATTTTACTTTGAAACATGTACCAGGAGTAAGAATGAAGAAAGCAGATGGACTGAGTAGGAGGCCAAACTTGAAAGTAGAAGCAGAAAATGATAACAAAAATCAGAAATTAATAAAAAAAAGTAAGATAAGGAAGTTGTAAAAGTTGTGGAAGAAATGAAAAAGGTAAGGGTTAAGGCATTAAGAGAAGATAAGTGGGAAATAGAAGGAAAGTTAGTATTGAAAGAAAAAAAGGTGTATGTGCTGAAAGATGAGGAGTTGAGGTTAGAAGTTATCTAGTTATACCATGATATACCAGTAGCTGGATATGGAGGTAGATGGAAAACAACAGAGTTAGTGATGAGGAATTGCTAGTGGCTAGGAGTAATGAAGGATGTTGGAAAATATATAGAAGGATATAATTTATATCAAAGGATGAAGAATAGGACAGAGACACTAGCAGAAAAGTTGATAGTAAATGAAGTATCAGAGAAGCTATAGACATACTTGATGGTAGACTTTATTACTAAATTGCCATTAGTAGCAGAGAAGGATGCAGTTCTAGTCATATGTAACAGATTGTCAAAAATGGTGCATTTTGTGGCAACCACAAAAGGGACATTGGTAGAAGGTTTAGCAAGATTATTCAGAGATAATATATGAAAGCTGCATGGATTGCCAGAAAGTATTATAGTAAATAGAGGTTCACAATTTGCAGTAGAGTTGACAAAGGAGTTGAATAGATATTAGGAATAGAGACAAAGTTGTTGATGGCATTTTACTTATAGACAGATGAGCAAACAGAATAAATAAACCAAAAGTTAGAACAATACTTGAAATTCTTTGTAGAAAATAGCTAGAGTGGCTGGCAACAGTGGAGTTTGCAGTGAACAACAAAGTTCATTCAGCAATGAAAGTATTACCATTCAAAGTAAATTATAGTAGAGAGTTAAGGATTGGAGTGAATATTAGGGGGAAAGGAAAAGTGGAGAAGGCAACAAAGTTTGCAGAAAGAATAAAGAAAGTATAGGAAGAAGTGAGAGCAGTATTATAGAGAGCACAAGAAGAGATGGAGAAGCAAGCTGATAAAAGATAAAGAGAAGTCAAAGAATGGAAAAAAGACAATAGAGTAATGTTGAGTACAAAGGACTTAGTATTTAAGAAGAGATCAGTGAGAAAGTTGACAGAAAGATATGTGGGACCATATATGGTTGAAAAAGTGATGTCAAAGAATGCAGTAAAGTTAAAGTTGCCAGCCTCCATAAGGATTCATTTGATAGTGAACATTAGTAAAGTAATGAGATATAAAAAACCAGTAAAGAGACAAAGAGTGGAAGAACCAAAGCTAGTAGAAGTTGACAGAGTAGAAAAATTGGAAGTAGAGAAAATTCTGAATAAAAAGAAAGTACAAGGAGTAATGAAGTATTTGGTGTATTGAAAGGGGTTTATTGTCAAAGTTGAAAGCAGTGGACTCTAATAATTTTTATTTTCTTTCTTATTTTTATTTTCTTTTCAATTTATTTTCCTTTATTCTATTTTTAGAACTAGAGTTAGGGCTAAAGTGATAAGATCACACTGTCACATATTAGTCACATCAGATGACATGGTCACAGTAATAGTCACAAGTCACATGATACATAGAAAGACATAGAAGATTCTGAAAGGATAATGTCATACAACATATAAAACACATATTAATCTTAAGACATATATATGGTTGTTTAGAGTAGGCTAGAAATAGCTCACACAGACCATTAGGTATTAGTATATAAGGTAAACAATCTTGTACAGAATTCTCTATCGAGTTTTCTTGTGTAAACTCTATACAAGGTTCTTTCTTTTGACTAATCCTAAGGTCTTAAGTTTGTAACATTTATAGCAGAGAATAATATATGAGAGAAGAAAGAAGATTTAGAAAATACAAAGAAAACAGTAGTAGAATTTGAAAGAAGACTAAATATAAAAGTAAGGAGACAAGAAAGACAAGATATAGCAGAGAAGAGAGATTACAGGAGGAGAGAACTACTAGAGAAATACACAGTAAAGATGTTGTATGAGTGAGATGATGTAAAATTCAAAAAGTATTTAAGGAAGTTGGAAAGAAACTAGCAAAAATGGAAGTTAGTCTTTTTAGAGGAGAAATCTTAAAAGAAGGATGATATCAGAGTTGTAAGCAATGAACTTAACTTTATTTTATTTTCTTTCTTTTTTATTCTTTTTCTTTCATTTTATTTTAGGTTTTATTTTTATTTTTATTATTTTGGACTTAAAAAAAAGAGTGTAATGTGATGTTATATGTGATTGTCACACAAGTCACAGATCACACAATTACATGATATAAAGAAGATTATAAAAGATTTTAGAACAAATGATATCATATAGTATGGCAATAGCATGTTAGCCTTATAAAGAGCACATGGTCTTTAGGGTAGGGTAGGGTAAGGTAAGGTAGTCATAGTGTGTGCACAAACCATGGTCTGTAGTATATAAGATAAATTAGTTTGTACTTAAGACTCTATCAAGTTCTTTTATATTGCTCAATACAAAAGTTGTCTTTTGTCTTTACTCAAGAATCTAAGTCATAATAGTTCAGATATTAGAGTTGATATCAAATTTGGTGGTCTTCTTATAGTTTCATCTCACACTATTTACTAGCTATCTAAACTACTAAGTACTGTCTTAAAGAAACTATGAATTATTTTAACCTGAAAAGGTCATTCTACTCTAGATAATATTTTAAGAACAACCATTGCTCTTCTATATATACTAACCATAAAGAGGTCAACAGCATAAAGCTACTACTCAAATAAAAGTAAAGAATACATTCACAAAATATTAATACATTTATAATACACCAGTGAGCTTTAATGTACTATATTCAGCTAAGCTTCTTCTATCTAGCTAGTATATCCTTTATGTCTATGACCTAGTAATTCTTCTTGGCTAAAAATAATGTTGCTTTTGATTAAGGATGATGAAAAAGTAAGAAAAGATATAAATAAGGCTCTGTGTTGAGTAGTTTTAAGAATAGAGATTGAGTTCTAATATTATAGTTTAAGACTCAAAGTGTTAAGTTAAGAAAAAAATCTTATATTAGAGTTAACATAAGAGAACTTGATAGAGTTCTTATTATAAAATTGTCTACTTTATATACTACAGACTGTAGTTTATGCACATACTACAACTAACCTACCCTAAAGTCCAAGCACTCTCTATAAAGCCAACATACTATAATTATATTATAAGACATTATTTGTTTTAGAACTTTCTGCAATCTTCTCTGTATTATGCAATCATGTCACACTTCCATTATGTTTGTAATATATATACTATTATACTAATTCTAACTCTAAGTCTCAAATAAGAAAATAAATATTAAAATAAAATAAAAATAAGGAAAGAAAATGAAATAAATAGAGTCTATTATAATCTTCATCCAAGCAATAGTTTTTCTAATGACTCTACTGCAAAAAACAATCTTGTAAAAGACTATTAGTCTATGAACTCTGCTAGTCTTCTCTGTCTTAACAGTAAAATCAATGTACTATAAGAGGACTATCAAATCCAATGTCAACTCCAATATCTGAGCTCAGAAAATATGAAGTTCATTATACAGTTTCTACAGTTCTTTTCTACAAACTCCAGTAGCTACTTCTGTTTATGCCTTTATCCCACCATGTCCTTAGTCACCATCAGATAAGTTCCTCCCAATTCTGTACATAGTTCTCAAAATTTCTATTAGTGTTTCTGACTATCTGGTGCAATCATTTTAGCTTTATATTAGTACTATTCTATTTGATTATTGTAGACTGGTAGAAGTACTTATGGTAGTTATTGCCTCTAGGAAACCTCATTCTATTCTCTTAGGTTTCTCTTGAGATGAGTCATGTGATAGGTAGTACTTATTAATAGACTTAGGTTTCTCTAGAGCTTAAAGTACCATTTCTATGTTTCTATTCTTAGTTGCTCTAACATGTACCACCTTTTGGCAATCTCTACACATACATACTCTAGTACAATCATGATCACACTTTAGCTGGCTATTTTAATCAGAACAAAATACTGGAATTAGTTTGCTATAAATATCCCTAGCCAAGCCTCTGTATAAATGTATAGCAGTTCTGCAAGTCTTATATTACTTGTATACAATCCAAATCATAGTTTCACAAGCCCTACAGATCTTTCAATTCAACATGGTATCACTGTATGTATTTTTTTTATTGCTTGAAGATATCTATATCCAGATCAGAGATAAAGAGGGAGTTGCATTGGAACATAATAGTAAGAAAAAAGAAGCAAAAAATTTTCTTCTTCTTTTATGTTGACTTAAGTGGAACTTTGAAGGCTCAGTCCTAAGAAGAGAATACTGTCATATGCTAAGTCCAAACTCTGAAAATATCTTATTTTCTGTAGCAGTATTATCTATCTTATATATTTGATAATAGCCTATCTTTTATAGTAGTGTTATTCTTTGACTTGTTCTCTGTGATAATGTTATACTCTATTCAAACCCAGTAAGTACTTAGTCTTTTATAGCATAGTTTACTTCTTTCCAACTTGGCCTTTTACAGTAAAGTTCTCCTATCTCAACTTCTGTCAGTGTCTCATCACTAAAACCTTTGCTTAAGGCTACACTCTAAAACTTCTGAGTTCTTCTTCACTTCTACTTATAAATAAGGACTAGTAGATATACTATATTCATTAGTTTGATAATTGAATATAAATACTACAATAGAAGCAGACTAACATGGAATAAAAGAAAGCTAGAAAGAAGAAAAAGAGAGAAAGAAAAGAGACTAATCATAAAGCCTAAAAGAAAGGAGGAGAAAAGAAAAGAAAAAATAGAAGAAGAAGATAAAACTAGTTACAAGGTCTACTTATAACATTCAAAGAGGAGCAGTCTATGAAAGCAAAAGCATTTGGGTTAGCTACCAAAAACATGACAAAATGGCTGAGAGAGTCTCATCTGGGATTCCAGTACCTGTTAAATCTTATACAATCATGAAGAATATATCTCCTTGATTTGAAGAGGTAAGTTTCACATGGACACTTAAATTCTTTGTTTGGGAAAAATCTAAGTCTGTATTCACCAATTGGAGCATGGTTGGTGATTGCTCTCATAGCGTATGCACATGACAAGTTTAAGTGTCCAAATAATTGGAGCCAAGGATCTTCTTTGGCATAAGAAGGCTCAATGATGTTGAAGTTATCATCAAGTAGGTCAAGAAATTGTCATCTTTTGCCATCTAAAGCTTAGAAGGTCATTTTCCAAGTATTGAGGATATCATCACAATTGATTTTCCTGCTGTAATCCTATGATGTTTTGCAAGGGTATATGGGCAAGAGATTGAAGGCCTTTGAATCTTTATTAACCACTTTGTGCAGATTCCAGTTGAGTCAACTAGGGTACTCCCAGAATTCAATCAAATTGTTTTGGTTGTTAGTGAAGAACTGACAAAAATCACTGAGTATGGCCACTGCATGAACTTGGAAAGGATGCAATGATGAGTCGAATATTTTCTTGGCCACATGGATAGAATTAGTGATGACAATGATCTTGGAAACATTTTCCTTGTTAGAGGCTTGGTTAATACTACACCTGATTGCAAAGAGCTCAGCTTTAGTACTCATGACAAAGGTTGTGTGATGAAGGGTTTTGATTAGTGAACTATTGGCTATATGCATGTGTGAGATGAATGTAGCAATGTCATTCTTGATGCTGACATCTATTACGACAATAGCTGTGGATGGGGAAGTCAATAACTCAATAACCATGTTATCAAGTTGTTGGAGGTGAATTTTATCATTTTTTTCTTTATTAGATAAATTAAAAGAAAAACAATCTGAAAAATTGTCAATAATTCTAAAACCCAGAGAAAGTTTTGAATGAAGAGGAGAAAAAGAAGGAAAAATTTCATTAGACTTGTTGTCTGAGTCAACTAAGTGACCTTTGACATGAGATCTTTAACAAATAGTAAGAGAGTTGAGTGAAGCAGGATGACAACACTTGGGAGAGTCAAAATGTAATTCTATAAGTGTTTGAATGAGATGGTTGGAAGGTAAAGAAAGAGCACATAATTGTGATCTACCTGTGAGTTTTTGAAGGTGGAGTTTAATGGGGATGAGATTTGCAATCGCTTCAATACCTTCCAAAGGAGATGTCTTGAAAGCTCCTGTTATCCATATGGCAGCTCTTCTTTGCATTTTACTCAGAATTTTCAGTGGGTATGATAGAGGTGTGTAGTTATAAAACTACATTTGAAAGCCATACAAAGTGATAGGAAGAATGCAGCATCTGTAGAGGAGGCATTTTTGTGTCAGAATGATATCATGCAATGAATTTCCAAGAATTTTCATACACTTGACTGTAGAAATTGCTCTGTTAGAGTAGAAGTTGATATGTTGGTGGAAAGAAAGCTTCCTATCAAAGATGAAACCCAAATACTTCCATGAACTTTTGGATGTTAGAACCAAGCCACCAATAGATAAGAGATCAAGGGAGGGAGGGTTGAAGAAGCTATGCAATCTGTTGAAATGAAAGACTTCAGTTTTGGAATGTTCTATAATAAGACCAAACTTATTTAGAAGTTTGGTCATTACATTATAGCTACAAAAAAGACGAGAATTGGAAATGTCAAATTGACGTATTTAAAATCTTGAATTCTGCATGAGAAAGTAGAGTGTTTCTATTTCCAGCAATTTTTACATTGCAGAACTCTGGGGTTCATGTTAGCTTCTCTAATTGTTGCAATATACCTTCCAACATTGAAGTAACGGTTGATGAGACCCTTAGCTCTGCTACCTCTTTGGACATCCCAGATATCAATCTAGATGATTGACATGTTGGATTTGGGTAACACTTTGATAACTCATGGTTTGAAAGCAAGAGTAATGTTGTTAAAGCTTTGGTTTTGCTTTATAATGTCTTCAACAATACTAGAGGTAAGACAGTCTTGAGAATTACCATGCAGGAAATATGGAATGCCTATTATTTTGAGATAGGACTTTGGCTGAGGGAAGCAAGAAACTTTGACTTGGAGGGTATCAATGTTATCCAAATTCTTGATGTATTGTTCTATGATTTGCAGATCTAACTGCAAAGAGACTTTGTTAGTAATAACTATGATACCTAAAGAGTCTGAACAAATAAAGTCTGCTAGAACCTCAGATTTTGCATTTCTGAGAGCTCTGTTAATGTTAGTGACATGGACAGAGAAGTTTTTCATAAACTTGGAGTTGTTGTCGTTACTCATAGGAATAATAATGTGTTTTCTCAATAGTTCTTTTGTGGTCATCTGAATGCAAGACTTTGTCTTTGGAGTGTCTTTGATGATATTATTGATTTGATCTATCTTTTTTGCACCAATAGAAGAGAACACTTCTTTGATCTTGATGACTTCAGATGTGCTGATGTTCTGTTTTGAAGCTTGGGTATAGGACTTAATATTAGTATTCACTGGTTTGTTGCTCTTGAAGAATTTTGAGATCAGGTTGACCTCCTTCTGGGATTTGGCAGGAATAAGAGGTGGAATTTTTTCTATGCTCACCAGGGATGGTTTTCTGCAGGCTTTGTTGTTTTTTGCTATCATAGGCTGTGTTTTTAGAGTGAACTTGGCTGTGATCTTCCTTCTGAGTGAGGTCAAGTTATTGTCCACATATAGCACATCCCAGTTAGCTTTATAAACAGATGAAATGAAATTTCAAACTACTTCGCTAATGCCAATAAAATCTTCCAGATTATTTACCTTTGAAGAGTCAACCTGTTTGTTCACAATGTACTTAGCCATGAAGTTTAGCAAATCCTTAATATTTTTAGCATCCAATGCAATGTATTCAATTGATCCATGGAGAGAAATAAGATGGAAGCTTCCATCCCATAGTTCAGATTCTATAGGAGTATTGGAATCATATAGAAGTTAGATGTTGATAGCTGTGTCATCGCCATGAGAAGAACCTGAGATAGAGTGTGCAGATTGAACATGAAGAAGACTCATGTTTGGGCATTCAATAGTGATATGTTTGTTCAACATGTTATTGGAGGGGTTAGCCATCATACTGACATGAATTGCTTGCTCTTGGGTGGTCTTGTAGAATAACTCAAAGTCTTCACTGTCATCGTTCATTTCAATATCATTGTTTAAGTTGTTGTTACACTCTATTCTCACATGGTAGTTGACTAAAGACTTGGTTGAGAATATTGAAGATGCTCTGGAGGAATGTGGTTGAGAAGAGATGGTTCTACCTTGTATCTCATCATGATTGTCAGGAATTTTTCCTGATAGAATGTCCATCCCTGTACACATTGGAGGTAGTACAGTTGGTAAATTGAGTGGCTGTTGATAGTGTGTAATTGTTGAAGGAGAAAGAAAGAATTTATTCCCTAAGTCTCTTATGGATGCTACCATGCAAGATGGTGGTACAAGAGAAAGAAGGGTTGTCACAATGGTAGACTATGGTAGCTACAATATAACTACTTATATAGAAAAATGAAATGAAAATATAAACAACACTAACTTAAACTATATAAGAAAATAACAGTGATATCTTCATGAAAGAAAAGGGCATCTGGATTAAATTCAAGGAATACAACAAAATGGTTCAAAGACTTCCTGTTAGAGTTCCAATAATTGTTGTACCTTTTACACTCATAAATAATGTGATGTCTTGATTCAATTGGATATATCCTACACAGATAATTGAAGTTTTCTTTGAGGAAAAACCTTGGTTAATACTCACCTATAGGAGCATAATTGGTAATAGCTCTAGTTGCTCATACATACAAAGAGTTTGAGTGACCAAGGAGTTTAAGCCAAGCACTACCTTTCATATAGGTAGGTTTGATAGGAAGATAATCATCATTTAGTAGATTAAGGAAATGGTTTGCCTTATAGTCTGATGCTTGAAAGTATATTTGCCATTTTTTAATAATTGAATTACATTTTTCTTTTTTGCTAAAGTTCCATATGATTTACATGGAAAATTTAGAGTACAATTGAATTGTTTAGTCTCTTTGTCAATAGTTGAGTGATGTTTCTATTTGGTACTACTAGGACACTCCCAAAAGGCAATAGAATTGTAGAGGCCTTTATTAAAGAAAGTCTTAAGATCTTGTAAAATAGCAATAGACTATAGTTGGTATAGATGGAATGATGAGTCAAAGATATATCTTGCCAAGTAAATAGCATTAGTGATGATAATGATGTGAGTTACATTAAATACTTGAACTACTTAATTAATGCCACATCTGATAGCAAACAATTCTGTCTTAGTAGAAGTAATGTTAATAATATAATGGATAGTTCTGACTATAATGCTGTGACTAGAGCAAACATGCAATATTAAAGTGGCAACATTATTCTTGATACTAGCATTGAAAATAACAAAGACTGTCATAGGATCTAATAAAGAGTCTTCAAAGATCTTGTCAAGATTATGGATGTAAGTATCCTTAATATCTTTTCTTTGTGGTTCACTGTGTAAAAAGAGAAACAATTAGGATAATTGTCTACTAATCAAAAGCCAGCCAAAACTTCTTTATGAAGATTATTAAAAGAAAAAAAATCATTAAAATAGTTGTTGGAGTCTACAATAGAACTTTTGAGTTTTTATCACTTTTTGAAAGTCAAGTTTTCCAAGGATAATTGATAGAGTTTTTTTTTCTTTGAAAGATGATTGTCCTGGAGAGAATTGAGAGTGTTATTTGTTAGTAAGGATGTTGTTCTCAATTGTTGTCTTCCACTGATTTTTTCAAGATAAAGATATATGGAAATGAGACCAGCAATAGCCTTAATTCCCTATGAGAGTGATATACAAAAAGCTCTGATGATCCATATAGCTGCTCTTTCTTGCATTTTCTTCAAATTATAATATATTATCATACTCCTTAGCTAAGTTCTAAGAAGAAAATAAGAAAACTAAACTATAAAGGAGAAGAGAAATTATAAAAGACTAGAAAAATGGAAAACCACTAAGTTTACTCAGAAGATTTCTAACAACTCCACTTGGACTCCAATCATCTTCTGAAGTGCAATTCTGCAAAAGACAGATAGTATAACATATAAGCTGAAACCAAGATCATTCTTGGAAGTCTGTATAACCATGCTCTTTGTATGGGTTTCCATACTTAGTACAAACTCTGAGAAAACACTGTGGACTTTCACCCTCTAGTGTGAAGCATGTCTGACATTCATTTATTTTGTATATGTCTTACTTCATGTCCTCTATTGTTTCAAACATTCTCTTTCTTATATAAGATTGGACTATTTTTTACTCTTACACCATGCAGTCTTACCTCAGTTTTGTGCTATAAAAACTAAAATGAGTATAAAAATACTCTTACACATTCTTTGTCTCACTTATATCTAGTTGTGTTCACTCTAGATATATACAAATGTATTAAGTTTTGTATTACAAAGACTGAGTTGTATTCACTCTAGCTACAGTCACTTTCATTTGAGTTCCTAACACAATAATAAGATCACTTCTAACATCCCCAAACACTAGCCTATAGGATTTTATAACATATAGTGCAAGTATGGCTAACCTATTAGATGACTTAACTAGTAATCATCTGTTACATGTATAATTCCTTATAAATGTATTTTTGACTCCTAGTTATTTATATTTGTTCACTGTTTACTGTGTTGTGAAGCATTCTACTTAGTAAGTATTTGTACTACAATCAGTAATTTGACTAATTAGATAGTTGATATAAATTTTTCAAAGAGATTGATTATATATTACTATCTTGTCCTCTAATGTTGCTTGTGCTCCTTAGCTCTCCACTAGAGAACTTACTATGAGTAAGTGGTTGTCAGTTGTTCATACTATACTATGCTACTATGCATTCTGTTTCTTCTAATACACTAGATGACTTCTAATTTGTCAGAGTGGTTTCTAAAGCTATTAGGACATAATGCTCATTATCTACATTCCAATTTTAATATGATTGGTAGGTCCTAGACCACATATAGTGTATTCAATATTATATATTACCATATAGTATTTTTACAGTCCAGATCATATATCTAGACTGCATAAATACTTCTAAAGGTGTGCTAACATTAATGACACTATTGGTAGCATGACCAGAAGGAGATTTGGTATAGTTATTGATAGTAATAAAACAATAAACAAAGGAAGAAGGTTCAGAAGAGAAGATAAGTATCTAGAAGACATTGATGATATAGATAATCAACTATCCAGTAGAAAGAGTGTTCCATACAGATGTACTAGCAAAAACATTGAGTGTCATATCCTATATGTTGTGGCAACCACCAGACACAATGTCCAATGATCTCACTAACGAGTAAATCTCAGAGTTGGGATATAATGTGAGAATTTCACAAGAGAACTCAACAAGGAGCCTCTTCTTAATTAGAGTTCTATTTATACAAAAGGTTTATGGTCCGTGCTACTAATATTTAACCCTGCCCTTATGTCCATACTTCACCCTCATGTCTGCCTCATATCTTACTCAAGGCTACCATGTGTACTCCATGTGCCCTGACGTCATCTTCTAGTTCTTTCTACCACATTCTAGGCCTATGACATCACATCATGTGACTGCGATATCACGTGCCTCTTCATCGTCACTAAAAAGAAAAAGAAATTCAAAAGAAAAGAAATATAAAATCAAGAAAAATAGATAAAAGAAAAATATTAATATTAATATTAATATCCAAAGCGTTCCATAACACTATATTCTAACCACATCTATTCCAACCCATAGATAACCTCCTACCTCTCATCTACACTTTATTATGGTCTAAGACTTTAGAGTTAAAGTTAAAAGAGTAGACCTTGGATTAGGTTAATCACAAAAGAACTCAATGGAATTCTTAGTATAATGTATCTACCTTATATACTATACTACACTACTATATTTAGCCTCTTCTAAAGACCACATATAAGCTTTAAGATCAACATGTGTTAAGCATATTATATAACATCATTGTTCTAGAAGCTTCTACTACTTTCCATCATGACCATGTGACTGTGTGACCATGACTGTCACACTAAACCCTAGTCCTAAATAAAAGTAAAATAAAAATAAAAACAAAATAGAAAATAAAATAGAAGACAATATAAAAATAAAGTTTATTGTTTGTGATTCTGACACACTCCACAACCTCTTCTAATGCAGATCATACCTGTTCATTCCACCTCAGATATCCTCACTGGTATAGATTAACTCTATAGATCTCTATTCTCTAATATTTGAGAATCACTAAAAATTAGGATAGTTCACTTAGTAGTTACATTCCAGATAGCTATTCTAGGTATACTAACTAGTACATAATCTGGTAGTTATGCTGTAGTAGTCATTCTGAAAATTGACTAAAACTTGCATTCTCTTTTAGTGTTAGTAATAATATATCTTGCTATCTCCTAGTGGTTTTTCACCTGCTAAATCCCTAGTTCTCAATCTAAAATATATGATCTATGAAACTAGTAGAGGCACAGTGCATAAGCTAAAGCTGAAAGTTGTTCTAATCTGCCTTTCATGTTCTCAGATAACATAGAGCATACTTATTCTGGACTTTTGAAATGCTCTATTGGATCTTGGATAAACAAGATGTAAACTATATCTAATATTGAGATGGATGCTCTGTGCACTATATGATAATGCTAATACTGTAAATATCAAGAAGATGATTCCATATTAGAAGAGGGTATCATTGAACTAAGAGACAACTGGGCCTAGAATAATACTAAGTTGTAGTATAACAGCAAACCAGAGGGGTTTAACACTGTTATTACTAACTAAGTGATAGAATGGGTGAGCTGGCAGGAATAGTTAGAAAGATCTTACTCTGAGCAGCTATAATAGCTTGAGAAATTACCCATCCAATCTGATGAGAAAAGTGAGTGAGCTCATATCTGGAGATTTCACTAGTGCAGAAGAGTGCTCACAAGAGAAAGAAAAAGAGTTGCTAGAAAGATGTAACTGTTGGCTAATGATCTTGAGTAATCTATTGAGTGATAGGCTTTTTTTGATTATACAGTGCTTAGTCACAGTCTGTAGCAGACTACCTACTACAAGTAGCCTACAATTTTCATCTCAGAGGACAGAAACTCTCTTCACAGGCAGAGAGACACTACTAGAGTCAACAGAAATAAAAGAGAAATCTAGATAAAGGTTGCTTATAACCAACCTACAAATTACATGTCCAAGTCTACAGACCTATCATACTGAGAATACAGAGTCAAAGAAAACTGAGACTGAGAAACTATCTACAGAAACAGAAAAGCAGACCAATTGAGCACTCATGGAGGCTCAGGGGGAATTGAGTGATAGGCTGCAGGTTCACTTTTCACTTTCTACGAAGTTTAGTCAGCAGAAGGAATGAATAAACAATAACACTCATTGCACTCCCAACAACCCCCATTAAAACAGTTTGTCCACTGCTTAGGTGTCTGATTTCTTCCATTTGCCAAAAGGTGGATTGGCCTAGGCATTGCTGTGGAAATCAAATCTTTTCCCTTTATTCCGATGCGGCATTACACAGACCGTTTAGAGCTGTCAAGACATATATGTAGAAAGTCCAAGACATATATGTAGAAAGTCCAAGTTTAGCCCGATTGCCCATTAGATGGTGAGCCCCCAGCCTGTCCTCATCATCCACGGTACTCGAAAGAAGTCTTTAAGGACTCGTAATTCCCTGCCATGGAGCTGTGCTTTCATCCACTTATGATTTCAGAAGATGCCGAACTAGAAATTGCGGCACCACGATGATTAGACGATTGAAAGGAACATGCGGCTGTCAACTAATCGGTCATCATGCACGTAGTGCTATTATAGTACCACAGTGCCGCCCTGTCAAAGACCTGCAACTGGCTTGTAAACCAGTGTCTCTAAGTATGGATATAAATATATCGTTGCCGATCCGGAACAAGGTTTGAGTAATTATTCTCTTGTATTCACTAGTCTCAAACTAAAGCTGTTTCATGTACATGATATCATCTTAATCTCATACAAATTTCAAGGTGTAGAATTGAGTGAAAACACTTGATTGGACCAGGAAATTGTCACGATATATTAGGCTCGGTGGTCGAGGTAAAAGACGTTGAAATAAACAGTTCGAAATTGAGAAAATCATGAATGCTATTACTATACTATAAGGTGATATCAAGATGACATTAGGCCCAGTCGGTTGTGGGCTACACGACTATGGAGTATTCAGGGTGAAATCGCCACAGGAATACAAGTCCGAGGAGAAAATCACAACAGATCACACGTAAGCTCAAATTGTCCAAAAACCAGTTTCATTACAAGGCAAACGTTCCCCAGCGAACATTTGCAGGAAGGAGGTGAAGCATTGACAACCATACCTACATATAAAATCAGTCAATTATCACAACATTCAT
>Ga0157358_1000348_pt1 | contig 18935 bp, 8 predicted proteins | sample AttcapACBM2_FD_111484 | JGI IMG/M metagenome (GOLD analysis project Ga0157358, IMG submission 111484) | Fungus gardens microbial communities from leaf cutter ant in Botucatu, State of São Paulo, Brazil - Atta capiguara ACBM2 | ecosystem: Host-associated > Fungi > Mycelium > Unclassified ... | reverse complement strand
TGGTAGAAGTGAATTGGTATAACAGTAGCATGTAATAGTAGTATGATAATATATAGTAGTTGTAAAAAGCTAGTAGTAGTAATAGTAGTAATAAAACTATTGTGATTGAAGATTAAGAGTTAAGTCAACAAAAGAATCTTGTATTAGGGTTAACACAAGAGAACTGAATAGAGTTTCTAGTACAAAGTTGTCTACTTTATATTCTAGGTTGATGGTCTATGCTATATTAAATCTAATTTACTTTAAAGACTATATATTATCTATAAGATCGATATATAAAAAATATAATTGTTATGGACCTTTCTACATATCAGAGTTGCAAACCTTGGATGCTAGCTTTTTCATTTAACATTTTCTTTTTTACTTTTCTTCTCATTTATTTTTTTATTTTTGGGACTTAGGATTAGGGTTAACATGATGTCACTGTTACACTGTTAAAAATTATCACATGATGTGACTATGTGTCACACACCAGCCACATGGCAATGTTATATAGAAGAATATAGAAGGTTTTGAAAGAAGGATGTTATACAACATGTTTAACACATGTTGATCTTAAGACAAATACATGGCTGTTTAGGGTAGCCTAGAAGTAGTTGGCACAGACCATGAGGTTTTAGTATATAAGGTAGACAATTCTATATAGAGTTTTTTATTGAGTTTTCTTATGTAAACCCTATACAAGGTTCTTTTTCTTGACTTATTCTAAAGTCTTGAGATCATAAATAAAGTTTATTGTTTTCAACTCTAACAAGAACTATTAGTCTTGTTTAGATTAAGTTATAGGTTGGAAGATGCTTTAGAATTAATTTTTTTTGCAAGAGTATATAATTTTTCATTATACTTAAGATTTCTAAAAAGTATAATATTACAACTTAAATTTCAAAGTGTTAAGATAAAAAAAGAATCTTGTATTAGTTAACATAAGAGAACTCAATGGAGTTTCAGTTGCAAAGTATCTATCTTATATACACTTGGCTAATAGTTCATATTATACTAAATCTAGCCTACTCTAAAGAACATATAGTATAACATTACTATTTTAGAATCTTCTATATTCTTCTATGATATATAATCATGTATAACATTATACTAATAGAGTTTACTATCTTCAACTCTGATATATAAATTCTTTGACTTCACTTAACTCAGAAACTATCAATTTAAAGCTCAAGACTATAATACTTGATATAAGATTCAGAAAGTATTATTAATATCTATTATACTTAGACTTGGAATCAAGTGAAATATTCTTAAGATATATATTTGTCTATACTCTCAACATGTTTGTCATAGGTCAAACGCTAAGTATTATCTATCTTAATTACAGATAATACTCACTTTTTTTCTAAGTTACATCATTCTCTGCAATAAGTTGTACTCACTATTTTCTAACCTATATCCTTTCTTTAAAAAGTAGTATTCACTTATTCTAAGTTGTATATTTTCTGAAAAGATAATCTTTAGAATCTGTGAGCACTATATTCTCTACAACATAATTTTCTCAATAAATCTCTAATCTTTATATCTATCTAGGTATATATCAACTTAATCTTCATTCAATTACTTCTTCAAACTAGATAAAGAGATTAACCCTATTTAATATGAAAATATCTCTAGTAATCTTAATTTATCTCCACTTAAGTCTCTTCTTATATTATATCTGATTTCTGTTATTTGAGGCTAGTATTTATACTATACTATCTTAGTCTTTTAACCAACTAACATTAGTATTAATATTAATGGTAATACACTTTTCTTTTATTATTCTAACTCCTATTCTAACATCTTCAAATCTTCTTTCAAAATTGTAATATATAGTAGTACAATATATAATTTAAAGCCAAGGCTGTTCAGAGGTCTATACTTTGCCTATTATAGATAACTTTAAGTACTTGATCTGAAAACTCCATTATAAGTCCAAGAGATCTCACTCAGCTCAGTTATCTATGATTGGGAGTTTAAAGCTATAATATAAAAACAAAAAAAGAAGAAATCTTATCTTATCTATATAGTGGTAATAATTACATCTATAAAATTTTTCATAAACTTTCATCAAGTATAAACTATATTTAATAATATTCAAATTATGATATAATTCTGAGATTTTCAGATATAATTTATACTATAGCTATTAGTATGATATTATGCTATTATGATTGCTTAAACTAGTATATCAGTATTTAAAATTTATTTGAGAAGATAGAAATGAATAAGCTTAAAAGTTGGATATTATGTAGAGTAACATTGTATAAATTTTATCTCTCTGTAAGCTGTTTTATTGACTTATTTTTTAGTTCTCAAAGTTTTTTTGAATAATAAATATAAACTTAGAATTTTATTTTTTATTAAGGGCTATAATTTATATATATATTATTCTATTCTACTCTAAACTCTATATGTTAACCATAAAAACTTATATCTAAGACTATCTAACAAATTTTATAATATTATTCTTGTCACATGAATGTGTGACTGTGACTGATAATCCAAACTTATAATATATATTATGATTTTATAACTATATAACTATTATTTGTAATATTGTATTATAACTTTTAGCTAAGTTTCAATAAAAAAAGAGAAACTAAACTAGAAAAATAAAATAAAATAAAAATAAGTTTCATATTTGGAATCTAATTTGTAATATTTAAGGAATATAAGTATTATTAGAGTAATTAGAAAGAAGAATAGAAAAATTTCAAAGCTATATGAAATTCTAAATTAAATAGCTAACTTTAAAAGAGATAATTACTTTAAATACTACTAAGTCTATTTTGATATGTTAGAGTACTGTTTATGTAAGTATAGAATAATGATGCTTCAGTAATCATAAAGTACTAAAAAAATGTTATAATATACTTTAGATTCTTATATTTTTATTTTATTTTTACCTATTTTTCTTGATTTGATTTTGCTTTTGAATTTGACTTTGGACAATGAAGATCACATGACTATAGCCTGTGACATAATTATATAATGTGAAATAACCAGTTACATAATAAAATATATATGTGTAATAAAAAAAAGAAGAAAGTACTAGAAAAATAATATCAGGGTATATAGCTATAATATTAAGCATAGTTTCTACTTTGAACAGATATCTATGATTAGTTATACAAAAAAAGATTGAATCAAGCATTTTTTATAGTCAAAGTAATAGACATGCTTGGAAATTTGAATAGAAATATTTTTCCACTTCAGATCTCTGTTGCTTATATATTATTCCAATTGCTATCTATGGTTTTCAACTCTAGTTTTTTAATAGAGCTTCTTATTAAAGCACAGATGTTGCTTTTAGTAGTTATATAATGCAGGGCTGCTCTTTGGATTCTTAGTGTATTTAGGACTTTACCTACTAGTAGAATTAAGACTATGGTAGATCTTATTCTTATTCATTCTTATATTAAAAAGCTAGTTAAGTAGTCTTTTTCAAGACTACTACTTTTCCTTCTCAGTATACACTAATATCTCTACTTAGTGTTAGAAACTCAAAGGGTGTTTGCTCTTACCCAAAATTACTTGCTTTTTCAAGTAATATCTAATATACTTATTTAAAAGGCCCTTTTTTGGATGCTAAAGCATTACTTTTCAATCTTACTTAATGTCTTTAATACTGAGGCTATTCCAGATATTAGGCTACTTAACAACTTTTCTAATTATATTTTTTTTCACCTTTACAATCATATAAGTCTTAGTAATTGCAAATCTCATCTGAAGTCTCCTAACTGGTAATATACCTGCTATGTATTTCTGGAGACTAGGATAATAGATATTATCTTCTAAAGCCTTAGCTAGTCAGACAACTGTTTTTGATGCTAAGCTGTTTACCATAAGACTGTACATTATGAAGACTACTAATATAAACATTAAATATATTATTCTTATCACTGACTCTTTAAACTCCACTAGTAAGACAGTGGGATTAGACCTATTTGTACATTCTAAACAAGCTTATTTCTTAGATCATTCTTGTGGTTTTGACTATAAAATTGAATTCTGAAACTGTCCAAGCAATACTAAGTGGTCCTTACACCAACTAGTCTATAACAATATAACTAACACTGGAGTAGCTGTTAGAATTCATCTAGTAACTTCTATTAGTACTCTTTGCTTTACAAATATTTTATTATGTCTAGATGCTTAGAGAATATTCTTCAATTATTCTACTGTTCAAGGGCACTATATTCTCATACTCAAAGTTAACTATGAAAGAGAACCAAGTATAGGCTTTGAAATTAGAAAAAAGGAAAAACATGTAAAGACAGAAGAGTTTGTAAAAGAGATGAAGAAAATATATGAAGAGGTAAAAGCAGCATTGAAGAAATCACAGGAAGAAATGAAAAAATATGTGGATAGACATAGAAAGAAAGCAGTGGAGTATAAAGTGGGAGATAGAACTTAGAAAGTGTAATAGACTTAGTAAAGGATTTTGAGAAGAAGATTAGAGAGAAAGAGATAAAAAGATATAGATAAGAAAAGATAAGAAGAAGGAAAGAGTGTTAAATCCAGAAGCAGGGGTGTTTAAGAGGAGTGAATTACTAGTGAAGTATATGGCAAAAATTTTGTTTGAATAAGATAATGGAAAGTTTGAGAATAAGTATTTGAAAAAATTAGAAAAAAGTTAGATGAGATAGAAAGTAGAAGGAAGGCAAGTTTCTCCAGAGGCTGAACCTTGAGAGAGGGGTACTATCATGGTAAACTCAAACTCTAATATTTTCTCTTTTCTTATTTTCTTTTTATCTATTTTTCTTGATTTTATTTTATTTTTCTTTGATTTTATTTTTATTTTTTATTTTGGACAATGAAGAGATATATGACCATGGTCACATGATGTGATGTCATAGGTCTGGGAAAAAGGTAAATGAACTAGAACAATAACAACAAGAGTATAGCTATAGTAAGTTTATCTTATAGTAATAGTATAGTAGACTTATAGACAACATATATACTTTAGGGTAGGATTATTTATTGCTAGCACAGACCATGTATCTAACATTATAATAAGGAGGTTAGAGTGGGAGGAGTAACAAAGCAAGTAAAGCAAGGTTTGTTGTAACAAAGTTAGCACAATAGTTAGAAAATTATTCCTAATTACTATTTTATTTTATATAGACTTATCAGATATTATTGACATATATGCCAAAACATGCTGAAAATAGCACTATCAAATAAAGTGATAATGCTGTTGGTAGTAAATTACTAAAAGATAGCATAAATAACTATCTTTTTCTTATTTACTATATAAAACAGCTATAATTGGTTACTAATATTTTAATAATCCAAAAATAGCAACCAACTATTCTTGGCTCACAACAAATCACTTGTTGCTTTACTAAGCTACTTTCTCACTCTAATGAAAGAATTACAACAACAAACTATTATAAACTAGAAAAGAAAAATCACTTTTATGCTTACTTATAAATTTGGCTGCAATAATCTTGTAGATTAGCTGTTTAGGCTTAGATAATCATTCCATAATATTGCTTAGTCATAATGTACTAAGCAGCAGTACTTACCTAAGCAATTTTCCCACATACAGACCTAAGTAGTTATATAATTTTTTTTTTTATATTATAAGCTTGCTTGATACTCTAACAATATAATAAGAGAACTATAGCTATAGTTTAGATACATAGCTTTTTGGACTACAGAATTTTCTAATTATAGACCTAGATCACAGAATTTCTTTGTTATCAAGATAGACTATAGAAATTTCTCATTTGTACTAACTTTATCTTATTATTGGCTTTTAGAATGCAGAACTTATATTAGGTCTTACATTGGTATATATTGATTATAGTATTGGATTTATTTATCCAACAACCATTCATCACAATAAGTCAAGCCTCTCAAAAACTATGAAAGGAGTTCTCAACTATTATTGGTATCTACTTTTTCATATTTGTACTTTAAATAATCTATAATAGCCTTAGTAAAGTTACTAAATATGTTGGATGAATTACTATCTAATATTTGTTATGGAAATGATAGATAGATGGTATCTTATAATAGAATAATCCTATATATAGAGTTATATAAGATAGTAGTGAGTGAGTTTCTGTATATATGTGTACTTTTTCATATACTTTATATGTTATGCTTGTTGTTTTCTTTGTTATGGGATGCTTGAACACTAACAATTTTTATTTTATTTTTCTGATTTTATATTGATTTTATTTTCTTTTTCTTTTTCTTTTGGATGATGAAGAGGCACATGACACTGGAGTCACATGACAGATCACATGATGTGACATCACAAGCCTAGAACATGGTGAAAGAATCTGGAAGATAATGTTAGGGCATCTGTATACAATATGGTGGTCTTGAAGCGAACATAAGGTTGTAGTATGGACAATAGGGCAGGCTTAATTATTGGTAGCATAGACCAGGCATGATTTGTATAAATAGGACTCTAATTTAGCAGAGACTCCTTGTCAAGTTCTCTTGTGATTTCTCCCACTTGATTGTCTACTGAGAGCTTTACTCACTTATATAGCTATTAGACTTTCTATCTAGTAGTTGCCACAACATTCTTGTTACAGTCATGAAGGATATTTTTATCAACCTATACATTTCAAGCATTAATATTCAGGCATGTACAACTACTATAGAGCTAAGAAATATTGATAAATTATAGTATAACTTATACTGTATTTGTTTTACTTTTTTTTAATAAGCTGATTGCATAGCCAGCTTATATAATAAATTTATAGGTGGTATATAATATAAGACACACATATATAAATAGGAACACATTAACATATGCTTTCTAATGGTAGTAAGACTATAGAAAACAGACAAGATTTAGGTAAGATATTGAGAAATATATTATTAGACTAGAATCAAAACTACTTTATTTCCAGGTGTAACTAATTGCATCAAATGTGGACTTGACTGCAAATAGTTATCATTGATTACATAAGCATACTTTCTTTATACCTATATTATTATCTTCTCATCTTGCTACTGGCTACTATTAGCCTTAATCTTATCTATAATTGACTTGGAAATCCTTTAGGGCTATAGATAGTCATTTTTAATATATTATATAATCAGTATATGCTGAACATACATGGCCTTGAGCTAGCATAGTTATACTTGATAACAAGCTAGTAAGATAGCTGTTTGAATATATTACTTATACTTGCTATTACCTTTATCAGCCTAGTATATTTGACTTATAGGCTTTTGTTATAAACTATAGATGGTACTGGAAATGAGTGAGTATACCCTTTCACATACTCTGTATATAATGCTAACTATTCTTTTGTTTTTAGTTATTAACAAAAATTTAATTCATCTATACATAGTAAGTGTTTGTATCAAGTTATACATGTTATTCTAATTACTACAAAACCAATAGTGCTTAAGAAACCATAGTATAACTTGCATCATATTTGTCTTACTTTTTGCAATTGGTATATTACACAGCCAGTTTGTATAATAGATTTCTGTAGGTCAGTATACCCCAAAGAAGGCCTTTGTATAGTAATAAGTAGTAGAGTAATGAAATATAACAAAGACAAGAGATAATGTCCAATTAGGATAAGAATACTTGCAGAATGCTAATTCTCCTTGTGAGATTCATTTATGTAGATTATCATTAATCTGTAGAATATAACAGAAAGCACATATTGAGCCATAGATATAAGGAATATAGTATATGTTTTTCTTCCATTGAAGAAAACAGTGAAAATCAATGTGAGTGCATTGATTAGCTGTATAATCACTTGTAATAAAGTGTTTTTCTATCATACACACAGTGTGTTTTCCATTAATGGTGTTTATTGCTCTTCTCAAACTTACTATATAGTTTTCTTTATCAAACTTAGTCTCAACTTTCCTTTTATTGACAACTCTAGCCTGTTCTACAAAGAAATTCTTGAGATGTTGAGAGGGCTTAGAAGAGAAATTATCAGGAATAAGTATAAAGGATGTTTTGACAATTATTGGAGAGAACAGTAATGGTTTAAAGAATGATCTTGTATAAGTTGAAGGTATTTGGTTTTTATTTAAATATGTTGTTTTTGAGAAATAGAGTATATAGCTGATATAGAATAAAGAGGTTGATTAGTAGATTGGGTAGGTTTGCTACAGTTAGTATTTTTTACATATAGCTGATTTGGATTTTTGAAAGCCTGGAAAGTTGGTTGGATATTATTATGATATCAACTGCATATCTGATTTTGTAAGTCTACAAGACATGTAATGGCCTTGTTCTCATCAATATAACATATAAAGCAAAGTTGGATATTTTTTTTTGATATCCAGACCATGTTGTATATTGCTTTCCAGCCCTTTAAACCCCAGAAGTCATCAATAGACTGCTAAGGTAAAATATTCATTGTTAAAATGATATAATACTTAGCTAACTTCCTATCTTTTCCCACTCTTTCTATTTCTTGGAGTGTAGTATTTATATCAAAGGATGTTGTAGCCAAGATTATGATATTTATTTCAGAATAGTCATTTTCTGTAGAAAAAGCAGTTAACACTAATATCTTGTTATTTTCTTCAGTATCTTCTCTCCATCTCTTTACAATATCCAAAATTTTCCTTTTTTTAGTATTACTTGAAGATGTATATAGCCTATTATCTATATAGTAGAACTTGCACTAAAGATCTTTTGCTAATAATAGACTATTACATCTTTGGAGAGTGTTAGATGATTTTAGTAAGGGTTCAATATGATATTGAAGCTCATAGTAGTTAATCAACCTCTGAACAACAGCTGTATCTATGTGTAAACATAGTTCTAAGATTAGAAAGCCCTCTATCTGAGTTAGAAGAGTTCTAGACATTGTTATTACTAGAAAAGGTAGGGTCTGGAACTGCTATACTGATTGCATATAGTCCTGAAACTTGCAAGATACCAAAATATCATGGACTTCATCAATTAAAACCTCTCTAAAGCTTTCATATGCATAAGCATTTCCAATATATTCCAACAAATCAGATTTCATTGCCAGATCAATAGTTGCAAAAATAATTGGAGAATTAGAAAATATACACATTTCTCATCAAAAAATGTCATATTTTATATCTGAGGACTTAAGCTACTATTCTCAATCCTCAAGAAGTAATATCAGGAATACAATAACAAAAAAGATTTTTCCACTTTCTAATATATCAGCTAGCATTAGGACCATCAACTTTCCACTGCCAGTTGGCAAAGCTACAAACAAGTCTTTTTTTTCTTGTATTGTATATATAACTGCTATATATTGTTTGTTTGATGCCCAGTCACATGTGGGACTTTGAGAAGAAGCTTTCTTATAGCATCAAGTACCACTTGCTCTGTCTCAGTTGTCTATTATAAAAAGTTAGTTGTAATTTTTCCATCTTTTGAATTTTCACTGACATTTACTTTGTTTGGAATAATTAAAGAATTTTGCCAAAATCAATGGAAAATTAATAAGCATTGTTTATAAGCATCAGGTAAGTAGCCATACTTGAGTCTGACTCAATTTACTGACTACTTTCAAAAGTAACTTGTCATTAGCCTTGCCACTAAGTTGGTTCCAGAGATTAGTGTGAAAGGATTAGTTAAATATAAATTTATTGGTGGCCTTGTAGGTTAGCCATTCTTCATACATTATATAAGTGACTGACTCCTAGCAACAGTATAAGATAGTATTTAGTATAGATGTGTTAGTAAGATATCTTTTTTTTTCTCTTATTAGTTCCATTTGAGTGTAATATATTTTTACTTGATAAGATAGGCTGAAATTTGACTATTAGACCATACTTGGAACAAATAGAGAAGTAATGCTATCTTAGAAGATAAAGATGAGTTTTTAGAGCTATTGTAACATTAAATATCTATTTCTTTATTTCAGAAATCATTAAACTGATTAGAAGCTAGTGTGTTTTTAGAAAGGTTGGATTGACAATGTGGAGATGTTGATGGCATAACAGAAAATAGAACAGGTATATGAGTAGTCAAGAGCAGAGAAAGGTATATACCTTACAATAGGATTTTGGATTTATAATGATGTGAATAGTAAGAGAGATCTTTTGATAGTTCTTTAACTTTTGCATACTAACAGAGAATAGGAGACTTGTTAGATGATAAAAGAGACATTCATAGCTTTTTGTTGGAATACTGATACAAATAGACCTTTTTTCTTCCTTTAGATATCTTTATCAAGACTTGCTACTTAGTGCTAGCATTTGCATAGGGTTTAAACAAGTTTTCAGATAGTTTACCCAAAATAACCTACAAAAACTTTATATATCTTCTCCCTGGTTGTATCTAAATGTCTAGCTTGTTGTGTAGCAAAATTTATATCTTCTCCCATTCTGATAAACTCTTCTAAGGTTGGACAGTGAATATGCCTAACATATATGGATAACTGATGATAATCCTGAATTCCTAGTGATACTTCCATTGTTTCAAGACTAATATGTCATAGTACTAAGAAGATGTCCTCTGTTGTAAACAAACAATCATTTTTGATAAAAAGATAGTTGTACTATAGAATTGTAATGTCATCATGATTAGGATATAAAACTCTAGATATTTGTTCTTCAAAAGGATGAGTCACAAAAGCTACTGTTTTGACAAAATCTTGACAAAATACATTCAAAATATAAGGTATAAGAGTGTTGTGGCCACTTTTAGTGCTGGTTTTGAAGTATTAAATAATAATAGCCATATAATGGCTGATGTTATAGAGACAACAGGTCTGACAAGATGTATTTTGGAGTTGAATACAAGTAAGTTCTATACTCTGACTTAGTGATTCTACTAATACCTCAATAGCAGCTATAAGATATAACAATTTATCTGCATATTCATTTAACCATCTTCTTATCTACTCTATATTTAATAGAAGAGTTTTATCTACAGTAATTGCAATAAAAAAAACTTATCTCATAATGTAGGAGTATTTATGATAAGGGTATAGAATGATTTTCAATTATAAAATTTATGATTTTGATGATCACTAACAGAACTATATTCTAGACTTGTATTAAATAGATTATCAGTAACATGCTCTATCATTTTCCATAGATAACTAGAAAGAGTATTCTTAATAAAAGACTAGTATATTTACTTTAAAATAACTTGGCCTATTTTTCTTAACATTGCCAATGTAATTTTAGATTCATGCTATATAAATTCAGTTTGTTTTTTATTGTACCAGATCAATACAAAAAGTGTTGGAGTTGTATAAGCAATGGAGGAAGTAATATGCTAAAGTATAGATAACTCCTGAAAGATTGATTCTTCTCCCTCATAATATTATCTTTCTAATACTTGGTATTGTTTACATAGAATTCTAGTTTTCTCTTGGTCTACATAAATACAAAATAAGAACATAGACCAAATACAAAACATTAGTTTAGCAATAAATGGTATAATTTCTGTTGCTTGGGCCCAACTATCATCTGCTTTAATTGAAGATAATGTTAAAAAGCATATAGTAGGATTCTCAATGAGATTTTCAAGAAATAGGTCCCAAAAATAAGTCTAGATATCTATTAGAAGATCCACAATTTTGAGTGTGTGTTGATCAAAGTTATTCTAAATAATAGGAGGAGGTAGTTGTGTTGGAGGAGAAAGATGTTGAATATCATGAATAAGAGTCAAAATAGATGCTAGAAAGAGTATGAAATAGTTGTCTTTGTTACAGAACAAGAAAGCAACTAGATGGAACAACATATTAATATAGCTTTGTAAAGCCTGGTTTGTCTATAGTGTATGGAAATGTTTATATAATATTCCATTATAGATTATAAAAGTAAGTGAGCACAACATTGAAATATTAGGGCAAAGAACTTATGTTTGCTTATTCTTTGTATTTAAACAATGTAATATAACTTGAGATATAAGATTAATAGCTATCATTGCAACATAGATAATCTATCTAACAGATTCCTGTATATAGGAAACTTATTGTTATTTGGTAAGCTCACAAATGATCTAAGCTTCTTTAGAATAACATGTTTGGACTATTGTATATATTTCAACAGTAGGCTAATATTTTGTGGATAAGTAAAACCAAGAGCTATATAATTATAAATGTTTTTAAGGTTAGATTCCAAATTGCCAATCCAGTTATAATTCATTATCACTCCAGTTTATAGGGTGGTAGATTGACTTAGACATATGTCCAATAATAATTGTTATCTAGTTTCTGTCCAGAAACAACTGCTCTTTTTCCTTTATATACAAGATTCTATAGTGTTTGTCTATTGCATCTCCAGATATATATATCATTGAACACCTATTGTGTTAACATATAAGAGCCATTGTATAAACATCTAATCCACTTTGTATATCAATACCATACAGCTCTTTGGATAAAGGATAGTTGTCATGAATATCAAGCTCAGAGTATATGTTACTGAATTTGAATTCAGATATTTTGACATTGTAATGAATTCAAATATAGCTAATTGCTGTTTTTGAGCAGAGCAAAATATAACACTCAGAAAAACATAGTATCTAAACTCATATCTGAAGTTATAGTATAAATTCTTGAAAATAAGAGTCAGAAACCAAGTCTGATTGCAACACAAACTGTGTTGGTGAGTGATATTTATTAGCATTCTAAGTATATATAGTTAGTTTTCTATTTGTCTTGTATATTGACTAAAATTTTCATTTAAATCAAGTTTTCATATTTATAGATTCCACTAAGCTCCAAAACTTTGGTTTCTCCTATCAAGAATAGCATTAGATATTGCTGAATAGTTCTAGATTGTTAGGTGCAGTTTATATTAGAAGACAAAAGCCCATAGGGTTGGCTTAGAAATATATAAAGTATAGAAACTCTGTGCAATGAGCTTGGTAATATAGACTTGTCAAAATGAACTTGGCTTCAGCTTATGTACTATACTATTTGTTTACTACATAGTCACAACTTTGGATGAATAAAGAAAGTTTGAGATAGAAGTAAGTACTAATACTAGTATATCACTATTGAATACTAGAAATTGAGTTTAATAGAGGTTATATTTGTCAATTATCAGACTAGAAAACTACAGTATAGCTATTAGTCTTATGATATATAGAAGATGCTAGGAAGTTTCAGTATATAGTTCCAAGTAGAGGTTTCAGTAGTAAAATACTGAAAGGATCAGATAGAAGAACTCTGCTATAAAAAACTGAGTTCAATAGGAGTATTTCTATTATAAAAGACTGAATACCCAAATTGTTGAATTACTACTATGGGGATATATTTTTAAAATAGGTAAATTTGACATATGACATAGGTCTAGTATGATTTTGGTGTTGAATGTGTTAACTATAGTTAGAAAATTCCAAACATATCTATATCTAGCTAACTTCAAGAGCACTACTAATATAACTAGTGCTATTTGTAGCCTTTATATTAGTTTTGATAGTATAGATCTAGAAATATTTGTAGTATTATTATTTGGACCAAGTAGAGTAACTTATATCATTCAGATCTGTCCAAGTATTTTCTATTATATTTCAATGCTGTTTAATAGTCTTTAAAATTATATATTATTTTTTATATATAGGCCAACTACTCTTACAGATTAGTTGTTTATCTTTGTTGTTGGAAGAAACAGAGTGTATAGTAGCATAAGTATAGTATGGACAACTGGCAACCACTTATCTGTAGTATATGCTTAAATAGAGGGCTAAAAAGGAATAAGTAATGATAAAAGACAAGTAATATTAATAGAAGATTAATCTATATGAAAATTTTACATTGACTACCTAATTAGAACTACTGATCATGGACTATATGCTTACTAAGCAGAGTGCTTTGCAATAATCTCTCTCACTTAAGATATTAGCTGTTAAGTAATAAAAGTAGAAGCAGATAAGCTTAAAGTATTTCTAAGCTAAGAAATAGAAACAACTAAATAAGACTTGACCAAGGTTTTTAGTCAGAATACCAAAAGGATTATCTTTTCAGTCAATGTGATATAGTTTAACTTGTTTATCCTCAATTAAATCTCTTATATAGTAATAGCAAATATCAATATGTTTGGAGTGCTTTTCTTATATAGGATTAGATTTCCAGAAAAACAAGTCAAGATTATTATAAGAAGCTGGAACATTATAACTAACCTTATTGAGAATGTTTCTTATCCAGACAAGCTGATAGCCACAATAAGAGAGGGCTATATATTTAGCCTTAGTTAAAGATAGAACTATTGTTTTTTGCTAGTAGCTTATCCAAGATATTACTCTACAAGCTATAAGAATAAAGTATTTAGTCATAGATTTATATAATTCTGGATCTTATGTCCAATCTGAGTTAGAGTATACTATAACAGACTCATTACTGAGTTTATCATAGACTATCTGATACTTGTAAGTATTAAGCAAATATCTATAGTAATGGAACCCTGCTCAATAATACTCATTTAAGGGATTTTCTATCTATTGAGCAAGTTTGACTACAGCAAATCCTATATCAGGACATGAGCCAATCATTAGATATATCAGAGATCTAACCATTTGTTGGTACTTTTGATGGAAATTGGATTTACACTATTTATTATTGGATTTAAACACATAGTCCAATGGCAGTGGAGTACTTATTAGATTAGTTGCTATATTTAATTATGTCAGAACTTTGTTCAAGTCCTCAGATTGGTCTACAAAGATCTTTCAATCCTTACAGTTATGACTTATACATCTTCTAAAAAACTCTTTGGTTTTTCCAAGGTTATAAAATTCTCATTTTGTTATAAAATTTTACTTTAACTCTAAGAGGAGCAGAGAATATTTTGAATCCACAAAGCAAACATTATCAACATAGACAATTGCTATAATAAGCTCTTTAGTCTCTTTATTAATGAAATAATGTACACCAGCATTAGATTTATATTGCTTAAATTCTAGAGCTAATACTGACTTAGTCATAGCTTGCCATCAAGATAAGCTAGCTTAATCAAGACCATACAGTACTTTGTGGAGTTGCTAAACATTCTTTTCTGTGCTAGATAGCTTAAAATCTTCAGGCTGCTTCATATAGATTCTCTTATCCAGATTACTATAAAAGTAGGTAGTTTTTATATTAACACTATGGATATCCCAATTTTAAAGAGTAGTAACAGCTAGAAATAGGTATGCTGTCTCATAGCAAACAACTAGAGAGAATAATTTATCAAAGTCAATTTTTTTAATCTGAGAAAATTCTTTTGCAACAAGTTGGAATCTATAATGACCATTAGACTTAATATTGAACATCCAGTGATTAAGAATCACTTTCATTACCTTAGAGAGGCCTACAACTTTATAGACATTTCTATCTTTAAGTGATTTTAGCTTCTCAAGACAGAACTCAAGCTACTTTTTTTGAATGTTAGCTGGAAATCTAGTGACATCTCCAAGATTTTTGGGAATTGAACAAGAATATACTACATATTGTGCTCAGAGAAAGCAAATTTGCTCTACTTCTCCTTCTCTTACAAGATATACCAAGTAGCCAGTGATGGCTGGCTTAGCTGATTTACCTGCAGAAGATGGAGTGTTTATCTATTCTACTCTCATTGTTATCAACAATAATTGGATATTCTTTTTCACTGGATATTATATAAGATTTCATTTATCTCAATGATATTATCATATGAGTTGTATGGGTAATCAACTCTATTTATTCTTACTACCCTGGATAGTGGATTATCAGAAAAATATCATGTATTCTGATGGATCTTTTGTGATTCCTAACAAGTACTTTCATGTCTATTACAAGCCATGTTAGGGTTAGGAAATCTTCTTCTTAGTACTACTTTTGACATGTTTTGACATATATGTCAATAGCACCTAATAAGTCTATAAAAAACAAAATAGTGGTTGGAGGTGATTTTCTAACTATTGTGCTAAATTTATCATAACAAATCTTGCATTGCTTACTTTGTTGCTCTACCTACTCTAATCCTATTTTATTAAGTGAACATCATTAGTACCTGCTATTATTTTCAGATGAGTTTTGGAGAGTTCTAGTAGTCTGAGAAAGACTAGTAAGGTAAGTATTAATTGGTATCTTTAGTTGTAAGATTTAACTTAAGAGGTATCTTCAGAGTACATCATCTAGAATAGATAATGTTGTTGGAAGCTTTTCAAAAGCTTTGCAATCTATTTTCTAGATTTTCCAAAGAAACTTGTTATATAGTATAAATTTTACTGTTTAGAAGTATGTTAGCAAGAGAAAGCATTTGCAAGCAGATGCTACTCATATATTTCTTTTAATATCCTTCCTAACTTCATCCTTTCACATTTACAAGAGCTCTTTGAAGAGTTTTATATGTTCTAATCTTCTTTTATGTTGTTTTTATATATCTTCTATTGATTTCTGAAGTTGATATTGTCATCTTTGAATTATTTAGTATGTAGTTAAGGGCTAGTGTTGCATAGTTCTTGTTACACCTTAGCTTAACCTCTTTTCTGCTTGATTCCTATCAGCACAAAGACTTACAGACAAAGTATTCCCTTAATGATGGTATCTACATAGAGTAAATTATTCAAAGTGCTATAATTAAGATACTTGTTGTAATGGTATGCCGCAACAATTTCTTTATAGAATCTTTGCTGTTATTCTAAATGGGAGACAAGTAGAAGAAATATATAGGTAAGAGCTAAAGACATTGTATCTATGGCTACAAATATAATATATAATATGTAAGATCTCAAGGTATACAGCTCATATAGCTTATATCTTCTTCTGACATACAATCTTGCTCTTCAGTATATATAATATCTTTTTCTCTTTTAAACTGCTACTGCAAATTACCTTTTATAAAGGCTGATTTCTTAAGGAAATTGAACACTTTCTCATGTCAATCCCAATAGTATGGAGGTCACTGAGACAACTATAATTATGTTTCTGCTAAATATACTATGAACTTTAGGCTATAATATATAAACCTCAACACTAACATCTAGTCAATTCTTGCCAGTTTTTGAGACAGATTCCTTTTGGAAACCTTGAGATTTAGACAGAAGATACAGGCAATAAATACAATGCCAGTAAGAGATAGGTTTAAATTTGCAATACTAATTTAAACAGAAAGCAAAGAATAGCTTACAAGTATCTTACAAAATAACCCCCACTATGTCTAGTTCTTTCTTGAAGGAAAGGCCTCTTCCTATAAAATATCATTGAAAGAGATTAACAAGTAATAGGGTTAGGGTTAGGGTAAAAGAAGTAACTTTATAAGTAAAGCAAGTAAAGTTACAATGAAGTTGGCATAACAGTTGGAAAATCACCTCTAATCACTATTTCATCTTATATAGACTTATCAGGTGCCTTGAGCATATATGCCAAAACATGTCAAAAATAACACAATTATTCAAGGTGATAATGCTATTAGCAGCAGATTACTAAAAGATAGTAAAAATAGCATCTTTTCATATATTATATATGAAACAGTTGTGATTGGTTACTGACTGATTGGAAATCCAAAAATAGTGACAAGCTGTTTTTGGCTCACAACTTATTATGCTTTGCTGAAAGCTATTTTCCCACCCCAAGCTGAGAACAGCTGTGACTATTACAGCTTAGAAAAGGAAAATTATTTTCATATCTGCTTATAAATTGTTAGCTTTCTCTTAGAAGGATTAGTTTATTTGGCTTACATAATTGCTTCTATAGTGTCGTTTAGTTATGATATACTAAACAGTAATACTTACCTAAGCAAGTTTCCCATGCACAGACCTATACAGTCATGTGATTTACCCTGTCTATCCTACTAGAGCACAGAATTTCTGGTTTCTTTTAATCTAGAGCACAGAATTTCTAGTTCCTTTTAGTCTAGAGCACAGAATTACCAGTTCCTTTTAATATAGTGCACAGAATTTCCATCTGCTTTTGGTCTGGAGTACAGAATTTCAATCCATTTTCAGTCTAGAGCATAGAATTTCTTACTCTATTGTTCTCAGTTTTTTTAGAAATTTCTGCACACATTATAATTTATATGTCTATATCTTTACATGTGCTACATGGTTTTATAAATCATAATACAACTCTTATTATAGATCTGTTGGTTTTCTTACTATAGATATATTGCATAATTAGCTGGTATAATGAATAAATGGCTGCTGTTAAATATACCAATATATTCTTCATAATAAATGCTTTCCAACAGTAGTAATAATATGGGAAACAGATGAAAATTGGGTAAGATATTAATTCCATCAGTTTTTATTAGATATGTGAATTAAAATTGATGCATAAGTGATATTGCATCAAACTCAAAACAATAACATGATGTAGCAGACAATTATACTTTTCTTGAATCTCTCCCACTATTAACTTATCCTACTGGTGGCTTCTACTATTCCTTACATCATCTGAATTCTATTCAGACTATATCCAAAATGTGAGCAGCTAAATTTTAGATAAGCAGGACACACTGAATATCTATGACCTCAAGTTGGGATGGCTTTACTCAACAAAAGTTTAGTAAGGCATTGAAGTCTTTGTACAGAATTATGCTTAACAATATATCATTGTCAATATATTGCTGAGACCCAATATATAGTGAGTTACCTATTTGTTTTGAAACTGCTTTGTACTGAATTGTTATAAGATGAGTGTGTGGACAGACTTGGACTAGGGTTAGGGTTAGGGTTAGTGTTAAGTATTATAATTATTAGTCTACAACGGAAGAGAGATAAGAGATAGGCACATGACCTGGAAGTCATGTGATAGAGTCTAGAATGGTCTAGAATGGTTTAGAAGGATCGAGAGGAGTTTAGATCAGAGTTAGGGTTAGGGATGACATCAAAGGACATGGATTCCTCATGGTGTACACATGATGTGCACATGTATAGCAGAGATTAAAGGTATGATGTCAGGGCACATGTAGGAAGCATGGTGGCCTTAAGAAAAATACATGTGGATGAGTAATAGGACATGAGGACGATGCATAGACATAAGGGCAGGTTAATATTGTTGTAGCACGGACCACATGTAATTTATATAAATAGAGGAGCA
>Ga0157358_1000347_pt1 | contig 18936 bp, 12 predicted proteins | sample AttcapACBM2_FD_111484 | JGI IMG/M metagenome (GOLD analysis project Ga0157358, IMG submission 111484) | Fungus gardens microbial communities from leaf cutter ant in Botucatu, State of São Paulo, Brazil - Atta capiguara ACBM2 | ecosystem: Host-associated > Fungi > Mycelium > Unclassified ... | reverse complement strand
TTTGAAAAATGATCAAAAAATCTCAATATTCCAGTTTCTTTTCTTTTCTTTGTTGATAATGGACTTCTAGTTTCACAAGGAAAATCTTTTGGAAAATCTAATCTATAGTTATAACATCATTTCTTCCTTGATTAACCAGTTTTGACTAGTTATAGAACATGGAAAATCTGAAGTTTTTCATTTCTCCAGATCTCATGAATTCTTCAATCCACCTCCTTTTGATCTCTCTCCTCTTAGAGGACTCACTCTTCACCTAAAAAATAGCTGGAAGTACTTAGGCTTTATTTTTAATAAGAAACTGTTGTTCCAACAACATGTCAATTTCTATGCCAATAAAGTGTTGCCTACTGTCAAATGCATAAAAGTGCTAGGAAACTCTATAAGAGGCCTACTCCCTTATTAAAAACATCTTCTATACAGATCATGCATTTTCCTTATAACACTTTATGAAGTCTCTTTGTGGTTCTTTCATAAGGCCTTCCTTTTATATTCTCTCAAGAAACTCAGGAAAATACAATAGAAAGCTGTCATTTGGATCACAGATGCTTTTTGCATCTCTCCTACTTTGGAAGTTAAACTTGCAAAGAGTCATGGGACTTCAATAAGAAAGAAGAATACAATAACATTATTAAAAATTAGCAAATGATATTCCAAACATTGGATCTCAAGAGTAATTATTTTCTTGATCTGTTAGATAACAAACTTCACACTATTGAACCCTTATACATTAAAAAAAGCCTATAGATCAAGCATTTTGGTCATTCAAATTTGCTATGTGCAAGGGTAACAAGAGCAATTACAAATAATGTATCTATAGATGAATACTGTCTAAGATTCTTCCTAAGGGAAGACTTTAGTTGTCTATATGGAGTATATCCAATTGAAACAAGATATTATATTCTTCATGATTGCAGAAGATATAATAAATATTGGAATGTGTCAAGGTCTACACTGAGCCACTTTGTAGCCTTTCTTGAGTTTAACCCTAATATCTTTTCTTTCCATGAAGGTATTACTTAACATAGTAGTTTTCTTTGCTAGTTTTATATAAACTTCTTTTCTTCTTGTTTTCTTCTTTCTTTTCTTTTCCTTTTAGTTAGTCTCTATATAAGTAGTTATGAAGTAGCTACCACAAACTATCTTTGCACCCTGTGTAATAAATTGTTGATTTTTAAAAAAAGAAAGAAATCAGTAGTGTTATGAAATTATTTCTATATTTCTTTTATTTTCTTTCTTTGATTATTTAATTATACTAAGTATCTATAGAAGAGATCACATAATATGATGTTACTAGAACATATGACAAGATATGTAACTACAGTTATCTAATATGAAAGAATATTTTACATTATAGACTTTAGAGTAAATATAGAAGTAGTATATAGAGACCCTGTATAAAATATATAAGTAGTAGTTCAATTTAACAAAACTCCTTATTGAGTTTTCTTGTTAATTCTATTACTAGTCATTATAACTGAAGATAGTGTTACTTTTTATGATATAATAGCATTCTACAGACAATTGTATATCTATAAACCTTTTTTAAGAAAGCAGAAAGAGCTTGCAAGCATTTCTAGATAACACCTTGGTATCTCTTGGATTTTAAACTCAGGATATAGTATAATAGTCATTAAATAAACTGAATTTTAGACTAAAAGCCTCTTGAAACAGAATCAGCATTAAATTAGAAAGGCCTAGCTATCCAAGTTATCAATTTGTAAGTACTTATAGACTACTTAGTAGTAAATGGTTCAGAACATAGAATAGTCATTTTAAGATATCTTAGATATTTGAATTGGATTAACTAGATAGTGGAATATTAGTAGTAAATGATACTAGAGTGTTATGATTCAAGACTAAGAGTTAAGTTAAGAAAAGAACCTTGTATTGGGTTAATATAAGAGAACTCAATAGAGTTCTTGGTACAAAGTATCTATCTTATATATACTAGACTAGTAGTCTGTGTTACATCTAATCTATTCTAAAAGCTATGTATTATTTATAAAATCAATATAGATAAACATGCTATATAATATCATTGTTCTAGAATCTTTTATGTGACATGAGACAGTTGTGACAGTCACATGTCATATCACACTATAATCCTAATTCTAAGTTCAAAATATAAAATAAATATAAAATAGAAATAAAATAGAAATAAAATAGAAATCAAGTCTACTATCTTCTACTCTGATACAAAGTATATAGTTTCTTAGGAGCCTGCTCTCAAGCAAGCCTATTATGAAGCTAGCTTGTAGAAAAATCAAAGAATATTTTTTAATTATTAGAAGAACTAACTACAACTAGAAACTAATAACAAAGACTGAGGCACATTGCTTCTTTTTCTCTAACCACTATCTTATATGGTAGCACCCAAAAGAGATTTAGCAAATACATAATTTTATTTTAACATTTATACCTTTTCTAATCTAATAGTCTAAAATGATTCAAACATGAACATAGATATTGATACACTCAGAGGCAGGTCTGCTACTTCTAGTACTAATAGCTCTAGAGCATCACTGACACACTCAAATCTTTCTTCCATCTCTTATGTTGAGAGGATGGAAGCTCAAAGTAATAATCTATCTTGGGCTGAACATATAAAGCTTAATAAGATGAAAGAAATCATCTTGTTATATGTAATTTCCAAGATAAGAGAAAACAAATCTGCTAATGAGGCTATAGACCCTACTCCCAAAGCTAAGAAGAAACATTCAAACAATAAGGCTACAATCCTGAACAATATGCTTGATTCACAAGATGAAGATATGGCTAACAGCAATATGAATATATATGCACTATAAGGTCTCAAAACATCTTCTATTCCATATGAAGACTATCAACCAGCTGAGCTGAATTCCTAGAATGGGGGAACTCACTCTTTATCTATCTTTAGAACTAATAAATTCTTAGAAATCAATTCTAAGAATATTTCAACTTCACTTTTATGAATAGTAGACTTCATTTGTAATATAAAATTAAAACACAATACTGAAAACAACATTCTGGATCTCAAGGGATTTCGTCAGGCTACCTAGTTGTTTATTTTTTCTATCTATGAAGCAGAGTGGAATTCTCTGAAAGCTGACAATCTTAACAAAATATTTAGGCAAAATATCACTTCTAAATTCACTTCAAAGACCACAAACAAGAAACCCAACAAGAGAGTTGAGTTGACCAATAAGGGAAAACAAGCAAAAGTAGGAAGAATACCACCTTCCATCTTATCTAAGCCTTCCAAAGAAACTTTAGAAAAAATTCTTCCAAAAGAAAGGTAAAAACTCTCAAGAAGACTCCAATATCAAGAGTAGGTATTTATATACTCAGGCCTTAGCTCTCAAGGTCAAGAAAATTTTGAAACTCAAAGAAAATTTCTCCAATCTATCTTCAAAAAAAATTGAAGATATACATAACACAATCAACAATTCTGGAAAAGTAAAACCCAAAATCAATATGACAACTAAAGGTTCTTTTAGGAGACAGATTATTATGCCTATGAGTAATAATAATATTTTGAAATTCATGACATCTTCCAGTTCACATATCACTAACTTAAACAGGGCTTTTAAGAACATCAAATTAGAAATTGTGGCTAATTTTACTTGCTCTGATTAACATGAACTTATTATAACTACCCAAACAATAACTTTGCAGTATACCTCCTTAGCAACTCACTCCTCTTAAACTCTTCTGTCTTTCAATTGAACTTTATCTTCCATCTTTTGTCTATCCTTTTCTGTTACCTAACTTCTGCTTCTAATCTACTCTCAAATTTATCCACCAACTTTTTCACATTCTCTAAATCATACTCATTGAGACCAGCAGTTTCAAATTTACCACATTCTTTGATACTATTTTCTCTATCTCATATAATCCCACATATTTCTCCATCAACTTTTTTACTAGTCCTTCTTTGAATAATAAGTCTTTTGTACTTAGCATCACTTTATCATACTTCTTTCACTTCTCTACTTCTCTTTGTCCTCTATTTGCTTGTCTCTTCATATCCTCTTACACCTTCTTCAATGCTGCTTCTGCTTCCTTTTGTACTCTCTTCATTCTTTCTGCAAATTCCATTGCTTTCCTCACTTTTCCTTTTCTTCTGATATCTGTCCCCATCTTTAACTCTCTACCATAGTTTGCTATAAAAAGTGAAACCTTTGTTGCCATATAAACCTTGTTGTTCACTGTAAACTCTGCTGTTGCTAACTACTCTGGCTAATTCCTCTACCTATATTTTATAAAGAATCTCAAGTACTGTTTCAACTCTTAGTTCATCCATTCTGTCTGTCCATCTATTTGTGAGTGGAATGCTATTGACAACCTTGTCTCTATTCCTAATATCTTATTTAACTCTCTTGTTAACTCTGCTGCAAACTATGGTCCTCTATCACTTATCACACTCTCTGGCAATTCATGTAACTTTTACATATTATCTCTAAACAATCTTGCTAATTTTTCTGCTGATGTTTCTTTCATTGTTGCTACAAAATGAGCCATCTTGAACAATCTATCACATACTACCAATATTATGTCCTTCCCTACTACTAATAGTAACTTTGTGATAAAGTCTACTATTAGATATATCCATAGCTTTTCCAGTACTTTACTTATTATCAGCTTCCTCACTGGTACCTCTGTCCTGTTTTTCATCCTTTGACATACATCATACCCTTCTACATATTTTCCTACATCTTTGGTCACCTTAGGCCACTAGTAGTTTCTCATTACTAACTCTATTGTCTTCTATCTATATCCATGTCCAGCTACTAGTATATCATGATGAAGCTGGATTATCTCTGCTCTCAACTCCTTATCTTTTGGCACATATATTTTTCCTTCTTTCAATATTACTTCTCCCTTTATCTTCCATTCATCTCCTCTCAAGTTTTATACTCCTGTCTTCTTCATCTCTTCAACTACTCTAACTACTTCTTTGTCTTTATTCCTAATCTTTTTTATCTTTTCTACTATATCTACTTCAGGTCTTTCTACTACTACTTTATAGAAATTTAATGCTCAGTACATGCTTCAAGGTAAAATTGAATCTTGACAGGTATAACATCTATCTTGCTTGTCCCCTATTCAATTTCTGTGCTTTTATAAAGTATTCCAGATTTTTGTGGTTGGTTCAAATCTTGAACTTGAATCTTGTACCCTCTAAAATATGTCTCTAGTTTTCTAATCCCCTAATCACTGCCAATATTTCTTTATTGTGTATTTCATAATTTCTCTCTATCTTATTCAATGATTTTGATAAATAGGCCACTGGCCTCTATTTCCCATCCTTGCACTTCATAGATAATATTCCCCCTGTTGCATAATCTGATGCATTTACTTCCATCCTTATTTTCTTGTCTAAGTCTGGGATAACTATAATTGGTTTTGTAGTGAACTATTTCTTCAATGCCTCAAATAACTTTTTCTGTCTCAATTCCCATTCCAACTTCTGCTCTTTCCTCATCAACTATGCAATGGCCTCACTATCTTTACAAACCCTTCTATAAATCTCCTATAATAATTTGCCAACTCTAGGAACTTCTGTATATTCTTCACTGATTTAGAAACTGGCCAATCCAATATTGCCTTTACTTTTGCTTCTTTCATCTTTATTCTCTATGGCCCCAATACCACTTCTAAGAAATATACTTCTCTAACTTTCCATTTGCACTTCTCCAGTTTCATATACAAGTCATTATCTTCTAATCTTCCTGATATTTCTGTTACTAACTCATCATGCCCCTCCTTTGTTTCTATCTCTACCATATATCATCTATAAAGCTTCCAACCTTTCTTATGTTTATCAAGTCTCTCAGCAACTCATTCATTATAATCTGGAAAGTGGCTGGCAAATTCATTAGTCCAAAAAACATGACAGTAGGCTCAAAAGATCCCTCTGGGGTTGTAAAAGCTGCCTTTCACTCATCTCTTTCTTTTATCTTCACATTATTGTACCCCCACCTCAAATCCATCTTTGTAAATATTTTCTTGGTTCCAATGTTCTTGATTATATCCAAAATAAGTGGTAATGGATAATTGTTCTTTACTATCCACTTATTGAGATATTGATAGTCTTGTACCATTCTTGTCTTTCTATTCTTCTTTCCTACAAAGAATACTGGCACAGTCTGTGATGAATTTAATAGTCTGATATACCTCTTCCTTGTCTGTTCTACTATAAACTCTCTTACTTTCTCTCTCTTCTCTTTTGACAATGGATATACCTTTCCTTTTCTTGGCACAAATTCTTCTTTCAGCTCAATTTCATGATCCCAGATCTTTCTTGTAGATATTCTTTCACTCTGTTTCTTGCCAAAGACTTTTATCCACTTATAAAATTTCTCTAGAATCAACTTTTTTGCCTCAGCTTCCAACTTTGTCACTTTTTCTTTCTTATCTCATATTTTTCTCATTCTTTTACTACTCTCTTTATTTCTATTATACTGCTTCCCTTTGTTTTATTCTTCTTCTTCTGACTTTTTTCCCCTTCTCACTTATCTTCTTCTCACTTCTTTTCTTCTTCCCTTTGTTTCTACCATTCTAACTTCCATTGCTTTGGTCTCCATTGCCTCCTACACTCTTCTAGACATCTCATCATCTTCACTTCTTCTGTTTTTCAATTGATTTCTGGATTGTGGTGAGCTAGCCAAGGTATATCCAGTATTATGCTCCATTTCTGTCCCCTTATTATATCTATCTACATTCTTCTCCTATACCCTTGGTAGTAAATATTTACTTCTACCATATGCTCAATAAGTCCCTTCTTGTTGAAAGAGCTATCTACATTTCTTACATATATAGACCTCTCAATCTTCTTCAACTTAAACCTCTGTTTTCTTAAAAACTCCAAACTCATCCCCAATCCTATAGTCTCACTGTCCAGTAATACTTCTACTATCATTCCTTCCTGTGTGTCAATCCTTTCCAATCCAATTTTCACTGTTACTTCTCTTAGCATGTCCTTTTTGTCCAGATTGTAACAGGATATATTATCTACTACTCTACTGAGCATTGAAAATCTGTTATAGCTACTGAGATCTAATTGAGAACTATTGGATCTCTCTCCCATTTAAGTTACTCTGTCTATTATTCTCAGTCCTCTGCTCATTTTTTCCATATTCCAGTCTTTTACCCTTCCCAATTCTACCTTTTATTCTTCTGTTTCTGTAGTTTCTTACCAAATATCCAAATCTTTCACAGTTGTAGCAATTTCTGTTCCCCCTATCTATGTTCATAACATATGGGTTGTGAGGTGCAAACCTTATCTATTGATTTGAGCATGCCATCACTATGTTTGTTTTTTCTACTCTCTCTATTGGAGCAGGCCCTATAGAAACTTGCTGTTGGGGAGTCTCTTGTCTCCTTGGCCAAACCTGAGATTGTGGCATTTGTTGTGCCCCCTGGTCATTTGACCTTGGAGCTTATGATCCTTGACCTTGTTGCTCTCTCAGTTTCTCCTTCTCTTATCTACTCTCCCTCCAATGTCTATCTAAATTAGTGGCATGCTCATACCACTAATCAATACTAGTTGGAGGCCTCTTTGCCTCTATCAGCTTCCTTCTTATTGCTCCACTCATTTCTCTTTTAAATTCTTCCACCAATACTCTTTCTTCATATCTATTACCTCTCACTGCTCTTTGAAACTCTTGCATAAATTCCTTTATATTTCTTTCTCCTTGCTCTATCCTCCTGAGTTCTGCTACTTTTACTGATTCTTCATCTCTTTCTCCAAACTTCTTTCTTAATTCCAACAGAAATTCTCCTACTGATCCAAATTCTACTTCTCTGTTTTCTAAATCCTTTAACAAATTTTCCTTCCATATAAGATAACACCCATTGGATTCATTCTTCCACTGTTGCCCCTCTCATCCTCGTTCTTAGATATAATCTGTATGCTGTGATAAATTCTCCTACTTTTCCTGTTTCTCTATTAAAAACTGGTAGTTTTGCTATCTTTATATTGGATCCTGTGTTGAATCCCTCCATTGCCTCTTTTACTTCTATCACTACTCCTCCTGCAATTAAGACTTGAATTTGTGCTTACATTATCACTAATTATTCCTGTTACTGTTTGATGATTTGATATAAGCTGTATTGACTTATGATGTATGATGATAATAATAACAGTAAGAGAGTTGATGATGATGGTGGTGGTGTGGGTGATGATGAAGTATATAGAGAAAGAGTAGAACTGGTGCTAGTTTCACTTTCTGACTTATACTCAGAACTTGATTTAATCTCAGTATGTGTTAGCAAGTTCTCTTCTAGTTTCATTTCATACTTCCTACTAACTACCTTTTCTACTGACTGCTGCTCTAAGGAAAGAATAAATGATTTTAGTCTAAGAAGACTATTTTACTTTAAGCAAGATCTTAAAGATGTCTGCTGTTCTTCTACATAGATAGCTTACAAGTAGAATTATAGCACAGAGCTGATAGTTGAAGAAAGTATATAACATGTCTACAAAAGGTAATATATCTGAAATGCACCAGTGGGCTTTGGTACAAACAAATAGCCAAGCTTTGCCTACTTAGCTAGTATACTTTTTAAGCTTAAGGTTTAGTTTTGCCTTTCTTGACTTTGAGCATGTTGCCCTTGGTTAAGGATAATAAGAGAATAAAAGGGTAGAGAGGGTTCTATGTTGGACAGTCTCAAAAAATGGAATTAAGTTCTAATGTTATAACTTATGACACAAGTTTTATAGTTAAAAGTAAAACCTTAGATTGAAGTTAATCATAAGAGAACTCGATAAAGTTTCTAGGTACAAAGTATCTACCTTATATACTAACAACTGGTGGTCTGTGCTCTACTACTTTAGCCTTCCCCTAAATGACCATATATTATCTTTAAGATCAACATATGTCAAACATGCTATATGATATTATTGTTTTAGAACCTTTTATATCCTTCTATTGTGACCATGTGATTGTGTGACAGTGACTTGTGACTTGCATAACACTAGTTTGTGACAGTTGTGACCATCATGCTAAACCATAACCCTAAATAAAAGAGAAAATAAAATAAAATGTCAAGAAAAAAAATAAAATAGAGTTTATTGTTTACAACTCTGATAAACAAGGTGAATCATGCCCTCATAACTTCAAATGCTTTAATTGCAAAGGCAACCATTAGGCTGATTCTAACACTTGTCTATTTTGGAGACATCAATTTAACAAGAAATAATACTCTAAGAAATATCAAGAACTCCATGACAACAGAAACAACTCAATTGTAGATAGTAACAAAACATAATTGTAAAATATCTCAAAGTCTTTTTGTAGAATTTTTGAAAGAACAAACTTCTCACTAATATGATCCTAGAAGATTTTGATATTCTTTTCATTTAGGAATCCCTATAGTCTTTTATTTGCATCATTCCAGGTTCTTCAAGTAAAGAAGAAGATAGAATAGTAGGTACTCTAAACCATCCTAACTGGCTTATCTTTTCTAAGCCTTTAACTGATAATAGTTATCTAAGGGTGATCTTATATATGATTCTCTTTAAGAAAAGACATTTTTAACCACAGAGACATTAACTGCATTTCATTTTTCAATAATGGCAACATTTTCTTTATAATCAATGTTTATCCTGATAATCATTAATCAACTTTAAATTATCTCAAGGATACTGAAGCTAATCTTCATGATGTTTTAATCATGGCTGGTGATTTTAACATTAGGGATAGTGACTGGGATTTCTTTTATTCTTTCCATTCAGTTTATAGTGATACTTTATATTATAAATACAAAGATTGGACTCTATGTTATTTCTTTTTCTATTCTTTTCTATTCTTTTCCTTTCAGTCTATTCTATTTTTAAAACTAGATTTAGGAATTAGTGGAATATCATAGATTACAGTCACACCATCATATAATCATATGCCATAATGAAAAATAGTAGAAGGTTCTGAAAGAAATGACATTATACTATATATTATATATATAATAGCCTTAAGACAGACACATGGTTATTTAGGGTAGACTAAAGTAGTAGTGTACAGACCAGTAGTCTGAGGTATATAAGGTAGACAATCTTATACAGAGTTCTCTATCAAGTTCACTTGTGTTAACTTTAATACAAGATTCTATTCATTGATTAACTTTAAGATTTTTAAGTCATAACACTTTACTCAATATTGCAAATTTGTTTGATCTAAAACTCTCATGCTTTATTCAACAGATTCTTACTTAGTACTTTGACAATGCTAATGACACAAACTTAGTCATTGTCATTTTTTTTCTTCAACTAAACTCTATCAAAATTGACAACCATAGTATTCTTTCAGATCTCCACTATCTATCTGATCATGCTCCACTAATCATTGACATCTCTATTAATGAAGAAGTCATTCAAGATAAATATTACACTATTATCAAGAATAGTGAAGAAAAAGAAAATTTCATCTCTAATCTCATCAAAGCTATAGAAGATATAAATACAATGACAATCCTTAACAAGGACTCTCTAAAACTCATTATTTGAGAATATACAAGAATATCAGAAACCATCTAGTATAAGTATTTATAATGCATCAACATCACTAAATGGTCTAAAGATTGGTGGAATGATAAATGTCAGATTAAACTTAGGAACTACAAGTCTTCAAAATTGATCAGTGACTGAAAATCATTTAAAGAAGTTGTCAAAAAGACTAAGAGATTGTTTTTCAATAACAAAATAAAAGAAATTACTCTAAAAAATTGAAAACCTTAGGATCTCATAAACTGGGTCAAGAAGTATAAGTTATTGGCAGTTGAAGCTCTACAATTTAACAGTCAACCTTGTATCAAAATTAATAATCTTTGGCAAGTGTTACACTAGACATTCAATTTAGCTCAGAATCAATATATAAATCTCAGCATCCCAAATGAAATCCTATTAAAACCAACATTGGTTTGGTTGCCTTTTTCCAAAGAGAAGTTCAGAAGTACCATTATTAAATGTAACAATTCATCTACTCCTGGATCAGATCAAATTTTCTGAAAACATCTTAAAGTAGTTGTCAAAAAAAAAGATACCTCAATAATATCATCAATATTACAAACACATGCATCAATACTAGTTAATTGCCATCTTATTTCAAGAAGTTGTCCTCCATTATCATTCTCAAACCCAATAAAGTGTTATATGATTCTCCTAAAATGTTTTGCCCCATTGTTCTTCTAAACATCTTAGAAAGACTTATTGAAAAAGTCATTGGTGTGACTCTAATTTTACTCAATCTCCAATAATTTCATTCATTCCAATCAATTGGGAGAAATCATACAATCCTCAACTATAGATATAGATATCCTTCTCACCTATCTCATTCAATCAAGATATGTCAAGAATTTCTAAACAAGTACTCTTGTATTTGATGTTGCCTAATTTTTTCTCTCACTCAACCACCAACTCTTACTGATTTTGGATAAAGCATATTTTAATCAAAAAGTTTCTTCTTTCTTCTCTGATTATTTAATTGGTAGAAAAACACAATATCTATGAAAAAATTTCATTTTTCCATTTTTCTATAAAAATATAGGTGTAGGTCAAGGCTCTATACTTTCTCTGATTCTTTCTATACTTTATCTTTCTTCTATTTTTCACATTTTCAAGAAAAGAGCAAAAAATCTAAAAATTCCAGTCTCATTTCTTTTATTCATAGATGACAGACTTTATATTTCTCAAGAAAAATCCTTGGAAAAAACAAATTCTTATCTTTTCTATAACTATAACATTATTCCTTTCTTATTTGAACAATTTGATCTTGTCACAGAACATGGGAAATCTGAAGTCTTTTATTTTTCCAGATCACATAGACTCTTCAATCTACCTCTACTAGACCTCAGTCTCTATGGAGGTTCTGTCTTCAAACCTAAAGACATTTGGAGATATCTTAGGTTTATCCTTGACAAAAAACTATTATTTCAATAACATATCAAGTTATACTCTAACAAAGCATTAACAATAGTCAAGTGCATAAAAATGCTAAGGAATTCTACTTGAGGTCTTCTTCCTTATCAAAAATGTCTTCTCTATAGAATGTATATACTTTCTATCATACTTTACAGCTTCTCTTTGTGGCACTATAATAAAGTATTACTCTCATTCTCTCTTAAAGAGCTTAGAAAAATACAACACAGAGCTGCTTCATAGATTTTAAGTGCTTTTCATACATTTCCAACTTTATAAATTGAGGTCATTACAAGCTTAATTCCAATTCATCTACATCTTCAAAGCAGATACACCAACAACTCTTGCATTCATCACTTTTCTTTGGAAAACATGACTTCTAAGCAATGTCCAAAAATCAAAAGTTTTATTGTAGATACAAATAATTGTCTTAATAGAGTTTTTCTGTTATTTTATTTCTCAAATAAAGAATTTTCTTCTAGATCCAAACTAATAGACATTTTCTCTGGTTAACTTTTATTTTATTAAGAAAACTACCAAGATAAAGAAAGCAAAGCTGTTCATATTTACAAACTTGACCAAATCATTCTTAATGTATCATTAAGTGCAAATGCAGTTATTGTTGTTTTGGATACTAATATTAAAAACAATATAGTCACTTCCATCACTTATATTTATTCTTACTCCAGTCCTATCAAGAAAACACTTTACTATACTGTCAATGTCATCACAACTGAAGCTGAGTTATTCACTATCAGATATGGGATTAACCAAGTAATCCAAATCACAGACATTACTCAAATTATTGTTATCACAGGTTTTGTCTATTTGGTGTATTACATTTTTGATTTCTCCATTCATCCATATTAACAACAATTTATTGTCATATTGAAAAATTTTAGGTCGTTCTTTAATAAACATCCTTCTAATATTATTAAATTTTGGGATTGCCTGAGCAATACTAAATGGCCTCTCTATGTATTGATTGATAAAGATACAAAGAAACTCAATCTTATACCTATTCTTATCCCTATATCTCTATCCAAATCATTATGGGACTTTGATAAAAAAGAAGAATGTGACAACATCATAAAGAACTGGCAAATGACATTTCAAGCATCTAATCTCAAGGATAATCACTTTCTCAATCTACTTGACAATAACCTTTGTAATATCAAACCCACTTATATCAAAGATGGTTCATAGATCAAGTAATTTTGTTATTCAAACTTGTTGTATGCAAGAGCCACTTGAGCTATTATGAATCACATCCCAATAGCATCTAATATTTTTCCCAAGAAAAAACTTGAAATGTCTGTGCAAATACTATCCAATTGAAATTAAATGTTATATTCTCTATAGTTGTAGAAGGTTCAACAAGTATTGGAATTTGTTAAGAAATACACTTAGTCTTTTGGTGGCTTTTCTCAAGTTTAACCTAGGTGCTTTCTCATTTTATAAAGACATTACATAGTATAGCTGTCTTTAAGACTGCTACTCAACTTGTAGTTATTTATCTTTGGTCCTTTTCTTTTTTTCTTTCTTCATATAGTTAGTTCCTATATAAGTAGTTACAATGTAGCTATCATAGACTGCCATTGTGCCCTGTGTAATAAATTCTTGACTTAAAAAAAAAAACAAAGACTGAGATGAATAAAAGAGTTTTATTCTTGAGTAAACTTTATACTTTCCAGACTCTATTCTAATATATTATATATAAGCCTCAAGTAAAGAGAAAGAAAAGAATCCTATCTATATTCTACTACTTAAAAGCTATTTAAAAGCAATCTTTTGAGTGTGCATTATTAGTATATTACTTTTAGACAAGTTTTGGAGAGTTATAATAGTTTGGAAAAGGTTGGTGAAGTAAGTATCAGTTAGTATCATTGATTGTAAGATTTGGCTCAAGAGATATCTTTAGTATATTCAATACTATATATGCTATATTTAACAAAAAATTCTTTATTTCTTTAGTTTTCATTTCTATCTTCTTTATTCTAAACTTAGGCAACAGAGTGTGATATGATGTTATATATAATGGTCACACATGTCACAGTTACAAGTCACAAAATTATGTGATATAGAGAAAGTTATAAAAGGTTCTAGAATAAGTAATATTATATAGTATAGTAATAGAATGTTAGCTTTATAAGAAGCACATGGACTTTAGAATAGGTCAGTTGTAGTGTACACATAAACTATGGTCTGTGGTATATAAGATAGACTAGTTTGTAATAGGAACTTTATCAAGTTCTCTTATATTAATCTAATATAAGGTTTTTTTTTTAAGTTAACTTTGGGTTTTAAATTGTAATAAGTAGGTAATGGAGTGTGGGTATAGAGATTAGCAGAGTTTGATAATAGATATCAGATTTCAGCAAGATTAGAGGAGAACTGAAGATAAAGAAATTTAATAAAATTTTAGAAGTAAAAACAAAGCTATCTACAGCTTTTTATCTACAGACTAATGAATGAATAAAGGGAAAAATTAAAAGCTTATTAAGATAACTCAAGCTAAAGTACAAAATTTTGTTCTAAAAAAATTCTAAAAGAATAGAAAATGATTTTTAAAGATACTTACTATCTATATATATTCACTGTATATTTCAAGACATCAAATAAGTGCTTACATAATGCCGATATAATGACACTATAATAAATAAGAACTGCTAGATATAAAAAAGAATATATTATGATAACTACTAACTAAAAAAGCTAAGAATATACTTAAGTAATTCTAATTATAAAGAGTTTCATGTGAATCACAAGAGAACTCAATAAGGAGTCTCTAATATATTGCTACTATATATATTACTATATAAGTCTTATCATAAAGTTTATATAATATCTATAAGTTTACTATACATATATTATGAGAATGACATGTTGTAGCTATATATTCTAATATCATCATCTTTTCAATATCTTTTATAATCTTTTGTTACATATAATTTGCAATTATATACAAAAGTCATATGACTGGTGATGTCACATACTTCTTCATTATCAAGTCTAATAAAATAAAAGAAAAAAAAGAAAAATCAAATCAAGAAAAATAGATAAAAAATGAAATAAATCAAAAATAGGTTAAAATCTAAGCTATATCTATTTCTATTATAGACAATATTAGCCTTAATTTTAGTTGTATTCTTTTCAGCTATATTTTTCTCTAAAGATTAGTCTTCAATTGTTAGGTACATCTTATATCTCAGTAACAAAGGTTTTTAGAGAATCTTAGAAAATAGATAAAGTATTCTACTTATTTATGATATACAAAACACAAACAATAAATCACCTTTAGCTTTAGCTTATATACTATGTCTTTACTTGTTACACTGGTTGCATATTTCAAATTATGTACTTAAGGATTCATCCAAAGATGGCAAGATATGTTACTACCAATAATACAAGTAAGTGAGTGCTAGTTTTAGTCCATTTTCAGAATGAGAATTACAGTGTACCTATCATACTTATATACTAATATACTCTACCTAAGATAGTATCTATAAAATAGAGACTGTAAGCAATTGCACTAGATCTGAGTGATCTTTGAATGTTAGAAAGGAGTTTTATAGAGTTGTTAGAAAGTCTAGTAAGAAAGTCTGAGAAGTAATCAATATAAAATAGAGAAAGTTGATCTATACCAGATAAGAAATGAAAAATTATTTATAGTATTGACTAGACATGGCTAGATCAGCACATGATATTAATCCATCTTGAATTGTACTTTTGTATACAAAGATAGTATTCAAGCTCTGTGAGCACTTTGTCAAAAGTTCTTTACAACAGAGTTTGCTTATCCAAACTCTAGTCTCTATCTTGCAGATCAATTTGACTATACATCTGGTTACTTGTGAAGCTAGACAAAGATATTGATCTTATTCAATATAGAAATGTTTCTAGTAGTCTTATACTATCTCTACTCAAGTTCTTTTATGTCTTAGATAATATTTTAGTATTAAAAGCTAGTCTATTAATTGGCTAATATTAATATCTATCTCCAATATCAAAGTGACATACTTGGCTATGTTACTTTTTATTATAATATCTCTCAAGTTTAACAGAGTATGAAGTTTTCAGTAAGGGAAAAGTTTAGACACAGAGTAAATTTTATTATTATACTAGAGTTTAAACATAGAACAGAATTTGAGATTCAAGATAATCAGTACTATAGAATGAACTACTCATTTATTTGTAATATCTGAATCTTAAATGAACTCTTAGAAGTTTAGAAGTGATTCAAAAGTTCAACTTAAGAGAAATGATAATATATAGCAAAGTTATTGTTTGGATGGGATAATAGAAAGTTTAAAAAAAAGTATTTAAAAAAGCTGAAAAGAAATTGAAAAAGTTTGAAGAGAAAGAAAGTTTTTCTAGAGAAGAAATCTTAAAGAAGAGATGCTATTATTAAATATAGCTCATATCTTAGCAACTAAGATCTATAATTGTTATATACCTCTAACATCTGCATCCATAGATTAGATAATATTTTGATTCCAACTGTCACTACTCTAAGAACTAAAGGATTCTGACCCTATATGTCTCACCAACTAAGAAGTCTCAATGACAACCCTGAGGTGACCAATCACCTAGAATATACACAGAGTAATTATTATTAGATTGTTATTTCCATATTTAAGAACATAGTTATAATATATTATTCTCCAGTCTGATAATTAACTTGAAATTATGCTATACTCATGCCTCTTCCACTTGAATTCCCTTTCATCCACAAATTACAACTACATAATGCACAGGCTAGGTGCAACATCATATATTGAAGCCAAGGTTATCTTATCTGTACAGTATTCACTTCTGTTTCCTCTTGTCTTCTAACTTATTTAGTCCCCTTTTCCATTCTGTCTTCTATAATAACACAGATAACCTAGTGAGTGTGAATTGCTTCTAATGATAATAAATTTTTAGTATTGTGATAAGTACTAACTAAGATAGTCAATAGTTCACTAAGTAGTCTTATAAAGCAAGAGTCTTGTGAGAATCACAAGAAAACTCAACAAGGAGTCCACAATGTATTCAAGTCTTACTTTGAATTATATATATTGTTCATGAGTTTATTATACTATTACCACAAGACAAACATGCTGTAGCTATACTTCTTAACATTATTGTTTTAGTTTCTTCCACTATATTTCAGAATTATGACATCTTATTATATGACTGTAGTCATATGTCTCTTCATTGACCAAGAAACAAACAAAAAATCAAATCAAAATAAAATATAATATAAGGGTTCAAGTGTATTATAATACTCAAAAGTTGAATGAGTGTTATACTCAGCTAGAATATACAGAACATAGATGACAAACAATCTTTAGCTTTAGTTTATATACTATGCCTCTACTTGTTATATAGGTTATATTTCAAAGAGTATACTTTGAGAGGTTGAGAAGGATTATTCTATCTAAATAGTAGGAAAATATATCATTATTAACACCAGAAGAAAGTGTTAGTTTCAGTTAATTTTTAGAATAAGAATATACAGTGCAACTATCTGACTTATATACTAAGTATTCTGCTTAAGATAGTATTTAGGATATAGAAACTATATGTCACATTCCAATCTGGCTATATTCACTCCAACTTATGGATAATGCCTCTTTTCTCATTTATACTTTCTAATCTCTTCCAGTGTAAATTACACATCTCTATTTCTCCTTGAACATCCTTACTAGACTCTTAACAACTTCATGGATCTCCATCTCTGACATCCAAGGATCTTTAGAACTAGAGTAATACTTAGCAGTCAATTTCTAAATAACTACTCTAAGTAGTATATAAGCTGGTAATTGTTACAATCGATGCCTCTGGGATGCAGCATGGAGAAGGGCAAAGGGTATGACGACACGATTGGCTGCACTATAGTAGTATCAGTCAGCACCTCATGTAGTAGGTGCTACAAACTTGCTTTATCCTGACGATCTCCTCATTTCATATACCTCATGTACTGTATATGGTTTCCTCGTTTTACTCCTTTCTTACTTAGTATATATAGCATAGATACTCTTCTGTATCCTTATGCTTTACCACTTACAATCTATCCCTTAACCTTTCCTCAAGTCTTTGCCTAAAAGTGCAACCTGAGCTCTAGCTTAAGGTCATAACATTTGGTAAAGTATTGACAAGCTCACCTTACAAGAGAGGTGTATATGAAGATACTAGACAGAGTTACCTGTTGGGAACAAATGTAAACTACGAAGAGAAACCAAGACGAGTTTCAGAAGGACAAACGATATCGAAGCATTGTCAGAATGACTATAATCTTTACAGATCACAGAAGAAGCCTCAAGCAAAGATGAATGAATGGATACAGAAATTTCATCAGCACCAGCACCAGCAACTGCAGGAATCAGCAAGAATGTACAGGTAGGAATGCCAAAGAATATGGTACTAGACCCAGGGTGGTTTGACGGTGACTGAATGAAATTCGAAGACTGGTAGAGAGAAATGAGACTATTCTTCAAGAGTAACAGGGTCATGGAGACCAATGACAGGATTATAGCGATCTTAGCTTGCCTCAAAGGAGGTGTAGTGGGTATTTATGCACAAAGGAAGCTCGATGAGCTAGACAAAGAAACTGGGACCCAGGATTGGGAAGATTTCATACAAGAAATCAAGACTACATTCAGCGACAAGATGAAGGTAGCAGATACCAAATGAAAGATCAAAACATTCAAGCAAGGAAAGAAAAACACAGCAGACTTTATGATTGAGTTCGATGCATTGGCCATGAAGACAGACACAGATGAGCTATATGCCATCTTTCTATTAAAGAAGAATGTACAACAAAATATTATCAAGATAATACTAGGATATCTGCCAATAGCAATGCCAGAGTCACTCAAGGAGTGGAAAGTGGCGATTACATTAGTAGAACAAGGATATGAGTCCATAGAGGGATGACATGATTATAAGACAAGTACTAGAATGACATACGGAGGAAGAGGACAACTAATGGATATTGGGAAATCCAATGAGAATTTCAAGGACGGGAAGCCTAAGTGCTTCAATTGCAACAAGTA
>Ga0157358_1000346_pt1 | contig 18943 bp, 19 predicted proteins | sample AttcapACBM2_FD_111484 | JGI IMG/M metagenome (GOLD analysis project Ga0157358, IMG submission 111484) | Fungus gardens microbial communities from leaf cutter ant in Botucatu, State of São Paulo, Brazil - Atta capiguara ACBM2 | ecosystem: Host-associated > Fungi > Mycelium > Unclassified ... | reverse complement strand
TAACCTGACCCCCAGCGCCCGTAAGCCCTGCATCATCTCCAGCGCACGCTGCGGATGTTCAAAGGTGACATTCTCTGTGATCTCCAGCTCCAGGCGCGTTGCCGGCAGGCCGCTTCGGGCCAGTGCATCCGCCACCCGCTGCACCAGGTCGCTGGTGCGAAACTCCATCGGCGAGATATTCACCGAGACGTAGCGGTCGCCTCCCCACCCCAGTGCATCTTCACAGGCGCGCATCAGCACCCAGTCACTGATGGTGGCAATCAGTCCGCTCTCTTCCGCCAGCGGAATAAAGTGATCGGGTGTCATCCACTGATCCGGCGCAACCTGCCAGCGAAGCAACGCCTCGGCTCCCGCCAGCTGGCCGCTCAGCAGCTGATAGCGGGGCTGATAGTGCAGGCGAAATTCATTGTTCCTCAGCGCTTTCTCAATGCGGCGTGCCATTTCACGCTTATCCTCGCGCTGGCTGGCCATCTCGCTGGCATACCAGACCCACTGATTGCGCCCCGCTTCACGCGCTTCGGTGAGCGCGATGTCGGCCATACGCAGCAGCGTTTCCGGGTGACTGGCATCCTGCGGGACGCAGGCAATGCCCATGCTGACCGTCAGATAGTGGACATGCTGGCCGGTGCTGATCGGCTGCTGAACCTCATGCACCAGCTGAGCACAGCGCTGATCGACCCGCTCGCGGTTCGTTTCACGCAGGACCAGCACAAACTCATCCCCGCCCAGTCGTGCCACCAGCTCCTGAGGCCCCGTGGCGCGCTTCAGACGCTGCGCGATCTGGCTCAGCACCTCATCGCCCGTCGCATGGCCCCAGGTTTCATTGATCGGCCTGAACTGATCGAGGTCGAGCGTAATCAGCGTCAGCGGCACGATCCCTTCCGGCTGCTCAAGATGCTGTGTCAGAAACTCCTGCAGCTGTACGCGGTTCGATAGGCCGGTTAAGACGTCATGACGCGACAGGAACTGAATACGCGCCTCCGCTTCCATACTCTGCGTGATGTCTGAAACCGTGCCGCGGAATCCGATACGCCGCGTGTCATGCCAGATCGTTTTCGCCACCAGCTGGCCGATACGGCGGTTGCCCTGCGCCGACATAAACTGGCAGCGCAACGGCATCTGCTGCCCCTCCTCCTCCTGGCGCAGCAGCCAGGCGACCAGCGAATGGCTGGGATGGGTCAGCAGCTGATCGATGTGTCGCCCCAGCCAGTGTGACATGTCGTGGCCGGTGACATTTTCAAAGCGCGCGGACAGGTAGATCAGGCGGCCCTTCTCATCCGTCTCCCAGATCCAGTCTGACGCCGCCTCAGCGAGATCGCGAAACCGCGCTTCGCTGCTGGCCAGCTCCTGCTGGCTAATCGCCAGCATGGCGAAGCGCCGGTCTGAGAGAATCGCATTCGAAAGCGCATGGCGGCTGACGCGGCGGGTGATCAGACCAATGATGATCGCCATCAGCGTCAGCAGGGGCAGCAGAAACAGGATCAGGCCCATTCCCGGCATCTTCGGTGTCCAGCGCAGGACAATCGGTTCGCCGTGCGGCAACGGCTGCACCATGCGCGGCTCGCGCAGCGCATCCTCTTCACTGTCGGGCAGACGCAGCTCGCGCACATCCAGCGAGGCGCCCAGCGCCTGAAGTTTGGCGGGGGTAAACAGATTCACAAACACCATCACGGATGGCGGCCCCGCCTTTGACGGCGTGTTATCCACTCTGCCGCTGCTGATAGGGGCGGCCACCACGATGGCGGGCAGATGATTGATCTCTGCATCCTGCGTCATGGCCCTGTTGTTCAGCTGACGCGCGGCCGCAATCAGGCCGGGCGTCTGCTGACCCAGCCACGCCTCCAGCGGCGTGTCCGTCAGCTGACCATCAATTACCGTGTAGGTGGTGTGACCTTTGCCATCCACCACGAACACGCCTTCATAGTGATACTCTTCATAAAGACCCGGACCAAAGTTCTCTTCGTCATACGCCCAGGCTTTGTTCACGCTGACGTGAAGATTACGCCACGCTTCTCCCCAGAAGGCATAATCCCGGATATCAGTGGCCATCGCCTCCTGACGACTCTTCCATGCCTGCTGCACCAGCAGCAGATCGTGCTCAGCCGATGTGCTGTTCTGCCGCTGGGCGATGGTCAGCACCATCACCATTGAGAGCAGCAGCACGCCAAACAGCAGCAGCGAAAGCGTACGCAGACTGCGGCGCGTAAAGCGCACAGTGCGGTCTTCAGCAGCCTGTCTGAATGGCGGTGAGGGCGGTGCCGGGGGGTTAAAATTCATTGAAAGTGCTCACTACACAACCAGGTTTTAGTCACGGGCCAGCCCTGTAATACGGGGGGCTGACCAGATAGTTTCCTCAGTTATCGGCCCGCCTGCTCCGGTGTTTAGTCTGCGGCAAAAATAAGCATGCAATATTGTCTCAAGGGCTGACTCGACAGCGATCAGGCGCATTGCTACTATGCGCTAACCTTCGCTGGCAGAGTCGCCTATGAACACCAATTCCGACAGAGTGACCCTGACGCTGTTCTACGTCGGCAGCTTTGTGGTTTATTACCTGGTTACCATGCTGATCACGCTGTTTCCCAACTACAGCGTGCTGCGCAATGACGGACTGCTGGTGCCGGTGCTCTGCCTGTTTGAATTTGCGGTCATCTACCCGCTGTATCGCTTTTACTGCCAGCGCCGCGCCGATCTGCCGCTGGGTGAACTCGGCATGCTGCAGACCCTGCTCTTTACCGGCGCGCTGTTTGTCCTGATGGCGGCCCAGATGCAGTTTATGCAGCCGGAAGGCTGGCTGGTGATGCAGGCCCAGCAGGGACGCAATTCGCTGCTGATTCTGCTGCTCACCGCCGTGCTGCTGGCCCCGGTGTTTGAAGAGGTGCTGTTCCGCGGATTCCTGTTGCAGGGCTTTCTGCTGTGGGCACCGCGCAGCCGCTTCGCCTGTATGCTGCTGACCTCGCTGCTGTTTGCGGTGATGCACACGCAGTATGTTCACTGGCAGACCCTGATCGCCCTGACGCTCTTTTCGCTGCTGCTCTGCTACGCCCGGCTGCGGAGTAACAGTCTTGCCCTGCCTATCTTTCTGCACACCCTGAACAACCTGATTGCGCTGCTGCCCGCCTGGTATTTCGCGGGCTGACGCCTCATCGCCTCTCCGCTGACGCACCATTTTCCGGCCGTGTCGCGTGCCACCGCTCACACTGACAATGCTGCCCCGGCACGTTTGTCTATACTGGTGGATAAAAAGGGAAAAAAAACGTCACAGTCCGGACCAGCAGACCGTGTAAAGGAGAAGAGCGATGTTGATAGGATTTGTGTTGTTAGTGAGCGCGTGTGGATATGATGCCTGTGAGGCGTTACCCGTCTCGGAGCGTATCTATCCGACCAAAGCCGACTGTGAAACGATGGCGCACCGTATTCACAAAGTCAGACCGAACGTGGTCCTGCTTTGCGGTGAAGTTCATCGCTGATTCAGGGCCAGTCGCAATAAAGCCGCGCTGCAACATTGCAAGCTGGCGATTTAGCGTACAAAATATAAGCTGTTGTTCACCATTACCGTTGTGAATCCCATGAAAACATCACGTCCCCGTCGTCCTGCCGGACGCTGGGTTTACTATCTTTTGTATGATGGCATTCTGTGGCCCTGCCCTGTCCGCTGGGAGTGGGAGAGCAGTTATGGCGGCTGGCTGCCGTTTTACTACACGCCTACCTTTGAGTTTGTGGTGGGCGATCCGCGTAAGGCTCATCGCATTGCGCGCAGCGACGTGCGGGTCAGACGGCGCGAAGATGCCTTTGTCTGAGCGAAATCTACCGCCACGGCAGCCATGAGGCTGTCAGCAGGAAGTAAATCGCCTCCAGCACGATAATCACCATCAGTAAGATGCCCAGCGTGTGGCGACCTGTTCCCTTCATCGGTTCAGGCCCAAGTCATCGCAGCCCGGCGTATCAGCAGCAGGGCACCACAGATGCATAACAGCACCAGCCCCCTCTTCCACTGTTTTCTGGCCGCCCGGACTCTCATCATCGCGGTTTCCTCTCTGTCAGAAAGCAAAGATGCGCCTGAAGGCGCATCTGTTTCGGTCAACAGCAGGACCGGTTGTGCATAGCGTCGCGCCAGGGTCGCCAGAGGGCGACCCGTTACCGGCATCAGTTATTCAGCGTGTAATCCAGTGTGATTTCCGCATTCAGTAACTGAGAAACCGGGCAGCCCGCCTTAGCGTTGTTGATGATTTCATCAAACGCTGACTTATCAATGCCTGGCAGAGAGACGGTGCTGGTCAGCGCCACTTTGGTGATGGCAAAGCCGTCGCCTTTCTTGTCCAGCGACACATCGGCCGTGGTATCAATGCTTTCCGGCTTGTGACCCGCATTGCCCAGCATCAGCGACAGGGCCATGGAGAAACAGGCCGCGTGCGCTGCACCAATCAGCTCTTCCGGGTTGGTGCCTTTGCCGCCTTCAAAACGGGTGTTAAAGCCATAGGGCTGCTGGCTCAGTACGCCGCTCTCAGTGCTGACGGTGCCTTTGCCTTTGATATCGCCTTCCCAATGCGCCGAACCTTTCTTATGAATGGTCATCTCATTCCTCCTGTGGGTAAAGAAGCTAAGTATAGACAATGCATTCATTTTCGCAGGCTTAACTCACCGCGCGAGGACGGGGTGAGGCGCTCTGCGGAGCCAGCAGCGCCCCGGCCTGCACCAGCGAATCGCGCGTGATATCCGCGATGGACTTCGCGCCGGTCAGTGTCATGGCAACGCGCATCTCCTTCTCAATCAGGTTCAGCAGGTTTTCCACGCCGCGCTGACCGTGGGTCGCCAGCGCATAGATAAAGGCGCGTCCCAGCAGCACGCTGTCTGCGCCCAGCGCAATCATGCGCACCACATCCAGCCCGTTGCGGATACCGCTGTCTGCCAGAATGGCAAGATCCCCTTTGACGGCATCGGCAATCGCCGGTAACGCCCGCGCAGACGACAGCACACCATCCAGCTGACGGCCGCCGTGGTTAGACACCACAATCCCGTCGGCCCCGAAGCGCACCGCATCGCGCGCATCTTCCGGGTCCAGAATCCCTTTGATCACCATGGGCCCGTCCCAGAACTCACGGATCCACTCCAGATCGCGCCACGAGATAGAGGGATCGAAGTTGTTCGCCAGCCAGCCGATATAATCTTCCAGTCCGGTCGGCTTGCCGAGATAGGCAGAGATATTGCCCAGATCGTGTGGACGTCCCTGCAGGCCGACATCCAGCGCCCACTGCGGATGCGTGACCGCCTGCCAGTAGCGCCGCAGCGCGGCGTGCTGGCCGCTCATGCCGGAGTGCGCATCGCGATAGCGGGCACCCGGCGTCGGCATATCGACGGTAAAGACCAGAGTCGAGCAGCCCGCGGCTTTGGCGCGCTCCAGGGCGTTGCGCATAAAGCCGCGGTCGCGCAGCACATAGAGCTGGAACCACATCGGGCGGTTAATCGCCGGTGCCACCTCTTCAATCGGACAGACCGAAACCGTAGAGAGGGTAAACGGAATCCCTTTCAGGGCGGCCGCACGCGCCGCCTGCACCTCTCCCCGACGGGCATACATGCCACACAGTCCTACCGGCGCCAGCGCAACCGGCATCGACAGGGTTTCCTTAAACAGGGTCGTTTCCAGGCTCAGTTCTGACATGTTCTTCAGAATACGCTGGCGCAGCGCCACGTCCGACAAATCCTCCACATTGCGACGCAGGGTATGTTCGGCATAGGCCCCGCCGTCAAGATAGTGGAACAGGAACGGCGGCAGGATACGTTGCGCGGCGGCGCGATAGTCACTGGCAGCTGAGATAATCATCAGTCAGATTCCTTAGGGTTGCGTGTGTCGTTATCCGGTAAGCGGGTGATGCGCGCCTGACGCGCTTCATCTTCATGCAGGCTTTTCATGGTGGTGTGAACAAACCCCAGGTGCTGCATCGCTGCCTGCCGGGCGGCGTCGGCGTCGCCCGCGAGAATGGCGTCGAGCAGCGCCTGATGCTGTTCCGTGAGGCGGGCAAAAATCGCAGGCTGGGTATACATCCGCTGTCGGCTCTGCATGACCGAGGATTGCAGCAGTTCAAAAAAGCCCCGCATGGTCTGCAGCAGCACCAGGTTGTGCGACGCCTCGGCAATCGCCAGATGGAAGCGCACATCGGCCTGGGCGGCGAGATCGGGATCGTCACTCTCCTTCAGCTTCAGCGTGGCATCAAAGGCGTATTGCAGCCGCTCTCTGTCGGCGTCGGTGGCGCGCAGTGCCGCATGCCAGGCGGTGCTGGCCTCAATGGCGTGACGCGCCTCCAGAATGTCATAGCGGTAGTCGGGATCGTCATGCAGCAGCTGGCGAATCGGCTCCACGATGCGCTGTTCCGACCAGGGGGCCAGCTGCTGCCGGAGCCAGGTTCCGCCGCCGCGCCGGCTGATCAGCATCCCGCTGCTGATCAGCTGCTGAATCGCCTCACGCAGCGAGGAGCGTGAAACGCCGAGTTCAGCCGACAGCTGTCGCTCGGCAGGCAGGCGCATGCCTGGCTCAAGTTGATGGTCGGTGATGTACGCCCGCAGGCGCGTCACCAGCGGATCTGCCGGCTTTGTCATGGGATCATCCAGGGGAAAACGTAGGCCTGAAGCGTGGTAATGAGACCGACCATACAGGTGAAAATCAGGCTGTGTTTCACGGTAAAGCGGAACAGGTCGGACTCTCTGCCCACCAGCCCGACCGCCGCACAGGCGATGGCGATCGACTGCGGTGAGATCATCTTGCCGGTCACGCCGCCGGTGGTGTTGGCCGCCACCAGCAGGACATCGGAGACGCCAATCTGCTGCGCGGTGGTAGCCTGCAGGGCGGCGAAGAGCGCATTGGATGAGGTGTCCGATCCGGTCAGGAAGACGCCCAGCCAGCCCAGAAACGGCGAGAAGAAGGTAAACGCGTGACCGGTGTGCGCGAGGGCCAGCGCCAGCGTGGCGGAGAGGCCGGAGTAGTTGGAGATAAAGGCAAAGGCAAGCACCATCCCGATAGAGTAGATGGGCAGCGCCAGCTCCTTCAGCGTAGCCGCAAAGGTCTGCAATCCGGCCCTGGGCTTCATGCGCAGGAAGATCATCGCCGCAATCGCCGCGATCAGAATCGCGGTGCCGGTGGCGGAGATCAGATCGAGCTTATAGAGGGCCGGATAAGGCGTGGTGCTGCTGACCACCGGCGGCACCCGCGCCACCAGCCCATTCAGCAGCGGAACCGGTATGTTCAGCACCCACTCATAGAGCGCGCCGCCCTGGGTGAACAGCGCCTTAAACGGCGGAATACTCCAGAGCGTTACGGTGGCGGTGAGAAACAGGAACGGCATCCAGGCGCGAACGATCTGGCCCAGCCGGTACGTCTGCGGCGGCGTCAGGGCGTCACCCTGCTTCGCCCCGGCATCAGCAAAGCGGAAGATGCGCACCGGCTTCCAGACCCGCAGAAACAGCGTCAGAGAGATCAGCGAGGCGAGCGACGAGATAATGTCAGGCAGCTCCGGCCCCAGAAAGTTGGAGCTGAGAAACTGGGCGACAGCAAAGGAACCGCCCGCCACCATGACTGCCGGCCAGGTCTCTTTTACCCCACGCCAGCCATCCATAATCGCCATAATCCAGAACAGCACAATCAGGGTCAGCAGCGGCAGCTGACGTCCGGCCATCTGGCCGATGGCGAAGCTATCCAGCCCGGTGACCTGCCCCGCCACGATAATCGGAATCCCCATCGCGCCAAAGGCGACCGGCGCGGTATTCACGATCAGGCAGAGCCCGGCGGCATAGAGCGGGTTGAAGCCCAGCCCCACCAGCAGCGCGGCGGTAATCGCGACGGGTGCACCAAAGCCCGCCGCCCCTTCCAGAAAAGCGCCGAACGAGAAGCCGACAATCAGCATCTGCAGGCGCTGATCGGGCGTAATCGACAGGATAGAGGCGCGGATAATATCGAACTGGCCGGTTTTAACCGAAATTTTGTAGACGAAAACGGCGGCGACAATGATCCAGGCTATCGGCCACAGGCCGTAGAGAAAACCATACACCACGGCGGCCAGCGCCTGTGCCACGGGCATCCGATAGAGGAACAGCGCCACCAGCAGCGCCAGCACCACAGTCAGGGTGGCCGCCAGATAGCCCTTCATCTTGAGTTTAATCAGTGCAAAGAAGAAAAACAGAATCGGTATCAGTGCGACCAGGCTCGAAAGCCAGATGTTGCCCAGCGGATCGTAGTTTTGTTGCCAGATCTGCATGCCGTTATCTCCAGAGGAAAGATGAGGTGGAACACAGTCGCTGTGCTGCATTCCCTCAGCCCGCCGGATTGGTCAGACCACATCCGGCTTTCGCGGGCCTTATGGCTGGAGATAGTTAATGCATTGTTAACCTGAGGCAACAAAAGTTGCGCGATTTTTCTGGTTGTGTGAACCAGGGAAAAATATTGCGCCGATTGGTCTGACCAAAATCAGGGATTTTCTTCGGGAAAGGCGTGCGGATAACTGCGCGGATGGAAACGCAGATTCAGCGCAATCAGCAGCAGCGTAACCGCCGCCTGCAGAACCCACACGCTGCTGAAGTGGCCGGTAAGCGTGTGCAACTGCCCGGCGATAAACGGCATACTGCCCGCGATAATAAAGCCGACGCCCTGCATAAAGGCGACCAGCCGTGCACCCGCCTGCGGCTGCGCCAGATGATCCAGGGCCAGTACCAGCGCCAGCGGAAACGCCCCGCCCAGTCCTGCGCCCGCGATCCCCGCCCAGAGCCAGGGAGCCAGCTGCGGGGCAAACAGGAAGCCAAGCATGCCGCAGAGCTGCATCGCCAGCGTCAGCAGCAGCAGCGGACGGCGATCGCGCCCCCGCGCCAGCAGAGGCAGCAGCAGCGCCCCGGTCACCTGACAGCCGATCATCATGCCGAGCAGTGAGCCGCCCGCCTGCGCAGGCCAGCCGAGCTGGTGATAGAAATCGGGCAGCCAGGCGACACAGATGGCGTAACCGCCGTTCACCAGACCGAAACTCAGCGCCAGGGCCCAGGCACGCGGTTTACGCCAGAGGGAAGGCAGCGCTGCCCTCTCCTGGCGGGCGACCGGTCTGCTGGCGATAAACAGCCAGAGCAGCATAGCCAGCACCACCGGCAGCGCCCAGCTGCTCAGCGCGCCCTGCCAGCCAAGCTGCCCGGTCAGCCACGGCGAGATTGCCGCACCGATGCCGCCGCCGCCCATCAGCGCCGCGGCCCACAGACCGGTGACCCCGGCACTGCGCTGGCCAAAGCGCTGGCGGATCACTCCCGGCATCGCCATCTGCACGATGCCGATGCCCGCACCGCCCGGCAGGGTCGTCAGCACCAGTCCTCGCCCTTCCGTCACAAACAGCCGGCTCGCCAGGGCCAGCAGCAACAGCAGCAGCCCGCCCAGCAGTAGTTTGCGCACGGAAAAGTGCTGCATCAGTGGCGCACTGACGAGGGCAATCGCGCCCATCATCATCATCGGCAGCGCCGGCAGCAGCGACGCCGCCAGCGGTGACAGGCCAATGCTCTGGCGTAACTGGCCGAGCAGCGGGCTGACGGAGGTCATCAGCGGCCGCATATTCAGCCCGGCCAGCACCAGTGCCGCCAGCAGCAGAACGTTATCTCTCTTCATCGGCAATCCATACGTTTAAAAGTTGTCAGCCTGACAGCAGCCGATACTATTGGGAAATGAAATATTACTCTGCCAGGTAGTGAAAAAATGAATCGTCAGCCGATGTTTACCCCGCAGCAGTTGCTCAGTTTTGTGGCCGTGTGCGAAACCACCAGCTTCACCCGGGCGGCCGACCGGGTGCACCTGTCGCAATCCACCGTCAGCCAGCAGGTGCGTCGCCTTGAGGAGATGGTGGGAAAGGCGCTGCTGGTTCGCTCCTCGCATCAGGTGCAGATCACCGAAGAGGGCGAGAAACTTTTAGGTTATGCGCGACGGATTATTGCGCTGAACGGAGAAGCCCACGATGTCCTGAGCGATCAGTGGCGCGACGGCGTGCTGCGGCTGGGAGTGCCGGAAGATTTTGCCGCCCCCACCGCCGGTCTGCTGGCGCACTTCAGTCGCGCCCACCCTCAGCTGCGGCTGGATGTGATGAGCGGCATGCAGGTGGAGCTGAGGCGCGCCTGGCAGCGTGAAGAGCTGGATATCATGCTGATTAAGCAGCCCTATGGCGATCGTCCGCTGGCATCGCGGCCGGAACCGCTGCTGTGGCTCGACAGCGCAGAGTGGCCCTGCTTCGAACAGACGCCGGTGCCGCTGGTGCTTTTTCCCCAGCAGGGGCTTTATCGCGATGAGGTGTGTCAGACGCTCGATGCGCTGGGCCGAAGCTGGCGCATCAGTTACAGCAGCGCCAGTCTGGTGGCGCTGGCCTCTGCCAGTGCGCAGGGGCTGGGGCTGACGTTGCTGCCCGCCAGCTGTCGCCTGCCCGGACATCGGGTGCTGGGCCGTGAGCAGGGGCTGCCAGTGATTGATACTTTTGAACTGGCGCTGTTCTGCCGTCATCCACAGGATCCGTTGCAGCGCGCGCTGGCGGAATCACTGGCAGCGTTCGGTCAGCTGCGCTGGCAGTGAAATATCGAATAGTCACCAGTGAGAAATAGCGCAGCAGGGTAAGCCCGTCTTTGTCAGATTAACGGTCTGTTCCCCTGACTGGAGTTTTTATGCCTGTTTCCTCTTCATCGAGCCGCCGTGACTTTCTCGGACACGGTGTCCGCTGGACCGCCGCAGGCGGCCTGCTCGCTGCGGGTCTCGGCCCGGCCAGTGCCGCAACGACCTCCGTCCCCTCCGTCTCTCACCCTGACACCCCCGCCCCGCTGCCTCAGCAGGATCACTATCTGCTGCGCAATGTGCGGCTGGAGGAGGGGTTTATTCGTGAGGAGGATGAGATCGTCGCCACCCGCACCGGCCGTTACGATATCAGCGTGCGCGACGGCAGCATTGATCGACTGACGCCCGCCGGTCAGGGCGATATGACTCTGCCGTCATGGGATGCGCAGGATGCACTGCTGCTGCCCGCCACCCGGGATATGCACATCCACCTTGATAAGACCTTTTACGGCGGCCCGTGGCAGGCGCCCCGTCCCCGTCAGGGCAAAACCATCATGGATATGATTGCCCGCGAGCAGGTGCTGATTCCGCAACTGCTGCCGCACTCACAGGCGCGCGCCGAAGCGTTAATCGCCCTGCTGAACGCCAAAGGCACCACCCGCGCCCGCAGCCACTGCAATATCGATCCGGTCAGCGGCCTGCAGAGTCTGGAACATCTGCAGGCGGCGCTGGCGCGGCACCCCGCCTTTCACTGCGAGATCGTGGCGTTTCCACAGCACGGCCTGCTGCACTCACAGGTGGATGGCCTGATGCGCGAGGCGATGCAGCATGGCGTCGCAAAGGTGGGCGGGCTGGACCCCACCAGCGTGGATGGCGCGATGGAGAAGTCACTGGATGCGATGTTCCGGATCGCACTCGATTATCAGCGCGGCGTTGACATCCATCTGCATGAAACCTCCCCGGCTGGCGTAGCCGCGATCCAGTACATGATCGACACCGTCGCCAGGAACCCGGCGCTGAAAGGCAATGTGACGCTGAGCCACGGTTTTGCGCTGGCGACGCTGGAGGGGAGCGCCCTGAACAAAATGATTGAAGGGCTGGCAGAGCAGCAGTTCAGCGTGGCCTCAACGCTTCCCCTCGGCAAACTGACCATGCCGATTCCGCAGCTGCAGGCGGCGGGCGTAAAAGTCATGACCGGCACCGACAGCGTTATCGATCACTGGTCACCCTTTGGCACCGGCAGCATGCTGGAAAAAGCGAATCTCTATGCCCAGCTCTATCGCGGATCGGATGAGTTTTCACTGTCGCGGGCGCTGGGGATTGCCACAGACGATCGGCTCCCGCTTTCGGCTCAGGGTGAGAGACAGTGGCCGCAACCGGGCGATGATGCGAGCATGATGCTGGTAGCCGCCAGCTGCTCCGCCGAAGCCGTGGCACGGATTTCACCGGTAGTCGCGACCTTCTCGCGCGGTAAACCCGTGTTTGCGCTGTCATCGGCCTGAAATCGCAGGGCGGATGGTGGGCGTTTAGCCTGCTTAGTCATAGCGGAGAGAGCGAGCCTGCTCAGGGACGCGACTGCCGGACTTAAAGCGAAGGGAGCATACGCCTGTAGCAAAGCATAGCGGGCCAGGGATGGCCCGCGCTGAGCCTGCCAGGGATGGCGGTTTTGCGTCTTTGCGGAGGGCATATGCTCCCTGAAGCCTGCTCTGAGAGGAAGCTGAGTGGTATCGTGAAATGGATCGAGTCTGCTCAGGGAAGCCAGTCAGATCGGAAAGGCGCTTAAGCCAATCCCTGGCCGCTCGGCCCGCGCCGTCCCTGGCGCGGGACGCTTTCCTCTTCTGACTGGCTTCCCTGCGCTTTAAGCTTATTTATCGCTGATAGATTTCCGGTGCCCACGGTTTATTAGCAGCGACAGTCCTGAAACGGGAAGCGACTGCCGGACGTAAAGCGAAGGGAGCATACGCCTGTAGCAAAGCATAGCGGGCCAGGGATGGCCCGCGCTGAGCCTGCCAGGGACGGCGGTTTTGCGTCTTTGCGGAGGGCGTATGCTCCCTGAAGCCTGCTCTGCGGCTGACACCTACCTGCGCAGGATTAACCAGCGACAGCTTCACTACCCAAAACTCTTCCCTGATACGCCCCAGAAACGACAGAGCCTCCACAGGGGAGGCTCTGCATTTACCTGAGCGGAGTGCGTGTTACGCGCTTTTGGCCCATTGTTGATTCGACATTAATTCCATTGCCAGCGCGTATAAGCGACGATCTTCCTGATCACAGGGCTCATCTTCCGCATAACACCCGATCATCGAAGCGATCTTATCCGCAGATAAGCTCTCTCCATGAACGTGAAGTGTCAGTACGGCGCGGCCTACTATTTTAAGCACATTTTCATGTGGTCCCTGGATGCTATTACTCAATGCAAATACCCTCTACCGGTCGTTGTACCAGGAATATGGCGCGCTAAATATAAAGCAATTAGCTCAGGATTTTTATCGGCACCAGGAGTGATATTTTTTAATGATTAATTCTATTACTGGAGTCGTGACAAAGGATTTATCTGATTAACAATGAAATAAATTTTTAAAAACGGCAGCTTATAAACCTATGACTGGCCTCATGAAATACCCTTTTTTGATTAGTCGCCTTCGACACCAGCCAATTAATTAAAAAAAACCACCATTTTCAGGCAAACTTCAGTCTATTCCTAAGCGATACGGCAGGGATAGATTCACCCTGCTAACCATCGAGGTTCCCGTTGCCGTCTGGCGTGCTTTCTGCCAGACTTGCCCCGCAATCATGCCCTACACTTTCAGCCTCAGAGGCCGCGCCCGTGACCGCTTTTTCTACCCTCAATTCGCTTCCCGACAGCCAGCTCGATAACCTGCGCGAGATGGGCTACACCAGCATGACGCCGGTCCAGGCCGCCACGCTGCCCGCCATTCTGCAGGGACGCGACGTGCGCGCGCAGGCAAAAACCGGCAGCGGTAAAACGGCTGCGTTTGGTATCGGCTTACTGCACCACATCGACAGCACCCGCTTTCAGACGCAGGCCCTGATACTCTGTCCGACCCGTGAACTGGCAGATCAGGTAGGCAACGTGCTGCGCCAGCTGGCACGCTTCACCCGTAACATCAAAGTCCTCACCCTGTGTGGCGGACAGCCGATGAGCGCACAGCGCGACTCCCTGGTGCATCCGCCGCATATCGTGGTCGGCACGCCAGGCCGTATCCTCGACCACATCCATCGTGAAAACCTCAAGCTCGACCAGCTCAATACGCTGGTGCTCGATGAGGCAGATCGGATGCTGGAGATGGGCTTCCTGAATGATATGGAAACGATCATTGAAGCCACCCCCGCGTCACGCCAGACCCTGCTCTTCTCCGCGACGTGGCCTGACGGCATCACGGCTATCAGCACCCGCTTCCAGCGCGACGCGCTCAGCGTGGTGACGGAAGATGTCAGCGAACTGCCCGCTATTGACCAGCAGTTCTTTGAAGCGAGCCACAATGAAAAACTGGGCTTACTGATTGCCCTGCTCAGCGATCATCAGCCCGCTTCCTGTGTGGTCTTCTGTAACACCAAACGTGAATGCGACGATGTTGCCGCGGCGCTCAACGCACGCGACATCAGCGCCCTGCCGCTGCATGGCGATCTCGAACAGCGCGACCGCGAACGCGTCCTGATCCGCTTCGCTAACGGCAGCGGTCGTGTCCTGGTCGCTACCGACGTCGCCGCACGCGGACTCGACATCAAATCACTGGCGATGGTCGTCAACTATCAGCTCGCCTGGGACCCTGAAGTCCACCTGCATCGCATCGGGCGCACGGCACGCGCCGGTGAGCATGGCGTTGCGGTCAGCCTGGTGGCACCCGATGAGATGGCTCGCGCCCATGCGCTGGAAGATTTCCTGCAGCAGAAACTGCCGTGGATCGCGGCCAGCACGCTGAAAAAAGGCAGCAGCAAACCGCTGCCTGCGGCCATGATGACGCTCTGCATTGATGGCGGTCGTAAAGCCAAGATTCGTCCGGGCGACATTCTGGGGGCACTGACCGGTGAGGCGGGGTATCGCGCGGAGCAGATTGGGAAGATTGTGCTGACGCCAACCCATGCCTATGTGGCCATTGAAGCCAGTCAGGCGAAAGGCGCGCTGGTGAAACTCAAGCAGGGCAAAATTAAAGGCAAAACCTGCCGGGCGATTCTGCTGAAGGATTGAAAAAACGGGCGAGGATAACCTCGCCCGTTTTTATTACGGCTCTTCGATTTGGGTCACGTGCAGCGTAGTCTTATCCCCTTTACCCTGCACCTTGCCGCTGACCCGCACTTTGTCTTCCGCAGTGTAGGTCTTACCATCAAAGGTTTTCTTCGGCGCGATAATCGGTAACGTTCCGGTGTTGTCGCGGAACTGATAGCGTTCACCCTGCTCTTTCTTCACGATGTAGCCTTCCAGCGTCACGTAACCGCCCTGACGGAAGTCGCGGATCTGATCGATATGCGTCTGACCGGTATCCTCAGAGCCTTTATAGCCCGCATCCTGCTTGTGCTGTGGCGGTGGCGTTTCGCCCGCTTTGTATCCACCCTCTTCCGCTGCAACGCCCGCGCTCACCATCACCAGCAATGACGCTAAAATCACTTTTTTCATTTCACACTCCTTTATTGGAAAGGTGTCCATGTTGAACCTTCAGGGTTAAGCCTGGCACATTAATTGGCGATCGTTTTATTTCACCCTTCTCTTCTCACCTTTTTCCGTTTGCTGCCGATAACCTTTACACACCCTATTTCACCAGCTGCGTTAACGCAGAGGCAACCATGGATAATTTTCAAAAAGAGATTGATGAAAGAGCGAACCTCGCGTTATCGAACAAGTTTGAGCTGCTGCTTTTTCGCTTAGGTTCCGATCAGCTGAAAGGCAAGTCCGAGCTGTTTGGCATTAACGTCTTCAAGCTGCGTGAAATTGTGCCGATGCCGGCCATCACCAAAGCCGCTGGCATGCGGTCACCGCTGCTGGGGATGGCGAGTATTCGGGGTCAGTTCATTCCGGTCATCGACCTGCCTGCCGTGGCCGGTTGTGTGCCGGAAACCGGCCTTAACCTGCTGCTGGTGACCGAGTATGCCCGCAACACTCAGGCGTTTGCCGTTGAGTCCGTTGAAAACATCGTGCGTCTCGACTGGAGCCAGGTTCACACCGCGGAAGCGGGTATCGGCGGTCGCAACATCACCAGTATCGCCTGTCTGGACAGTGACAAGCAGAGCAACGAACTGGCGATGGTGCTGGACGTTGAGCAAATCCTGTATGACATCATTCCGTCGGTGCGCGGCGTTGAGCCGGAAGCGGCCCGACCACGCACGTTCAACTATCGCCCCGGCGCCGTTGCGATTGTGGCAGAGGATTCCAAAGTGGCGCGTCAGCTACTGGAACAGGGCCTGAAGAGTATGGGCATCCCGGCGCTGATGTATAACACTGGCCTGGAAGCCTGGGAAAAAATTAAGCAGATGAGCCAGGACGCGCAGGCAGCAGGCGAGTCGATCCATGACAAAATTGCTCTGGTGCTGACCGATCTGGAGATGCCGGAAATGGATGGCTTTACGCTGACCCGCAACATCAAGCGTGACCCGATTCTGAAGTATCTGCCGGTGGTGATTCACTCCTCCCTCTCCGGCAGCGCCAACGAAGATCACGTGCGCAAAGTCGGTGCCGATGGCTACGTGGCGAAGTTTGAGCTGAACGAACTGTCAGACGTGATTTTCAACGTTCTCGACGCGGCCCGCTAAGCGAACGCGGGCACATTCGCCCGCGTTTACGGCTCACCTGACAAGGAACCGACTATGCACATTGAAACCTTACCCGTTACCCCTGCTCGCCAGAAGCTGCTGCGTGGCCGTTTACGCCAGCTGGCATGGATTACCGCCGTTACCCTGAGCCTCGCATTCTGGGCTGGCCTCTACTTTTTGATTTTCTGACGTTTAAGCCATTGCTTAAACCGGGCTGTCAGCGTTTCTGCTGACAGCCCTTTTTTTTGTCTTAATTTCGCCGCTCAATCATTGTTCATTTTTTCTGATGCTTAGACCCGATTATTTATTCACGCAACGTTATTACTTAAAAAATATTAAAGGTACATCTGCGCACTCCGATAACTGTATGCGCGAGACCCCCTTTTTGTCTGCGGTCCTGGCCTCAGGCATCAGCAAGGCACTGCGCACAACGGCAAGGCACCTGATTGTTGATAACTCATTGATTAATATTAAGACGGGAAGAGATTATGTTCATTATCAGTAATATGAAGGTGGGAATACGGCTCGCTGCAGCCTTTGGTATTATTGTCACGCTGCTGATCGTCATCGGCGTGACCTCGATAACGAGGATTAACAGTATTAATACGGCGATCGCCTCGATCGTTGACGATCGTTATGTAAAGGTCCGACTGGCCTTTGATGTACGCGACGGTGTTAACGATCAGATTAAATATCTGCGCGGCATGGTGATCGACACGCTGCACCCGGAAAAGAATGCGAAACGCTTTGGTCAGCTGGAAGAGGCGACACAACGTACTAACAACGCCATGAAGAAGATCGAGGCCATTCAGGTCACGCCGGTGGGTAAGAAAAAGATCGCCGGTCTTCTCGCTTCATCGCTGGCCTTCGAAAAGGTGAAAGCCGAGCTGATGGCGCTGGTACAGGCGGGTAATTTTGATGCTGCCAGCACCTATGTGCTGCAATCCATGACCGCCACACAGAATAAATTCCTGCAGGACGCCATCAATTTTGCCAACTCCCAGGACTCGCAGCTGCGCAGTGAGGGTCAGGGCATTATGGATAATGGCCAGTCGGCTATTACGGTCACGCTGATTTTCTCCGCCCTGGCGATTCTGGCTTCCATTGTGCTGGGCTACTTCCTGACCCGCTCTATCGTGCGTCCGCTGGTGGCGGCGGTTGACGTGGCTGAACGTGTTGCCGCAGGCGATCTGAGTTCGCAGATGCAGGTCACCTCGCGTGATGAGACCGGCATTCTGATGCAGGCGCTGCAGCGGATGAACGACAACCTGCTCTCTATTGTGACCGAAGTGCGCACCGGCTCCGACACGATCGCGGTGGCCTCGAATCAGATCTCCAGCGGCAACCTCGATCTCTCTACCCGCACCGAACAGCAGGCCAGCTCGCTGGAGGAGACCGCATCAGCCATGGAGCAGATGACTTCGACGGTGAAGCACAACGCCGATAATGCGCGTGAAGCCAATCATCTGGTGTCGGCAACCTCCAGCGTGGCGCGTGAAGGCGGCGTGGTGATGGAGCAGGTGATTGAAAAAATGGAAGCGATCGCCCTCTCCTCACGGAAAATTGTCGATATCATCAGCGTTATCGACTCCATCGCTTTCCAGACTAACATTCTCTCTCTGAACGCGGCGGTTGAAGCGGCACGTGCGGGCGAGCAGGGTCGCGGTTTTGCGGTGGTTGCGACGGAAGTGCGCAATCTGGCGCAGCGTTCAGCGTCAGCGGCAAAAGAGATCAAAGTGCTGATTGAGGATTCTGTCGCGAAAGTCGATGAGGGCAGCAAGCTGGTCACGCATGCGGGTTCTACCATCGGGGAGGTGGTGAACAGCGTGCAGAGCGTGGCGAACATCATGAGCGAAATCACTATCGCCAGCAGCGAACAGAGCAGCGGCATCAGTGAAATCAACCAGGCGATAACCCAGATGGAAGCGGTGACCCAGCAGAACGCCGCGCTGGTACAGGAAGCCTCAGCCGCGTCACAGGCGCTGCAGGATCAGGCAGAGCGGATGGCACAGGCCATGAGCGTGTTTAACACCGGTAAACTCTCCCTGCAGCCGGTACTGCGGTAACGCCCGAAGCGGCCTGCTGCGGCGGGCCTGTTTCCGAATCGGGCAACAGCAGAAACAAAAAAGGCTGCCAGAGGCAGCCTTTTATTACTGTAAATGCAACAACGCTATATGGCTCACTAGCCTGTCAGAGTGCGCGAGGCTGGCTCTGAATCGCAATCCTTGCCGTGTTCACCTGAACAACAACAGATTTGCAGAAAATGCATTTCGCTCCATGCGGGTTGGCTCTTGTGACATCAAAATGTGATGTACGAAACTGTGAGCCATGACAGTGTGGACATTTAAAAGTAATTTTCAGTCCTTAGAGACCAACAACGTTCGCAGCAGCTGGGCCTTTAGCGCCATTTTCTACTGTGAATTCAACTTGCTGACCTTCGTCTAATGAACGGAAATCGGTGCCCTGGATTGCAGAGAAGTGTACGAATACATCTTTGCTGCCGTCCTGAGGAGAGATGAAACCGAAGCCTTTCTCTGCGTTAAACCATTTAACGGTACCGCGAATTTTGTTAGACATGCTTAAATCCTTAATATATCGAGCCTTCCGGCATAATGGCCTGAGAACAGATTT
>Ga0157358_1000344_pt1 | contig 18978 bp, 12 predicted proteins | sample AttcapACBM2_FD_111484 | JGI IMG/M metagenome (GOLD analysis project Ga0157358, IMG submission 111484) | Fungus gardens microbial communities from leaf cutter ant in Botucatu, State of São Paulo, Brazil - Atta capiguara ACBM2 | ecosystem: Host-associated > Fungi > Mycelium > Unclassified ... | reverse complement strand
CTCTGCCAATGTTCATTCTTTATATACACTTCCTCTTGCTACTCTCTTAATCTCTTGTATGAACTTCTCTATTATTTTTAACTCAGTCAAAAAGTCTTCTACTGACTTAAATTGCATCTCTCTTATGTCTATATCTTCTAATAAATTCTTCTTTCAGATATCTACCAATTATCTCTGAACATATATTAAAATTCACTAAACTTACTCTTTTACTGTAAGGAAATCTTCTATTTCACCTGTATTTGATTTTGTAGTACCTACCAAAGCCTGAGTTAATCTCACAGTCATCTCATTCTCCAAGTTCTATACTAATATCTTATTATAATACCAAGCTAGGTTTTTTTTATCTAACTAGTATATCTTTTTACATCTGGGATCTAGCAATTCTTCTTGACTAAAAATGGTATTGTCTTCAGTTGAGAATGATAAAAGAGTAAAGAGGAAAGGGCTCTGTGTTAAGTGGTCTCAGAAGTAGAATTAAGTTCTAATATTACAATTTAAGACTCAAAGTGTTATATTAAGAAAGAAACCTTATATTGTGTTAACTTAATAGAGTTTCTATTACAAACTAGTCTACCTTATATATCACAGACCATGGTCTGTGTACACACTACAACTAACTTATTTTAAAGTCCATATGCTCTATAAGGCCAATATACTATAGCTATGCTATATAATGTCATCTGTTTTAGAACCTTCTCTGACTTTCTCTGTGTTATGTGATCATGTGACCACATTGTGACAGTCACTTGTAATGTCCCACTAATACTAACTCTAAGTCTCAAATAGAAAAATAAACATAAAAGAAAATGGAAATGAGAAAGGAAAATAAAATAAATAAAGTTTATTAATACAAAGAGAAGTAGTAGCCCCAAATCTATTTCAAAGAGGCAGCAAAAGTATAATATACTAAGTAAGCAGCCAAGAAAGTGAGGCTGGTAGTAGAGGCTATAGTAAGAGAAGAAATTACATAGAAGTAGTACAAGGAGAAGAACAACAAAAGATAGTGCAAGAAGGAGCTGGAGGTGTTGGTACAGAGAACAAATGTAAGAAGGTTCTTAAGATTTTCTCAGAGAAAGAGACTAGTCTATAACTAACAAAAAAGACAAAAAAAAAGCAAATAAAGAAAGTCTATAGAAAGAAGTAGGTTAAAATGGAAGTAAGAATCTCTGTGAAAGATATGTATGCCCTGGGTATGAGTGCCTAATATACTACAGCAGGTAAGTAGTAAATTTATTACTTTTTACTATTTTTTACTGATTTTCTTCTTCTTTAGTTTGTTAAAAACAGACTAGCTACTAAACTAGTTATATTAAAAGTGTGCAATGTTAAGCTTAGCTTTGATATCTGGTTGATGCTATATATGTATTTCATGCTATACTCCTGACATAGTCAATATCTAGCCTATACAGAGTGTATTGTAATTAAATAGTAGTATATTTCTTATCAAAACAATATTAGCAGAAAGAAAGAGAATTCCACTATAAGTGAGGTTCTAAGTGTTATTCAAAATGTACTTAGAGAGCTTATTGAGAAATACTATGAAATAAGCAAGTTTTCCTGAGACTTGGTAGAAGAGTAGGAGAGAAATATAGCCTAACTTGCAAGAATTGGAGCTACAGTTGATACAAGATGGGGGTCAGTAGAGTATAAGAGAATAGCAAGGAAGAAGAAGAAGAAGAAGATAGAAAAGAGTCTATGAAAGGGCCCAAAGAAAATAAGAAGATGAATATAATAGTGTAGATACTATTATCTATCTCCTATTAGTAGAATTTTTATATATACTATCCAAATAGATTTGTTTTTCTTGTTGTGTTTTTACATGATACAAAAGTTACTAGACATACTAGACATTGGAAAACCTTGAAGCTGGTGTTATAAAGCTATTGGTAGTTTCAAATATCCAGGTATGTTAGTTAATATGTTGGCACTTGTGATCTATATTTGTAGACCAAGCCTTTTATTACTTGTTCCTTGAAGAGTTGCATCTGTTGTTTATACTAAATTCCAAATAGAAGTCTATTAGTATCTACTTCATAATAGAACTTTCCAAGTTAACAGAGTTTGACAAATAATGATGGTAGTAGATTTGTTTTTAAAAAGAGTTTCTTTGTCTCTACTCATACTATAGTCACTACAGAGGACACCATAAAACTTTTTTTACACTATATATAGAAACTCTATGGCCTTCTTAATTATGTGATTTCAGATCAAGAACTATAGTTCATTGTACTCTTCACTAAGGAGTTATACTAACTACTTGATGTCAAAATTGCTTTATCTATAGTCTGACATTCTCAAACAGATAGACAAATAAAGTGAGTAAACTAAGAGCTTAAGCAATATTTACAGATATTAATAAACAAATAGCAGAGCAACTAGCAAGATCTTCTCCCACTGGTAGAGTTTCAGCACAATAATCATATTGTTAGACTTGAAAGCAGTAGACTTTGTTTTTTTCTTTATTATTTTTATTTTTATATTTATATTTTAGAACTTAGAGCTAGGATATAGTGTGATATAGCACTATATAACAATATATCACATATCTATCACATATCATAGTCATAGTTATATAATAATATATTATACAAAAGAACAAAGAAGATTCTGGAACAATAACATTATACAACATGTTTGTTACATATTGACCTTATGGATAATGTATTCTCTTTAGAATAAGCTGAGTTTAATGTAACATAGACTATTAGCCTAGTATATATAAGATAGATACTTTGTACTTGAAACTTCATTGAGTTCTCTTATATTAACTCTAATACAAGATTCTTTTATTAACTTAACACTTTGAGTCTTTAATTGTAATACATATATACTTCTTCATATAGCAATTATTATTTTTTCTCAACACAGAATATTTACTATGAATGAGATTCAAGCCTCATTAAGGAAGATCCAAATTAGAGAGCATCTCAAAGTTCTCTGATTGTATAAAGTCCATATTTGGAGAAGTAAGGTCCACTATCTACAAGTCTCAAAAAGATATGGCAAGGTATTATGTGCTCCCATTCTAGTATTCCAATCTAGTAATAAGATATTCCTAAACTTCTTAAACATCCACACAACATGCTTCTCTATATTATCACTTTGGACCTTATATAGTAAAAAAGCAAGTTAGACTTATATCATATCATCTTAAGCTCCTCTCTGCATTATGAAAATTATACTTGGTATTTCTATTAGTTAAACTCACAGTTGTTCTTAATAAACCTATCTCTAGAAAATGTTCTAGTTCCTCTTCAAACACTGTCATTATAGACAGAGAAGAGAAATGGAAAGTAGATAAGATTCTGAATAGCCAATAATATTGCAAGAGATACCAATACCTCATTAAGTAGAAGAGTTTTGAACTAGAAGCAAACTCATAGAAGAATACCACAGATGTGTTCACACCCAATTGAATAGCTGAGGTTTCTTGTCTCAAATCTATATTCTTGCAGTTCATTTGTTTAGTAGATTTCCAGAGCATTAACTTTTGACTAGTATCTCTTGCTTCAAGTTGCAGCAATCTGAAAGAAAGGATAGATGTAATCAAATTCTTTACTTCATCAAAATTCAAGTCTGTAATATCTGTAAAAGCTTGAGTCAACTCTACAGTCTTCTCATTCTCTAAGTCTTATATCAAAGCCTAATGTCCTGTCTGATTAGAATGGACTTCTAGATACTTAGAGTAACTGTCATCTCCAGAAAACTTTATTCTATTCTCTTAGGGTTTCTCTAGAGATGAGTCATATATGTAGTATTGTCAGACAATATCACTTAGGATTTTCCTGAAGTTGCAAATTCTGCTGGAATATTAATGAACTTTGCCTTTTGCCTAGTTGCTCTAACAGGTAAGTTATACATATTATAATCATGTTAATTTTACTTAGATTTATTTAGAGCACAAACTCCATGTTTCTGCTTAGTCAATCTAATAGTTATTACCTTTAGAAAATCTTATTCTGTTCTCTTATGTTTTTTCTAGAGCTTTAAAGTATTTTCTATACTTTTGTCCAGTCTGTCAAAGTTATAAATATTAGACTTGGTCTTATTTTATTTTATTTTATTTTTATTTTTCTTATTTTCCTTTTATTATATTTTGAGTTTATTTTTATTTTTCTTTATTTTGGACTTAGATAAGAAAGTATGATATAATATTATATATAGAAGAATAAAGAAAATTCTAAAATAAGTGATGTCATATAATATAGCAACAGTATATTGGCTTTATGGAAATTATATGGACTTTAGGGTAAATTACTTGTAGTATGTGCACAGACTATAGTCTGAAGTATATAAGGTAGACTAACTTGTACTTGGAACTCTATTGAGTTTTTTTTGTATTACTCAAGGACTTAAGTCATAACAAAATTATTCTTACATATACATACTTTTATATATACTATAGAAGACAGTCTGTTACATAATACATATTAGGGTGATTGAGAAAAGTCTATAAAATTTGAGTAAAGCTTATAACTTCAGGAAAATATAAAAAAACATATCTCTTATATCACTAAACCTTATAGTGATTTGCTTTCACCAGCTACTTTACTACTCTACCAGTCTCTGCAGTTTTTTTTTTGCTTGATCCCATCAAACTCTACTGAACTCTATAAGCACTCTGTCAATTTCTATCCCTAAGCTCCTTTTGTATATCTACTGTAAATTCTCTCTTTTTCTCTTCTAATAGTGTTCTAGTCATTTCCATCAGAGTTCCTGTGTTAAGAGTATAGTATGAAGTATATATATAGTACCAGCTAGATATGAAAGCTAAGCTTGACATTGCATACTTTTAGTATAACTGGTTCAGTGGCTAGTCTGTTCTTAACATCCTGACTATTTGGCTATTATCATACTTTCTTATGTTAGTACTATTCCACTGAATTAAAATGAACTATTTTAGTATTTAGAATAGTTACCATCCACAAAGACAAATGATCACACAAGTGGTAAATCTCTTAAATTAGATATCAAGTGGGAAGTTTACAAGAGAACTCGACAAGGAGTCTCTGCTAAATTAGAGTCCTATATATACAGAGTATATATGGTCCATGCTACATCCTTATATCTGCCTCATTTCTTACTCAAGGCTACCATGTGGTATACATATGCCCTAATGTTATCTTCTAGATCCTTCTACTACATTCTAGGCCTATGACATCACATTATGTGACATGTTATGTGACTGTGGTGTCATGTGCCTTCTTTATTGTCCAAAAGAAAAAATAAAATAAAAGAAAAAGAAAATTAATATAAAATCAGAAAAATCAAAGAAAAGAAAAATAAAAATTGTTAGTGTTTCAGCATCCCATAACATCCTAGAGATATATGCTGCTTGTACTTATTCATTATGATAATATACTTAAGACTTCCTAGAGATATTAAATGTTGGAAGAAAAAGAATACATAGCAGCATAGTATAGTATGAACAACTGACAATCACTTACTTGCAGTAGTAACTATAATAGATAGTTTAAAAAGTATAAGCAATAATAGAGGATAAGTAATAGTAGTAGTAATTTAACTTATGTAAAAATTTATATTGACTACCTAATTAATATTACTAATTACAGACTGAATGCTTATTAAGGTGAAATGCTTTGTAATACTCTCTCTTGTTTAAAATATTAGCTGTTAAGCAATAGAAGCAGAAGTAGATAGACTTTAAGCTAAGAAATAAATAGAAATAACTATATTACAAAATGAACTACTTACTTATTTGTAATATCTGAATATTGGGTACACTCTCAGAGGTTTAGAAGTGATTTAGAAGTTTAATAATGATGACAATAATAATAAGAGATAAGTAATAATTGATATAAGATATTGTTAAGTCTAAAATCTAATTCTTAAATATAGATATATATACAAAATAATGATAGTCTGTATGCAAGCTATTTCCATCATATAATTAAAACTCATACCTGGTGGAGCTGTCATCTATTATAGCAAACATCAGGCTAATTTTAGAAGATAATTAATTATATTACTATACTAATGTATTTGTATCTCTACAAATATTAATCTCTATATGATGTATGATATATCATTAGAAACAGTTTAATAAGTGCTTTCTAATGTAAGTTTGATTGTAGAAATACATTTAGTTGTTCCTAATATAATAGCTAATGAAAATTATAGTTACTGATAGTCTAATATTTTAGTAATCTATTGTCACTTTTGTACATCTTGTATATATGTGAATAGTTCTTATTTGGAGCTTTCTAGTGTAACTTGGTTTGTGAGAATAGGTTTACTAATTGTAGAGATACAAGTCAAATAAAGTTTATAACAGACTAAATAAGATTTGACCAAGGTTTTTAGTCAGAATATCAGTGGGATTCATTTTTTCATTGATATAATATGGTTTAACTTGTTCATTTTCAATTAGATTTCTTATATAGTGATATTAAATATTAATTTATTTGAAATACTTCTCTTATATAAGATTAAAACTTTGAGAAAAGTAAACTAAAATTATCATTTTAGAGATGAGAAGTTGAAATATTAAAGCTAATCTCATTGAGAAGATTTCTTGCCCAAATAAGTTGATAACCACAATTAGAAAGAGTTATATACTCAGCCTTGGTTAAAGACAGGACTACTATCTTTTACTAATGGCTATTAGGTGTAGTTTATACTAAAAAGCAAAATCCTATGAGGTTGACTTGATGATGTACTAAGTATAGAAATCCTATACAAAGAACATAATGATATAAACTTTCCAAAATAACATTAACTTTAGCTTATGTGCTATGCTATCTATCTACTGTATGATCACAACTTTAAAAGTTGGAATAAAGTTTGAAGGAGATGAGTGCTGATATAATCTATTGCTATAGAATACTGAAGATTGAGTTTACTTGAATATTTGATTATCAGACTAGTGAATTATAGTGTAACTACTAGTTTTATATACAAGTAGGAATAATAAGAGATACTCAGAGGTTTTGATAATGAAATACTAAAAGAGATCAATAAAGAAACTCCATTATAAAAGACTGAGTTTAATAGAAGTATTTCTATTATGAGAAACTAAATACTCAATAGGTTCTGAATTAATTATATCAGTACTATAAAAATATGTTATAAAAAATATAACTATTATAAAAGATGGGCTTTTGTTAGAAAATATTACTGTCAAAGATGAAAGTAGTGGACTCTACTTATTTTCATTTTATTCTTAACTTATTTTTCATTTTTCTATTTTTAGAACTTAGAGTTTGGGTTAGAGTGATGAGATCACACTGTCACACATCAGTCACATCAGATAACACAGTAACAGTAACAGTCACAAGTCACATGATTCATGGAAGGATGTAGAAGGTTCTGGAAAGATGATGTCATATAGCATATACAACACATGTTGACCTTAAGGCTAACATATGGTTGTTTAGGGTAGGGTAGAAGTAGCTAGCACAGATCATATAGATTTAGTATATAAGATAGACTATCTTGTACAGAATTCTCTATTGAGTTCTCTTGTATTAACCCAACACAAGGTTCTATTTATTGACCTACTCTAAGGTCTTTGAATCATAACAATCACCACTATGGAGAATAATTTTTGGAATGAGTAGACTTAGTATATATAAGCTAATCATTAGATATATCAGAGATCTAGCCAGTTTCTAATACTTTTAATAAAAACTATGATCACATTGCTTATTATTGAGTTTAAACATATAGCCTAATAACAGTGGAGTACTTGTTAGGTTGGTTACTATATTAAAACATGCTAAAACTTTGTTCAAGTACTTAAATTGGTCTATAAAGATATTTTGATTTTTATAATTACAATTTATATACATCTCAAGAAACTTTTTAGTTTCTTTAAAGTCATAACATTTCCATTTTATCATAAATTTTTGCTTCAACTTTGAAAGAAGCAGAAAATTTTTTGAACCTATAAAGCTGACATCATTAATATAAACAATTGCTATAATAAGCTTTCTAGTCTCTTTATTAATGAAGTAATACATACTACCATCAGATTTATATTGTTTTATCCCTAACTCATAATTACTATGTCTTACATTCTTCTTATATAGCAGTAGAGGTTTTCTTATGTTTTCCTTATCTTCTCCTTATTATTTCCTCAAGAACACCTTATCTATTTCTCATAGTCTATAGGTGTATATAGTAGGAGATATAGTTCTGTATCTTTATATTTTACCAGTTAATCATTTTTCTACTTCTTTCTCAAGTCTTTGCTTAAGTTGTAACCTAGGCCAAGCTTAGGATTATAACATTTGATAAAGCATCATTAGGCTTATCTTGCGAAAAAAGAATGCATTATGGTTAGACCACTAGAATATCATAATAGTTAGACCATTAAAGAAACATCAAAATAGTAAAGCTCCAAATAAGCACCAATACTAGTAGTATACAATAAGACAGTACTGATAGTTATATGAAAAAGTATAGTTTCAGACTTAGGGTGGTTTAATAGTAACTAAGTGAAATTTAAAGACTAGTAGAGAGAATACAATTATTCCTTAAGAGTAACAGAGTTATAGTAATAGATAACTGATCACTGCAGTATTAGCCTGACTGAGGGAGCATAACAGGAATCTATACATGTTATAAGACAAGAAAGTGTGGATAGACTTCAGTAAGATATATATAGATAGTAGTATTATTATTAGTTTATGGCGAGAGAGAAGGCATGTAACCTGGAAGTCACATGACATTACATCATAGGGCCTAGAGCAGTCTAGAAGAATCTATGGTCTAGAAGGATCAAGAAGAGTCTAGAGATAGAGTGACATCAAGGAACATGTTAACAGCATAGTTTCCTCATGGTGTACACATGGTGCACACATGGATGACAGAGATGAAGAGTAGGGTTTAGGGTATGACATTAGGGCACATATATATGGTATGCTGGCCTTGAGGTAGATATATAGTGGATGAGTAATAGGACATGAGGTAGATTAGTAATGGACATGAGAACAGAGCATAGACATTAGGGTAGGACACACAGCAGATGTGTAGTTATAGCACAGACCATGGATAGTTATATAAATAGTCAGTAGAATACTGTTGTGGTTCCCTGTCAAGTTCTCTTGTGAATTACACAACTCATGTTCCCCACTAGATATCTACCTTTGAGATTTACTTGTTAGTGCTGCTATTGGACACTAGTCTAGTAGTTGCCACAACAATACACAGATGAAGATTAACTAAATAGAAAAAGAAGAAGTCCAGAATTAGGACAATTTTGTTGAAGAAGTTCAGACAGCACTTAGTAACAAGAGTAAGACAGCAGATACTAAATGAAAGATTGAGACATTTAAGCAAGAAAAGAAGTATATTGCAGATTTCATAATAAAATTCAAAACATTAGTCGTAAAGACTGAAACAGACAACATGCATGTCATTTTCTTATTGAAAAAGAACATTAGAAGTAACATTATCAAGACCATATTGGGATATCTGTCCATAGTGGCACCAGAATCACTCAAAGAGTGGAAGATAGCAATTATATCAGTTGGACAAGAATATAAATTCACAGAAGACAGATAAGACTACAGAATAAGATTAGAAATAATCTATGAAGAAAGAGGAATATCTATGGATATTGGAAAGGCTAAAGACAACTACAATAAAGATAGAAAATCTAAATGTTTCAACTGCAACATATATAGACATATAGTAAAGGATTGTAGAAAACCAAAGAAAGAAAAAGAAACCAGGAAGTGTTACAAATGCAATAAGATAGGACACCTCATAAAAAACTATAGGTCAGGACAAAAGATGAAGAACAGGAGTATACAAAATGAATCAGACAATGAAGATATAATAATTTCCTAAAAAATTAATATGTTGTTCCACAAAAAAAGATAATAAAGAGAGAGAACTCAATATGCATACAAATATCAAGATATTAAATAAAAAGAAACTATAGCTTAAAGCACTGGTTAACTCAAATTAATAAACAGCTAGTGAAATTTAAAACAAAACCAATACCTAAATTATTCAAAGTTTTGTAGACAAAACCAAGAATAGAGAAGTAACCTTTCTAGCAACTTTTCAAATTTCTTTTTATTGAATAAATAGATAAACAGTTGAATGTACTTTGGTCAATCTTTTATATTTGTTGGATCTGGTTTCTTACTTATTTCTTGGTATCTTTTGTCTATTTCTTTCATTAGTTTAATTCTCTTAGTCCTTGATATAAATGTAATGTCCTAGTGTTGTATTTTACATTTTTAGACATATTGTAAACTATATTAACTCTTTGTTCCAATTAGCTTCTACATTATGCTTGACTAACCAGTCATATCTTAAGAATATATCCATGCTATTTAAGTCTATGACTGCTACATTAATTTTTTCTGTATGTCCATTGATTCCCAGTTCTGGTGATACAAACTATATGAGAATAGGATTACAAAATTAAAAGATGTGCCAAAAGAGTTAAATGCTAAAATATATGTAATAATGATTAAGAAAGAAGAAGCATTAAACTAATAGCTAGACAAACATCTCAAGGCAGAATTAATAGTAGAATTAAGCTTGATATATATAACACTATGTTTTTACATTCCAAAGAAGAATGGATTTTCATAATTAGTACAAAATTACAGGAAGTTAAACCAGCATATAATAAAAGACAAAATACTATTACCACTAATTGGAAAAGTAATCAACAAGCTCAAAAATGCAAAATACTTCAATACAATAATGTATAGATCAAAGAAGGTAATAAATAGAAAGTAGCATTTCTAATGAACAAGTGATTATTCAAACTAAAAGTGATATATTTGGAACTATGCAATATAACAAAAACATTTCAACACATGATAAACAGTATATTCTGAGTACTCTTATATAAAGAAGTATTGATAAATTATATAAAAACTTTGTGATATCTACTAAGACTAAGAAGGAATTAGAAGAAAGAATTATATAATTTTTAAAGGTGGCAAAAAAATATAATCTCTGTTTTAAACAGTTAAAATATGATTTTGATATCAAAAAAATACTGATTCTAGAGATAGTAGTTGAAAGAGAAAAAATACAAATGGAATATGACAAAGTCAAGACTATTAAGGAATAAAAACATCTACCAAGATAAAGGAAGTAAAAAGCTTTTTAGGATTTATATCACAAAATAAACTACTCACTTATTTGTGATATTTGAACCTTGGGTGCACTCTCAAAGGTTTAGGAGTGATTCAGAAGTTCAATAATGATAATAATGATAAATAAGATCAATATAGATGTCAATAATAATAAAAGATAATGATTGATAATTATTGATGAAAACTAATATTTTCTTTTTCTTTTCTTTTCTGTTTCCTTTATTTCTTAGATGATAAAGAGGTATGTGACTGTGATTACATGACATATCACATAACATCATGTTATAGGCCTAGAATATTGTAGAAGAAACTGGAAAGATAACATCAAAATATATATCTATGGCATATTCACCTCATAGTTGATGTATTAACATTAGGATAGGATTATTTATTGTTAGCATAGATCATGTATTAGTAGTATATATAATGTAGGAATATATCAAAAACTCCTTGTTGAGTTCTCTTGTAATTGTCATGAAACTCCTATGACTTAAGACTACTTAGTATACTATTGATTGTTTCAATTAGTGGTTGCCACAACACACTTGTAGAGCCTATTAATAAAAGAGATGGAAAAAAGAAATATAATAGTAGTCAGAAATCTCTTGCAAGAACAAGAAGAAAGAGGAAAAGGAATAAGAAAAGGTCTATATGTAGTAAATATAGATAAGAAGAGAAAATGTTACAAACTCAAAGTATTAAGTCAACAAAAGTTGTTATATGCAAGTCCACCCATCTGGAAATTACATTCCCATAGTGGTATCATCTTCTAATTATACAAGCCTATCTTTCTTGCAACACACCTTATAGCAGTGCTGCAACCATCTGAGTATTCTATCTTCCATAGCAGAGATACTCTTATTTGACTCAGTCTTCCATGACGGTGTTACTTCTGTCAGTGTCTCAACACTGAAACTTTGAGTATTTTCTATAGTAGGAGCTTATATATAAGACTAGTAGTTACACTGTAATTTGCTAGTCTGATAATCAACAAAGATAACTCTTATTGAACTCAATCTCTGGTGTTCAACAGTAATACACCAAATCAGCACTCACTCCCATCTCAGACTTCTCTCTAACATCTGAAGTTGCAACCACATGGCAAACAGATAGTGCAGCACATAAGCTGAAGCCAAGGTCATTCCACAAGTCCACATATCTCTAAGTCCATCTTGTGAACTTTCACTCCTAGTATGAACTGCATCTAACAAAAGTATATACTATTAACATGTAGTATAATATTCTTTAGAACCTTTTATGTTTTTTTATGTATTATATAATTGTATAACTATAACTTGTGACTGTGAACTATGTGACTTGATGTGTGATAGTTGTGACAGTTACATTTAACATCACATTAAACTCTAACCTTAAGTTCAAAAATAAAATGAGAAAGAAAAATAAAAAAACTAAGTCTAATATTTGCAATTCTGACATTACCTCTCCTTCAAGATTTCTCCTCTAGAGAAACTAACTTCTATCTTTACCAGTTTATCTCTAACTTCTTTAAATTTTTATCTTTAAATTTTTTATCATCCTATCCAAATAAAATCTTTGCTATATACTTCTCTAGTAGCTTACTTCTCCTCAACTTCTTAGCATTTGAATTCAACTTCACTCTCCATACTTTCTTTAGCCCTTCCTATTGTCCAACTTCTATACTTATTCTTCTTTCAAATTTATCTACTACTTTTCTTATATTTTTCAAATCCTCTTCCTTTTCCCATGTATTATTCTTTACTGTAAATTTCTTCTATCATACCAGATACTTCATTACTCTCTGAACTTTTCTTTTATTTGATATTTTCTCAACTTCCCATTCTTCTACTCTATTAAATTCCACTAGTTTTGGTTCTTCCACTCTCTGTTCTTTTACCAGTTCTCTATACCTCACAATTCTATTAATATTTACCATCAGATGAATCTTCATAAAGGCTGGCAGCTTCAACTCCACCATATTTTTTGATATTACTTCTTCTATTGCATATGGCCCTATATATCTTTCCATTAACTTTTTTACTAGTCTTTCTTTGAATACCAAGTCTTTGATACTCAGTATTAATTTATTATCTTTTTTCTACTCTTCAACTCCTCTTTATCTGCTATCTGCTTGTTTTCTCATTTTTTCCTGTGCTTTCTTCAATGCTGTCTCTACTTCCTCTTATACTTTTTTCATTCTCTCTACAAACTCTGTCACTTTCTCTACTCTTTCTTTTCTTCTTATGTCTGCTCCTATTCTTAATTCTCTACTGTAGTTTGCTATGAACAGTGGATACTTTTGTTGCCAAATGTACTTTGTTATTCACTGCAAACTCTGCTATTACTAACCACTCTATCCAATCTCTCTGTCTATATTCTATAAAGAATCTCAAGTATTGTTTCAACTCTTGATTTATCTATTTTTTTTGCCTATCCATCTGTAGGTGGAATACTGTTAACAACTTTGTCTCAATTCCTAGCATCCTATTTAACTCCTTTGTCAACTCTATATCATGATACACTTGAACTCTTATATTTTATTTTTATTTTATTTTATTTTTATCTATTTTCTTCAATTTGATTTATCTTTTTCTTTTCTTTTCATATTCTTTTGTTTCTTGGACAATGAAGAGGCACATAATTGCAGTCATATGATGAATTATATGATATTACATCATAAACCTAAACATAGGAAAAGAAACTAAAAGAATAATATCAAGATACATGTCTATGGTATATTCACCTCATAGCTGATACATGGATATTAGGGTAGGGCTATTTATTGCTAGCACAGACCATGTTGTTGTAGCAACTACTAATCAAAACAATTAATAGTATACTAAGTAATCTTATAAAATAAGAGTCTCATAAGAATTATAAGAGAATTCAACAAGGAGTTCCCAATGTATTCCTATGCTATATATACACTAACACATGGTCTATGCTAATGATAAATAATTCTATCCTAATATCCATGTGTCAGCCATGAGTGCATCATGTATATACCATGAGATAAACATATCATAAATATATACCTTGACATTATCCTTCCAATTCTTTCTACAATGTTCTAGAGTTATGACATGATGTCATATAACACATCATGTGACTGCAGTTATGTACCTCTTCATCATCCAAGAAATAAAAGAAAAAGATAAATCAAATCAAAGAAAATAGATAAAAATAAAATAAAATAAAAATAAAATATAAGAGTTTAAGCATACCATGACACATGTATTTATAGTATAAATAGAGTAGCAATATATCAGAAACTCCTTGTTAAGTCTTCTTGTAATCTCTATAAAACTCTTTTGTTATAAGACTACTTAGTATACTATTAACTGTCTTGATTAGTGGTTGCTACAACACTTTGCTACAAATTGGGGTTCTCTATCACTAATCACACTCTCCAGTAACCTATACAACTTCCACACATTATCTCTGAACAATCTTGCCAATCTCTCTACCAATGTTTACTCTATAATTGTTACAAAATATGTCATTTTTGACAATTTATTATATACTATCAAGATTGCATTCTTCTCTGCTACTAACAGTAACTTCATAATAAAGTCTGCCATTAAGTGTATTCACAGCTTCTCCTGTACCTTATTTACCATCAACTTCTCCACTAGTGTCTTTGTCTTACTCTTTATCCTCTGACATAAATGATATCCCTCTACATATTTTCCAGTATTCTTTGTTACTTCTGGCCACTAATAGTTTCTCATTGCTAATTCTGTTGTCTTCTATCTACCTCCATGTCCAGCTACTGGCATATTATGATGTAATTGGATAATTTCTAATTTTAACTTTTCATCTTTTGGCACATACATCTTTTCTTCTTTCAATACTAAGTCTCTCCCTATCTCTACTCATTATCTTTTAATGCTCTAACTCCTACTTTTTTCATTTCTTCTACTACTTTCACTACTTCTTTGTCTTTTTCTCTTACTCTTTTTATTTTTGTACTAACACTATTTCTGATCTCTCTACCACTACTTCTGTTATTCATTGTATCTATTTTTCTTTTATTAATTTCTGATTTTTATTATCATTTTCTGTCCCAATTTTCCAATCTAGCCTCCTACTTAATCCATTTGCCTTCCCCAATTTGATTCTGGAATATGTTTAAAAGTGAAATTGAATCTTGACAGATATAATACCTAACAAGCTTGTCTTCTATTCAATTTCTATACTTTTATAAAATATTCCAAATTCTTGTGATCCATTCAAACCTCAAACTTGAATTTAGCACCTTCTAATAAATGTCTCTGGTTTCCTAATCCTCTAATAATTGCTAGCATTTTCTTATTATAGATCTCATAATTTCTCTCTGTTTTATTGAGAGATTTTGAGAGATATGCCATCAGCCTCCACCATCCATTACTCCATTGATAATACTCCTCCCATAGTATAATTGGATATATCTACCTTTATTTTCATCTTTTTATCTAGATCTAGTTTCACTAGAACAAGTTCCATAGTGAACTGTTTCTTTAATGCCTCAAATAACTTCTTCTGCCAAAATTCACATTCCCACTTTTGTTCTTTTTTCACTAAGTCATGTAAAAGTCTGGCTATAAATGCAAAGTCTTTAACAAATGACTTAGCAAGTCCTAAGAACTTTTGAACATTCTTGACTCTAGTAGAGGTTAGCCAATCTAATACCATCTTCATCTTTTCCTGCTCCATTTTTATTCCTTCTGGTCCAATCATTACTCCCAAGAACTCTAACTTTCTAACCTTCTACTTGTACTTTTCTGGCTTCATATACAGATCATTCTCTACCAGTCTCTTTACTATCTCTTCTATAACCTTATCATATCTTTCTTCTTCTTCTATTTTTACTATAACATCATCAATGACACTTGTTACTTCTCCAGTATTGATCAAGTTCTGCAGAATCTCATTTATCATTATTTGAAATGTTGCTAGTAAATTTGTAAGCCCAAAGAACATTATAGTAGTATTGGGAACAGACTAGCCACTGAACCAGTTATGCTAAAAGTGCACAATGTTAAGCTTAGCTTTGACATCTGGCTGGTACTATATATGTACTTCATACTGTACTCTTAACAAGTAGGTTCAAAAAACTCTTTTGAAGTCATGAACACTGCCTTCTACTTGTTCTCTTCCTCTATTTGTACATCATTATATTCCCATCATAAATCTAATTTAGTAAATACTTTTTCTGTGCCTATATTTTCCACTATGTCTAAAATCAAAGGTAAAAGATAATTATTTTTAATGGTTCATTCATTTAAATACCTATAATCCTGAACCATTCTCTTCTTACTGTTCTTCTTTTTTACAAAGAATACAGATACTATGTGAGGTGACTTTAAGAGCCTAATATATGTCTTTCTTAATTATTCATCAATAAACTTATGCACATTTTCTCTCTTCTTTCTTGACAATAGATAAATCTTTCCCTTTCTTGATACAAATATCTCTTTTAACTCAATTACATAATTTTACATTTTTCACTAGTATCCTCTAAGTCTAATGCTCACAACTCTGACAAAAATATTGTAGAAGTTGGAAAATAGTAGGACAAAGAAAGAGAATTGAGTATGAGAACAATAATAATTATATGGACAATTTAAAAGTAGAGAAGAATCTAATAGTTCTTGACTATATTCTAACTACAATAAGTTTGCAATACTCTGTAATAAGATACTGGACAATGAAAATTTATCTAAAAGCAGCTCAAATAGAGACTTGTTAAGAAATGTAACAATAAAAATTGGACTTGAGAGAATTAACATGCAAGAAGAAATAATAATGGAGTAATAAAACTAGTAATGAGTTCAGAGTTTACAAGAAAGCAAGAATTTGAGTTATTAAAAAACATATATATGTGAGAAATGTGGATGGAATATTTAATAAGAAGAGACTGATAGAAAATACTGTGGAAGTAAACATATTCTATAAAGGATATAAAGAGAAGATAGAGATTAATATTATTAGAGAGTAAAAGTGGAATGTAATTTTGGAAATACCATGGCTTACTTGCCATAATCTTGAGATTGACTGAAAAACAAGAGATGTCAAAATAATAAGATGTTCAGAAAAGTATGAAAAATAGTAGAGACTAAAGCAAAAAAATCAAAATAGCAAAAATGGAAGAAAATGAGAAAGAAAGAAGAAAGAATAAAATAAAGAATAAAATAAGAAGAAAAACCAAAAAAGGAAAGAACTATGGAAGTAAAAAAGATAGTAAAAGAATAGGAAATTTGAAATAAAAAGAATTAAGAAGCAAGATCATAAAAAGAAGCAAAGAATTTAGTGCCAAAATGATTTCACAAGTAGATAAAGCTTTTAAAAAGTAAGTAAGAGAATGTTAGTAAATAAAATGTGAGATTACACAATAAAGTTGAAAAAAAAAATTATACCAAAAAAGAGAAAGATTAAACTATTATATTTATATTCTAATCTAGTTACATTCATCCCAACCTATGAATAACACTTCTCTCCTCATCTGCACTTTCTAATCTCTTCTATTGTAGATTAAAATCCCTATTTTATCTTGGATATCCTTACTAGACCCTTAACAACTTCATAAATCTTCAACCTAAACATTTAAGGATTATTTAGAACTAGGATAACTCACATGATATCAGATTTGAAGATGGTGGACTTGTTTCTTTTCTATCTTTCTTCTATTATTTAAGTTTCTCTTATTTTCCTACTTTGATTTTTCTTTAGTCTCTCTATTTCTCTTCTTATTCTGAACTTAGAAATGAGAAACAATGTGATGTTGCACATAATTGTCACAACTGTCATAGTAACATAACAAGATATGATGGCTGTCACAGGTTAGTCACACATATCATGGTTATAGTCACAACATTATGTAATATATAAATAGAATAATATTATATATTATATAATATGATAACTCTCATATATAATTCATAATATTTAGGGTAGGCTGGATATATAGTGCATACAGACTAGATATATAGAGTAGACTCACTTATACTAGAAACTCCACTGATATTATGATTTAATAACTTTAGTTGATTAGAGAAAGAAACCTTATATTAGAGTTAACACAAGAGAACTCAATAGAGAACTCTATACAGAATTGTCTATCTTATATACTAAAAGGCCCTAGTCCATGCTAATAATAAATACTCCTGTCTTAATATTTATGTCTTAACCATGAATATGCTATATGTTTTTCATAAGGTAAACATATTATTAACATGTCTTATTCTCCTTAAGTTTAGGCCTATGACATCATCTCATGTGATATGTCATATGACTACAGTTATGTGCCTCTTTATGAAGTAAAAGTAAAAAGAAAAAAAAAGAAAAAGAAAGATAAAAATAGAAGGATATTAGAAAGATGTTAAGTCTAAGGTTTGTAACTCTGACAACTGAATTCTCTTATATTAACCAATACAAGGTTTTTCTTTTGCTTTACTACTTGAGTTTAATGAAAATTAACTAAAACTATTACCATCTTTTAGTGTTAGTGTTATAAGACGAGAGTATGGACAGACTTTAGGTAGGATTAGGGTTAGGACAGAAATAGGACAGTAGTATTATTATTAGTCTATAATGGGAAAAGGGCACGTGACCTGGAAGTCATGTGAGATAATGTCATAGGCCTAGAACAGTCTAAAAGGGTCTACAAGGCTAGAAAAGCCTAGACAATGATATTAGGGAGCATGTATACCACATTGCTACCACATGTAGGATACATGGACATTAGGACAGGATGCACAGTCTTGCACAGTCACTGCAGAGTAGATATGAGGTAGACACATTGTTGTAGTACAGACCACTTGTAACTTATATAAATAAGGTAGCAATGCAGCAAGGGCTCCTTATTGAGTTCTCTTGTAATTGTTGTGGCAACCACTAGTCACAAAGACCAATAGCATCACAAGCG
>Ga0157358_1000341_pt1 | contig 19083 bp, 16 predicted proteins | sample AttcapACBM2_FD_111484 | JGI IMG/M metagenome (GOLD analysis project Ga0157358, IMG submission 111484) | Fungus gardens microbial communities from leaf cutter ant in Botucatu, State of São Paulo, Brazil - Atta capiguara ACBM2 | ecosystem: Host-associated > Fungi > Mycelium > Unclassified ... | reverse complement strand
TGAGCAGTCTGTGTATAAACGGGGGATATTTTCGATCTCACGGACAGGATAAAAACGCCACATGAATCAGAGCCTGCTTGTCACTAAACGCGATGGCCGCACCGAACGCATCAATCTGGATAAAATCCACCGCGTGCTTGACTGGGCTGCAGAAGGTCTGCAAAACGTTTCCGTCTCTCAGGTTGAACTGCGTTCCCATATCCAGTTTTACGAAGGCATCAAGACCTCCGACATCCACGAGACGATCATCAAGTCTGCTGCCGACCTGATCTCCCGCGATGCGCCGGACTATCAGTACATGGCCGCGCGCCTGGCTATCTTCCACCTGCGTAAAAAAGCCTACGGCCAGTTTGAGCCGCCGAAGCTTTACGATCAGGTGAAGCGCATGGTCGATCTGGGTAAATACGATCGCCACCTGCTGGAAGACTACAGCGTGGAAGAGTTCGAGCAGATGGACGGCTTTATCGACCACTGGCGCGATATGAACTTTTCCTATGCCGCCGTTAAGCAGCTGGAAGGCAAATATCTGGTGCAGAACCGCGTGAGCGGCGATATCTACGAAAGCGCGCAGTTCCTCTATATTCTGGTGGCGGCCTGCCTGTTCTCCGGCTATCCACGTGAGACGCGTCTGGATTACGTAAAACGTTTCTACGACGCGATTTCTACCTTTAAGATTTCCCTGCCGACGCCGATTATGTCCGGCGTGCGCACCCCAACCCGCCAGTTCAGCTCCTGCGTGCTGATCGAGTGCGGCGACAGCCTGGATTCGATTAACGCCACCTCCAGCGCCATCGTGAAATATGTTTCCCAGCGCGCCGGTATCGGCATCAACGCTGGCCGCATCCGCGCGCTGGGCAGCCCGATCCGTGGCGGCGAAGCCTTCCACACCGGCTGTATTCCTTTCTACAAGCATTTCCAGACGGCGGTGAAATCCTGCTCGCAGGGCGGCGTGCGCGGCGGTGCAGCGACGCTGTTCTACCCAATGTGGCATCTGGAAGTAGAAAGCCTGCTGGTGCTGAAAAACAACCGTGGCGTGGAAGGCAACCGCGTGCGTCACATGGACTACGGCGTACAGATCAACAAACTGATGTACACCCGTCTGCTGAAGGGCGAAGAAATTACCCTGTTCAGCCCGTCCGACGTGCCTGGCCTGTATGACGCTTTCTTTGCCGATCAGGAAGAGTTTGAGCGCCTGTATACCAAATACGAGAAGGACGACAGCATCCGCAAGCAGCGCGTAAAAGCGGTAGACCTGTTCTCGCTGATGATGCAGGAACGCGCCTCAACCGGCCGTATCTATATTCAGAACGTTGACCACTGCAACACCCACAGCCCGTTCGATCCGGCTATCGCGCCCGTGCGCCAGTCCAACCTCTGCCTGGAGATTGCGCTGCCGACCAAACCGCTGATGGACGTCAACGACGAGAACGGCGAAATCGCGCTCTGTACGCTGTCGGCGTTCAACCTTGGCGCCATTGAGAGCCTGGACGATCTGCAGGAGCTGGCCACGCTGGCAGTGCGCGCGCTGGATGCGCTGCTGGACTATCAGGATTACCCAATCCCGGCCGCCAAACGCGGCGCGATGGGCCGTCGTACGCTGGGTATCGGCGTGATCAACTTCGCGTACTATCTGGCGAAGCACGGCGTGCGCTATTCCGACGGCAGCGCCAACAACCTGACGCACAAAACCTTTGAAGCCATTCAGTACTACCTGCTGAAGGCCTCCAACGAGCTGGCACAGGAGCAAGGTGCCTGCCCGTGGTTTAACGAAACCACCTATGCGCAGGGCATTCTGCCGATCGACACCTACAAGAAAGATCTGGATGCGATCAGCAACGAGCCGCTGCACCTGGACTGGGAAGCGCTGCGCGAGGCGATTAAAACGCACGGCCTGCGCAACTCCACGCTTTCCGCGCTGATGCCGTCAGAGACCTCTTCGCAGATCTCCAACGCCACCAACGGCATTGAGCCGCCGCGCGGCCATATCAGCATCAAGGCTTCCAAAGACGGCATTCTGCGTCAGGTAGTGCCGGAGTATGAGCGTCTGAAAGATCAGTATGAGCTGCTGTGGGATATGCCGAATAACGACGGCTATCTGCAGCTGGTCGGCCTGATGCAGAAGTTTATCGACCAGGCGATTTCATCGAACACCAACTACGATCCGACGCGCTTTGCCAACGGTCGCGTGCCGATGAAACAGCTGCTGAAAGATCTGCTGACCGCCTATAAGTTCGGCGTGAAAACGCTTTATTACCAGAACACCCGCGACGGCGCGGAAGATGCTCAGGACGACCTGGCGCCATCCATTCAGGATGACGGCTGTGAAAGCGGCGCCTGCAAGATTTAACCAAAGCGGGGCGAGCTTCGCCCCCTGATTTTACGTCGGGCCGGGTTTTCCCTGCCCTTCCTCACTGGATAATGTCATGGCTTACACCACGTTCTCGCAAAATAAAAACGACCAGCTGAACGAACCGATGTTTTTCGGCCAGCCGGTCAACGTCGCCCGCTACGACCAGCAGAAATACGGCATTTTTGAAAAGCTGATCGAAAAGCAGCTCTCCTTTTTCTGGCGCCCGGAAGAGGTGGACGTGTCGCGCGACCGCATCGACTACCAGGGCCTGCCGGACCACGAAAAGCATATCTTTATCAGCAACCTGAAATACCAGACGCTGCTGGATTCCATTCAGGGACGTAGCCCGAACGTGGCGCTGCTGCCGCTGATTTCGATCCCCGAGCTGGAAACCTGGGTCGAGACCTGGGCGTTTTCTGAAACCATCCACTCGCGCTCTTATACGCATATCATCCGCAACATCGTTAACGATCCGGCGGTGGTATTTGACGATATCGTTACCAACGAGCAGATCCTGTCGCGCGCCAAAGATATCTCCGGCTACTACGACGATCTGATCGAGATGACCAACTACTGGCATCTGCTGGGCGAAGGCACGCATCAGGTCAACGGCAAAACCGTGACCGTTAACCTGAGAGCGCTGAAAAAACAGCTTTATGTCTGCCTGATGAGCGTGAACGCGCTGGAAGCGATCCGCTTCTACGTCAGCTTTGCCTGCTCGTTTGCTTTTGCCGAGCGTGAACTGATGGAAGGCAACGCGAAAATCATCAAGCTGATTGCCCGTGATGAAGCGCTGCACCTGACCGGCACTCAGCATATGCTGAACCTGCTGAGAAGCGGCGAAGACGATCCGGAGATGGCGGAAATCGCTAAAGAGTGCCAGCAGGAGTGCTACGACCTGTTTGTGCTGGCCGCGCAGCAAGAGAAAGAGTGGGCGGAATACCTGTTCCGCGACGGCTCGATGATTGGCCTGAACAAAGATATTCTTTGCCAGTACATCGAATACATCACCAATATCCGCATGAACGCTGTGGGTCTGGAGCTGCCGTTTAAAACCCGCTCTAACCCGATCCCGTGGATCAACTCCTGGCTGGTTTCGGACAACGTGCAGGTTGCGCCGCAGGAAGTAGAGGTCAGCTCTTATCTGGTTGGGCAGATCGATTCCGAAGTAGGCGAAAACGACTTCGACGACTTCCAGCTGTAACATGCGGATGTACGTTACCCTCAGCGCCTGCGGCACGCGTCTGGAATGCGCTGAGGATCACCCTAACCTGCTGACGACGCTGGAAGCCCACAACTATCAGGTGGAGTTTCAGTGCCGTGAAGGCTACTGCGGCTCCTGTCGTATGCGCCTGGTAAAAGGGGAAGTCAGCTATGCGGAGAAACCGCTGGCCTTTATTCAGCCGGGAGAGATCCTGCCGTGCTGCTGCAAGGCTAAAGGTGATATTGAGATCGAGATCCTGCACCTTTAGTTGTACGCTGAATAACCGCGCCCTCCGGCGCGGTTTTTTTAGCCCCGCTGCGTCTCCACCACGTCAATCCAGCCGTGGCCGCCCGTAACCTCCAGACCATCCAGCCAGCGCCGCAGCATATTCAGCGCCATCATGGCAGAGACGTCCTGACGCGCCTTCAGCCCGTGCCGGTTGTTGCTGAACTTTACCCGCTGGCTCCAGCAGCCCTGCGGCGTAAAGAGGGCAAAGCCGAGGTGATTTTCTTTTTCTGTGCCAACCACCAGTGCCAGATCGGCTTTATCCGCTTCGGCTAACCGTTGCGCGCGCTGCATCAGTTCAGCCAGGCTTTCATCCTGCGACGGCAGCACGTTGCCCGCCGCCAGCGGCGCCTGTACCGAGGCGAGCTGATACTGCACCAGTCCGGCGGTAAATTGTTCGCTGACCGCCAGGCGATGGGTCTGTTCCTGCAGGCGACGCGACAGCTGCGCGGGTAGCCCTTCCGTACCTTCAAAAATCGTGCTTTCGCCAGCGATCTCGCGCACCTGCTGCCAGAACTGCTCCATCTCAGGCAGCTTAGAGGCCGGGCCATTCAGCTTCAGCTCGATAATCGGCATTGAGGCGCGGTAGCCCATTACCACGCCTTCCGGCAGCGGCAGCGGTTCGATTTCTGACGCCAGATCGCTTTCTCCGCGACCAAAGGTAGTCAACCGCAGGCATACCGGCGGGTCTGACACCGGGAAGCGAGCTTTAAGACGAGGCAGAATTTGCTCCTCGACCATTCTTTTATATTCTGACGGCACGCCGGGGGTGAAGAAAATCCAGCAGCGGTTGAGCTGAAGCGCAAAACCGCAGGCGGTGCCGATCGGATTGTCAATCATCTCGGCGCCCGCCGGGATTTCCGCCTGCTTGCGGTTGCTGTCGGCCATTTTGCGGCCGCGTCCGGCAAAAAACGCCTCCATCTTCGCCAGCCACTCTTCCTGCATCACCAGCCCGACGCCTGCCGCTTTCGCCGCCGCAACCGCGCTTAAATCATCGCTGGTCGGCCCCAGGCCGCCGTTGACGATCAGCACATCCGCCACCTTGCTGCGCTCGGTAAGCACGCTGACCAGCTCTTCCATACTGTCGCCAACGGTCTGGCGGCTCGTCATGGGTAATCCCTCTTGAAACAACAGTTCGGCCAGCCAGGCCGCATTGGTATCCACGATTTGCCCGTGCAGCACTTCATCGCCGGTAGACAGCATTTCCACTCTGATCATGTTCTTCTCCGCATTGTTCAGACCTGTTTAACAGTATGAAGCCTCACGGGAAATTACAACGTCATTTCACCATCAATACGGCAAATGGCAGCAATAGCTAACGCCAGATTGCCGTCGATTAACCGAAGCGGGCAATATAGCCCACACAATAGCCAGTGCCGATTGAAAAAGAAATTTTGAAAGGTATCACTTCAGTTAACGAGGATATGCGCTCATGACCAAAAAAGGACTCACCACCGCCTCAGGCGCGCCAGTCGCCCATAATAATAATGTAATGACTGCCGGACGCCGCGGCCCGATGCTGCTACAGGACGTTTGGTTTCTGGAAAAGCTGGCCCACTTCGACCGCGAAGTGATCCCGGAGCGCCGTATGCACGCCAAAGGCTCCGGCGCTTACGGCACCTTTACCGTAACTAAAGATATTACCCGTTTCAGCCGGGCGAAGATTTTTTCCGAAGTGGGTAAAAAAACCGACCTGTTTATGCGCTTTTCTACCGTGGCCGGCGAGCGCGGCGGTGCCGATGCCGAGCGTGATATTCGCGGTTTCTCGATGAAATTTTATACCGAAGAAGGCAACTGGGATCTGGTCGGCAACAACACCCCCGTTTTCTATCTGCGCGATCCGCTGAAGTTCCCCGATCTGAACCACGTGGTGAAACGCGATCCGCGTACCAACCTGCGTAACCCAACCTACAAATGGGATTTCTTCTCGCAGCTGCCGGAGTCACTGCACCAGCTGACCATCGACTTCAGCGATCGCGGCCTGCCCACTTCCTATCGCCATATTCACGGTTTCGGCAGCCACACCTATAGCTTTATCAACGACCAGCAGGAGCGCTTCTGGGTTAAATTCCATATGCGCTGCGAACAGGGCATTCAGAACCTGATGGACGATGAGGCCGCGCTGCTGATTGGTCGCGACCGTGAAAGCTCGCAGCGCGATCTGTTCGACGCCATTGAGCAAGGCAACTTCCCGCGCTGGAAATTCTTTGTGCAGGTTATGCCGGAAGCCGAAGCCTCCTCCACGCCTTACAACCCGTTCGATCTGACCAAAGTCTGGCCGCACGCCGACTATCCGCTGATTGAAGTGGGCGAGTTTGAGCTGAACCGCAATCCGGACAACTACTTTGCCGAAGTGGAACAGGTCGCCATGAGCCCGGCTAACGTAGTGCCCGGCATCGGTTTCTCGCCGGATCGGATGCTACAGGGTCGCCTGTTCTCCTATGGTGACGCGCACCGCTATCGTCTGGGCGTCAACCATCATCAGATCCCGGTGAACGCGCCGAAGTGTCCCTTCCACAACTATCATCGCGACGGCGCGATGCGCGTGGACGGTAACAGCGGCAACGGCGCCACCTACGAACCCAACAGCTTTAACGTGTTCCAGGAGCAGCCCGATTTCAGCGAGCCGCCGCTGTCGCTGGAGGGCGCAGCCGACCACTGGAACCATCGCGAAGATGATGACTACTTCACCCAGCCGCGCGCGCTGTTTAACCTGCTGAGCGAAGAGGAACACCAGCGGATGTTCCAGCGTATCGCCGGAGAGCTGCGTCAGATACCGGAGTTTATCCAGCAGCGCCAGCTCGCGCTCTTTTATCAGGTGCATCCGGCCTACGGCGCAGGCGTGGAACAGGCGCTGAAAGAAGCAAAACAGGGCTAAATGTCGGGCCGTCTTTGGCCTCGATAGCGTCAGTCAGCATAGCCATGCCGGGATATTTTCCCGGCATTATTGTTTGATGACCAACTTAAAAGCCTGCGGGTGTATTGCCGTTTTTTACAGCAGCACCACAGCGGTAGAGGCTGAGCGGACGCGAAACAAGCCTGGATAGTCGTATTCACGGCATCTCCGTGTTCCGCTCTGTCTCTGCGGCTATTCACCCAACGAAGTAGCGAACTGACGGCTGAGCATAGTTTTGTCAATAGTCAGTAATGCCGGAATTTGTTCCGGCATTACTGTTTTTCCTGCCGTAACACCCACTCCGCCAGCTGCCTGCGGGAAGGCTTGATGCCGTCGCCGCTCAGCTTCGGCAGTGTGTACCAGCGCACCGGGCGTTGAAACCTGGCCAGATTTTTTGCCGCCCAGTCCTGGAGCGGCGCGAACGAAGACGTGCCCTTGAGCGCCACCAGCGCAACCGGCCGGTGACCATACTCCTCATCAGGCTGCGGCACGATAAAAATCTGCTCCACCGTTTCGTGCCGGGCCAGCACCGCTTCCAGCTGTTCGGGCTGAATACCTTCCCCCGCCGAGAAAAACAGATTGTCCAGACGCCCGCTAATCAGCAGATTGTTACCGCGCTGCACACCGCCATCGCGCGTGTGAAACCATCCTTCCTTATCGGTAAGCGGCAGCAGCTTCCCGTCCTGCCAGTAGCCGCAGGCCAACGCCTCTGAACGTAGCGTAATTTCTCCCTCGTTTAGCCTGATGCTATGACCGGGCAGCGTCTCGCCGACGCCCGGCTCGCCGTCCGCCCTTTTCGCCGCCACGGTCGAGGCCGTTTCCGTCATGCCGTAGCCGCACCAGCAGGCGATGCCGCGCGCTTCCGCCTGAGCGGTCAAGGCTGGCGGAATAGCCGCCCCGCCAAGCAAAACGGTGCCCAGCCGCAGCGTCGGCTCCTGCAGCAAACGCCAGAGCTGCGTAGGCACCAGCGAGGCAAAAGTCGCTTCCGGGCTGATTTTGTTATCGCTGAGCACCAGCCTTGCGCCGCGGTAAAGCCAGCGCCAGAAAATGCCCTGGCCGGAAACATGAAACAGCGGCAGCGAGAGCAGCCAGCTGTCGTCCGCCCCAAAGTTCAGCCTTGTCGTTACGCCGTGCGCGCTGGCGAAATGCGCGTTAAAGCTGTGTGCAGCGGCTTTCGGCAGGCCGGTGGAGCCGGAGGTTAACGTCAGCGTGGCGATGGCGTCGCGCTGCCAGCGGGCCGGGATCGGGCCAGCTTGATTGATTATCTTTAACGCAGGGATATTTGCTGGCCCCTCGCCGTTCAGCGTCAGCGCATAGTCCATATTTAACGAAGGCAGCAGCGCGGCAGTCTGCCAGGCCGGCAGCCGGGGATTGACAGGCAGCAGGCGCGCGCCGCAGCGCAGCAGCGCCAGCCAGGCCAGCACGGCCCGTTCGCTGTTGGCGGCCTGTAACACCACGCCGCTTCCGGCGCTTACGCCCTGCGCGTGGAAGCCTGCCGCCAGCGCCTCGATTTGGTCTGCCAGCTGCGCCCAGCAGTAGGCGCGATCGTCAACCGTCAGCGCGAGGCGAGTCGGCGCCAGCTTCGCCCAGTACAGCCATGGCCAATAGTCAGCGCTCAGCATACTCCCTCCAGGTCTTCAGCAGCCGTCAGCGACAGCCAGGGCCAGCGGCCTGAAGTCAGCATACTTCCTCCAGGTCTTCAGCAGGCGTCAGCGACAGCCAGAGCCAGCGGCCTGAAGTCAGCATACTTCCTCCAGGCTTTCAGCAGGCGTCAGCGGCAGCGGCGACCCCGGCCAGGCGCGCACCAGCTGCTGCTGCATTAGCGAAAGCGTATCCAGACCGGGCGCGACGCCAGGCGTCAGCCAGCTGGCTATCCGCGCCAGCTGCGTCAGGCCCAGGCTCGACTCCACCGACGAGCTAATCACCGCCGTCAGGCCGGCCTCGCTGGCTCGGGCGATAGTTTCGCGGATTGTTGCCAGGCTGCCGACAAGCGTTGGCTTGATCACGATAGCGCGCAAATGGGGTTCCGCGGTCGGAACGTATCCCGGCAGGCGGCTGCTCTCATCCCAGGCCAGCGCGATGCCCGTTTCCTGCGCAAAGAGACGTGAATCCTCCTGCGTTCGGCACGGCTCCTCGATAAAAGCGATACGCGAGCGCAGAGGCTCCGGCACAAAACGGGCGAACTGCCTGGCTTTCTCCAGGCTCCACTGCTGGTTCGCATCCAGCCGCAGCCTCAGCGTCGGTACCGCTTCCAGCAGCAGCGATGCGGTTATGCCATCGCGCACCGCTTCGTAAAGGCCCACTTTCAGCTTGGCTACCGGCTGCGGCCGCTGGTTAAGCTGAACAATCAGCTCGTCGGGATCGCCTGTGCACAGCATCGCGCCAGAATAGTTGCCCGCTGACGGCAGCAGGCCAGCCAGTTCCGCCAGCGCGCAGCTGAGGCCAAACGCCACGGAAGGCGACAGGCCGTGCTCTTTTGGCAATGGCGCTGAGGACGAAAGCGATGGCGACACGGGCGTCAGCAAGCCGTGCCCCGTTTCCGCGCCCGATCGCCAGCCTTGCAGCCAACGCAGCGTTTCAGCCTGCGCCTGCGCCGCCGTTTCCGTACTGAAGCCGGGCAGCGGCGCTATCTCGCCCCAGCCTTCCCGGCCCGCCTCTTCCAGCCTGACCAGCAGCCCGTGGCGCGATGCTACCCGCCGATCGCGCAGTACCACGCCCGCCGTCACTAGTATGTTGTAATTAAAGAGCGTCGCCCGGCGCATCAGGGATTTCGCTTAAAGCGGCTGAAATCCGGCTGCCGCTTCTGATTAAAAGCGTTGCGCCCTTCCTGGCCCTCTTCCGTCATGTAGAACAGCATGGTCGCGTTGCCCGCCAGCTCCTGCAAGCCTGCCTGGCCGTCGCAGTCGGCGTTCAGCGCCGCCTTCAGGCAGCGCAGCGCCATCGGGCTGTTTTGCAGCATCTCACGACACCAGCGCACCGTCTCTTTTTCCAGTTCAGCCAGCGGCACGACCGTATTAACCAGGCCCATTTCCAGCGCCTGCTGCGCGTTGTACATCCGGCACAGGAACCAAATTTCACGCGCCTTTTTCTGACCAACAATGCGCGCCATATAAGACGCGCCCCAGCCGCCGTCGAAAGAGCCGACTTTGGGGCCGGTCTGGCCAAACTGCGCATTGTCCGCCGCTATCGTTAAATCGCACAGCATATGCAACACGTGCCCGCCGCCGACCGCGTAGCCTGCCACCATCGCCACTACCGGCTTGGGACAGGTGCGGATCTGACGCTGAAAATCCAGCACGTTAAGATGATGTACGCCTGCCTCGTCGCGGTAGCCGCCGTAGTCACCGCGAATTTTTTGATCGCCGCCGGCGCAGAAAGCCTTATCGCCCGATCCGGTAAGGATAATGACGCCGATTTGCTCGTCGTGCCGCGCGTCGCTCAGAGCATGCAGCATCTCCTTAACGGTTTGCGGCCGAAAAGCGTTGCGCACCTCGGGCCGGTTGATCGCGATCCTGGCGATGCCGTCCGACGTTTTGTGATAGAGGATATCGCTGTAGTCGCCACATGGCCGCCACTCTGTCGGCGCATACAGCATCGCTTCATCGGGATAAATCATGATTTCTCCTTAAACGGGGTTGAGCTTTTGCGCCAGGACGGCGGCAAAGGCCTGTGGGCAGGCGCGATGGGCGTTGTGACCCGCCGCCGGGATAGTGGTAACCGGCAGCCCGGCCCCGGCGGCCAGACGCTGAAATTTGAGGTCGTGCTCGCCGCAGAGATAGTGGAAAACAGGAAGGCGCTGGATTTCCGGCAGCAGATACGGCTGGCGGGCGAGCGAGGTATTGAGCAGCATAGCGGCCAGCGCCTGCGGATCGTTATCGGCTCGCAGGGCGATCAGCTGTTGCCGCTGCGGTTCGCGCAGATCGGCAAACACCGGCTGGCGATACCACTTATGCAGCGTGTCGCCCAGCGGCTGCTGCCGGAACAGGCTGGCCCAGTGGCGATCGTCAGCCAGCCGCTGCGCCCGCTCATGGGGCGACGCCAGCCCGAAGTGAGCGCCTTCCACCACCACGCCAGCCAGCGACGAATCTGCATAGCGGCAGGCGTGATACAGCGCCGCGCGGCCGCCGAGCGAATAGCCGATCAGCCAGTAGCGTCGAACGCGATGGTTGTGCAAAGTGGCGTTCAGCCGCGCTGAAAGCGCCTCAAACCCGCTAACCTGCTGCGCCCGCGAGCCGCCGTGACCGGGTAAGTCAATGCTCAGCTGCGGCCAGTCGCTGAAATACTCCTGCACCGGCTGCCACTCCTTGCCGCTGCCCAGAAAGCCGTGCAGCCAGACCAATGTCGGCCTGTCGCTGCGGTGTTCGCCCCGCCAGCGCGCGTGCAGCATCATTTCCGAAAGCCCCGCGCCAGCCACTGCGCGCCAGCCTCAACCTTCAGCTCAATCAGCGTGGCGTTAGTGCTGCGCCAGCCCGCTTCGACAGCGGCCCGCAGCGATAGCCAGTCTTCCGGCCGATGATAAGCCAGGCCGAACATGGCTGCGGCGCTGGCGAAACTTGCGCGCTGCGGCAGGGTAAAGAACCGCTCGCGCTCTTTTTCAGGCGTGGGCAGCAGGGAAAAAATCTGTCCGCCGCCGTTATTGACCACAATCAGCACCAGCGGCCCGGCGGTCAGCGCCAGGCTGTTGAGGTCATACAGCGCCGAGAGATCGCCCACTATCGCCAGCAACGGTTTGCCGCTGCCGCGCTGCACGCCGGTCGCCGTGGCGATTAGCCCGTCGATGCCGCTGGCGCCCCGGCTGGCATAAACGGGATAGCCCGCAGGCAGGCGGGCAAAGGCGTCGGCCAGCCTGATGGTCAGGCTGTTGCCCAGAAACAGCACGCCCTGCTCCGGCAGCAGCTCTGCCAGCCGCTGCGCCAGCTGCGCTTCACCAAAATCCTGTAGCCTTTCGGCGAGCGCTGCATGGGTTTCCAGCGCCAGCGCCTGTAGAGAAGGCAGCCATGCGGGTTGCGAAACGGCTTGATGCGCGACAAGCCATTTGCCGATGTCGGCCACTATGCGCTGACTGCGATGATGGGCGGGATCCAGATGGCCGGGCAGCGGATCGATGAGCCAGTATGCCGCCGGATCCGCTGCCGCCAGCCAGTTGGTCAGCCTTTTCCCGGTAAGCCGGGCGCCAAACTGAATAAGGATTTCCGCCCGATCGAGCGCCTGCCGCGCATGTTCCTCCTGGAGCCAGAGTTCGCTACAGGGAAACGGCGCGCCGGTATGGGACTGTATATCCGCCAGCAGCGGCCAGCCCAGCGTCTCTGCCCATTCGGCCAGCGCCACGCCCTCCTGCGCCGTGATTTTACCGGCGATAATCAGCCCGCGCTTTTGCCGCCAGCTCGGCCAGCTGCTGAGCACGGGCGTGGCTCGCTCCGCGTGGATGTTCAGCCAGGGCGTGTCTTCGAGCCACCATTTGCCCAGCGCATCGTGCCAGGTCTGGAACGCCGAGGACGCTTCGCCGTATAAAGGTTCGGCAAAAGGCACGTTGATATGCACGGCGCCTGTAGGATGCTGTTGCAGCAGCGCATCCATGGCTGAAACCAGCCAGCGAGCCGGAATATCCGCAGAGGGTCGGGGAAGATCCAGCGCGCCGCCGACGTGGCTGGCGAAAATACCGGGCTGGATGATGGCCTGATTGGCGCCGCAACCGATGAGTTCCGGCGGGCGATCGGCGCTGAGCACGATGAGGCGTTCGCCGGTCAGGCTGGCTTCGATCACGGCGGGCGCAAGATTGGCGACGGCGGTGCCGGAAGTGACGATTATCGCTACCGGACGCTGCGTCGCTTTCGCCAGGCCCAGCGCCAGATAGCCGAGGCCGCGCTCGTCAAAGTGGGTATGACAGATCAGGTTGCCCGCGGCGGCTTCCAGCGTCAGCGGCGCGGATCGGGAACCGGGTGCAATACAGATGTGCTGCACGCCATGACGGCTAAGGGCTGCCAGTATAACGGCGGCCCAGCGGCGGTTGAAGATACTGTGCGACATCACCCACTCCAGATCAAACAAGCAGCGGGCAGTATAAGAGCGCCCTGGCGGGCCGATTTTGATTTAGGGCAGGATTAACGTGTTATTTTCACTTTGGCAACCTGGGCGGCAAAAACAAAACGGGCACCCTGAAGGTGCCCGTTATTACTGGCGTAGCGCCCGGCGTTATCGCTTAGCGACGCGCCAGCAGCAGTCCTACCACCAGGCCCAGCGTAGCGCCTACGCCGATGCCCTGCCACGGCTTCTCATGAACATACTCATCAGCACGGCTGGCAACTTGTTTAGCGCGATGGTAGTAGTTATCTGAGGCGTTGCTGACGCGTGCTTTAACGTCGTTCAGCGATTTTTCCGCTTTGGCTTTCAGCTCAACATATTTCTGATCGGCCGGATCGCCAGATGATTTCAGCACTTCCTCCAGCGTTTCGGTCAGCAGAGCCAGATCGTCATCCAGGCGGGTGTCGAGTTCTTGTGGGTCAGTTGTCTTAGCCATAACATCTCCTTGTGCGAATAATACCTTTAACTATAGACACTTTTTGCCGCTTTGCTTGTTTATCCGCCCAGGAATCGGCTGATATTGATTCCCGTTAAATGCCTGCTTTTGTCAGATTTATCTGCTAAATTTTGCCTGACTGAATTTCTGACGCCACACGCTGTCGTAACTCCCTGTGACCCGCTCACAATTCAGCTAAAACAGGCTCTTATAGCCACAGATCTAGCGCAGTTTTTACAGTTCCGTTCAGCAAAGGATATGACTCTGGCATGAATCGAAGAATGTTTATGAAGGCGTCAATGGCTTTCGCTACGGTAAGCGGGATGTCCGGTTTATCGACGTTGTTTGCACAGGCCGCCTGGGCCGACACCGATATCGCCGACGGCTCGGCAAAGCGTTTCGATTTTGACGTGTTGCAAAAAATGGCCGCAACCCTTGCGCAGAAACCTTACGGCGGCGCGCCCGCTCCCCTGCCCGAAACGCTGGCCACCCTGACGCCGCAGGCTTACAACGAAATTCAGTACGATGCGAATCATTCGCTGTGGAACGGCAACGCCGATCGCGAGCTTGACGTGCAGTTTTTCCACGTCGGCATGGGGTTTAAACGCCGTTTACGCATGTTCTCCGTGGATGCCGATCGGCAGGCGCGTGAAATTCACTTCCGCCCCGAGCTGTTTAACTACAACGACGCCAAAGTCGATACTAAACAGCTGGAAGGCAAAACCGATTTAGGCTTCGCCGGTTTCCGCGCGTTTAAAAAGCCGGAGCTGGCCAGCCGTGATATCGTCTCCTTTCTGGGCGCCAGCTACTTCCGCGCGGTTGACGATACTTATCAGTATGGTCTTTCCGCACGCGGCGTGGCTATCAACACCTTCGGCAGCAAAGAAGAGTTTCCGGACTTTACCGCCTTCTGGTTTGAAACGCCAAAAGCCGATGACACCACCTTCACCGTCTATACCTTACTGGACGGCGAGAGCTGCACCGGCGCGTTTAAATTTATTATTCACTGCGAAGAGAAACGCGTAGTCATGGAGGTGGAAAACCACCTTTATGCCCGTAAAGATATCGACCAGCTGGGCATTGCACCAATGACCACCATGTTCAGCTGCGGCACCAACGAGCGCCGCATGTGTGACACTATCCATCCGCAGATCCACGACTCCGATCGCCTGGCGATGTGGACCGGCAGCGGCGAGTGGATTTGCCGCCCGCTGAATAATCCACAGCGGCTGACGTTTAACGCCTATCAGGACGAGAACCCGCGCGGCTTCGGCATGTTGCAGCTGGATCACGACTTTGAGAATTATCAGGATGTGATCGGCTGGTACAACAAGCGTCCGAGCCTGTGGGTGGAGCCGGTCGGCAAGTGGGGCAAAGGCGCAATTAACCTGATGGAGATCCCGACCACGGGCGAAACGCTGGATAATATCGTGTGCTTCTGGCGTCCTACAGAAAGCATCAAGGCCGGCAGCGCGCACAGCTTCAGCTACAAGCTTTACTGGAGCGGCCTGCCGCCGGTTCACAGCGATCTGTCGCGCGTGAAGGCAACCCGCACCGGTATGGGCGGCTTCCCTGAAGGCTGGGCGCCGGGCGAGCATTATCCGGACGTCTGGGCACGCCGTTTTGCGGTGGATTTTGTCGGCGGCGATCTGAAAGCGGCCGCGCCAAAAGGCATCGAACCGGTGATTACGGTCACCTCGGGCACCGTTAAACAGGTCGAGATCCTGTATGTCGAGCCGATTGACGGCTATCGCATTCTGTTTGACTGGTATCCGAACAGCGATTCCGTCGAGCCGGTTAACCTGCGTTTGTTCCTGCGCACCAAAGACCAGACGCTGACCGAAACCTGGCTCTATCAGTATTTCCCACCGGCGCCGGATAAGCGTAAATACGTTGATGACCGGCAGATGACGGCGGGCTAAACGTTAACAGGCGAGGAACTCCTCGCCTTTTTTATCCCTGTTCAATTCAGGCAAATGGCACAGGGGTACTCGAAAAAGCCGTCCGGCTAATTTCTGTTACCTACAAAGAAAGTCCTGTGCCGACATCAGGCTACGATGCCTGGCGCGAGAAGAACGGCGCTGCCTGCTGTAGAAAAAACCGGACAGCACTATCCCATCGGGTAGCGCAAGCCAACCTGACGCCCCTGCCTCACGCCCGGTTGAGCTAAGTAATTCTAAGCCAGCCACTCCGTATCGAGCTTGCTGGCCTCTGTCATCAATCCGATCGCCAATATCCGCAATGGAAAATTGTATATACAAAAAATCCTTTAACTTTGGTATTAAAATAAGAAAACCACTTGAAATGGCTATAAAGTGGACTTATCTTGTATATACAAAAATCAGGGAAGAAGGATGAAACATCATGGAGCTGATGATTTCTCAGAAAATCAGGCTGAAACTGTCTGAAAAAAAGCCTCCCGTAACGGAAGATGAAATAATCCAGTGCTTTTCCAACAGGGACGGGCATTTTCTTGAAGATAACAGAGAGGATCATCAGTCAGATCCTCCGACGCGTTGGTTTATTGCTGAAACGGATTATGGAATAAAACTCAAAGTGGTTTTTATCTTTTATCCGGGTAGAGGGGTAGCTATCAGGACGGCCTACGCCCCTAACGATGACGAAATACGCATCTACAACAAATATGGATACGAAAAACTATGAGTAACAACGTTAACAAGCCAGACCAAAACGCCTCTCTCATCGCCTCAACGGATGCCGCATGGGAAGAAGGCGTGCTTGGGCGTAGCGAAGCGCATGTTAAAATTTCCAGCGAGGCAAGCGCTGCGGCGTTTGAAAAAGAGATTAATGAGGCGCTTGAGCTACAGCCTATCTCAATACGTCTTAACAAGTCGCTGATTGAAGATCTCAAAATGATTGCAGAGCTTGCGGGGCTGGGCTATCAGCCGCTGATCAGGCAGGTGCTGACAAGATTTACCGACTGCGAGAAAAAAAGAATTTTACGCCAGGTTCACTCTGAAGAGATGAAAAAACAGTCCGGCAAGAAAGCAAAAAAAGTGGCGTGACCCGCCCGGATAGCCCTGCTAACGCAGGGCTTGCCACCGCTGGCAAATGTCAGCAGCCGACGTGCTGTTAAGAAGCCATTGTTAAGGCGTCTTTCCGCTCTCTTACTTATTTGTGTATCCGCGCCCTTTCCATATCCACATGCGGGATGCCGTCTTCCGGATAGACCTCGCCCGTCGATTTAAAGCCAAACTGTCCGTAAAAATCCTGCAGATGCGCCTGAGCGGATAAAAAGATGTCGTGCCGCGGCCAGTGGCGCTCGCAGTCAACAATCGCCTGCTCCATCAGCCGGTTGCCCAGCTTCAGGCCTCGCGCCTCGCCAGAGACGATCACTCGCCCAATCTTCACCGGCTCCTCGTCGTTTTTTGGCGCAAGCAGGCGCGCATAGGCCAGCAGCTGTTTATTCGCTATGCCCAGTAAATGACGGTTCTCACCGGCCAGATCCGCGCCGTCCACGTCCTGATAAGGACAGTTCTGCTCGACGATAAACACCGCATTGCGTAACGCCAGGATCTGGTACAGCTGAGTTGCATTCAGCTCGCTATGATGTAGATTCTGCCAGCGGATCTCCATTTTCTTTCTCCCGATGTGCGTCAATTTTGTTACTGTCAGGTGAGGGATATTGCCATTCCCTTCCGCACAGGCTAAGGTTTTATATGACAAAAATAACCGATCATAAAGAGTATTTCGATACCTGCTTCGACAGGCAGGCGCTGCCGTCCGCCTGTTTTGAAGGCGTCATTTTTGAAGGATGCGACTTCAGCCACTGCAACTTTACCGCCGCCAGGTTTATCCGCTGCAAATTTATTAACTGCCGCTTCGACCAGTGTAATCTCAGCGTGATGGAAATGCCCGATTCGCGTTTTAACGAGGTCAGCTTTACCGAATGCAAACTCAGCGGCACAGACTGGACGCGCGCTTACTGGCCCGCTTTTAATCTGGATCACGAGCTGCGTTTTACGCAATGCCTGTTGTCCAACGCCTCCTTTTTCGGCCTGACGCTGCAAGAAGTGAAAATGATGGAGTGCCAATTGCATGACGTGGATTTCAGAGAGTGCGATCTGAGCAAAGCCGAAATACTGAACTGCGATCTGGCCGGAAGCTTGTTTAACAGAACCAATCTTCAGGCGGCGGATTTGACCGACTCGCGCGATTTCTCCATCAATGTACTGAACAATTCGGTGGCAGGCGCAACGTTTTCCCGTCTGGAAGCGTTAAGCCTGCTGGAAAGCCTGGGCGTCAACCTGGTGGACTGAAGCCTGCCCGGTTGCGCACAAAAAAAATCCCGGCCTGTCAGTCAGGAGCCGGGATTTTTTAACAGCCTGCTGAGTTACATCAGCGGCTGCGCCATCTGCACCAGCGAGATCAGCGGCTGCGGATAAATACCCAGCACCAGCACCAGAATCGCCGAGATCAGTACAACCACGCCGCCGGCGGTAAAGGCCCAGTTAGCTGGCGTATCGCGCTGCAACAGCTCCGGTGGGTTCAGATACAGGCTAACGGTCACGCGCAGATAGTAGTAAAGGCCGATTGCGCTGCCTACCACTACCGCACCAGTCAGCCACCACAGCTGCGCGCCCACGCCTACGGCAATCACGTAAAATTTACCGATAAAGCCCAGCGTCATTGGGATACCCGCCAGCGACAGCATCATTACCGTCATCACCGCCGACAGGATCGGACGGTGCCAGAACAGGCCGCGATAGGAATACAGCGAGTCCGCGTCCGGGCCGCGATACGGGCTGGACATCAGGCTGACCACGCCGAAAGCGCCCAGGCTGCTGAACAGATAACCGGCCAGGTAAACGCCCACCGTTTCCAGCGACAGCTGATGCGTCTGGATAGCAATCAGCGCCACCAGCAGATAGCCCAGATGCGCAATGGAAGAGTAGCCCAGCAGACGTTTGATATTGCTCTGCGAAATCGCCATCAGGTTGCCGAACAGAATCGAGGCAAACGCGATAATCGCCAGCACCAGACGTACCGCTTCGCTGTCGGCGGCCGGCGCGTACAGGAACAGGCGCATCACCACGCCGAAAATGGCGATTTTGCTGGCGGTCGCCAGGAAGGTCGACACCGGCGCAGGCGCGCCCTGGTAGACATCCGGCGTCCACAGGTGGAAAGGCACCAGCGACAGCTTAAAGCCCAGGCCCACAATCATCATGCCCAGCCCCGCCAGCAGCAGCGGCTGTTGCAGCATTCCGTCGTTCAGGCTGCGGCCCAGCGCAATAAAGCCCAGGTTGCCGGAGTTGGCATAAAGCAGCGCCATACCGAACAGCAGAAAAGAGGAAGCCACAGCGGACATAATGGTGTATTTGATGCTGGCTTCCAGCGAGCGCTTCAGCTGGAAGGCGTAGCCCACCAGGCCGAACAGCGGCAGGGAAATCAGCTCAATACCGATAAACAGCGAAGCCAGGTGATTAGCGCTTGCCAGCACCACGCCGCCCAATGCTGCAATCAGCACCAGCAGGTAGAACTCTTCCTGGTTATCCGGGTAGTTGGTCAGCCACGGATAGGCGAAGGTGCAGGTTGCCAGGCTGGCTAAAATCACCAGGCCGGTATAGAGCATTGAATAGCCATCGACGCGCAGCAGCGGCGTCACGTCCATCGCGCCCGCGTGTCCCACGAACCAGAGTGAGAACAGCGCCAGGTTCAGCCCTACTACCGCCAGCGTGGCATTGACGAAGTGGTTGCGCCGCCACGCAATGGAGAGCATCACGACTACCACCGTCAATCCGACGATCAGCATGGGCAGCAGCGCGATCAAATGTTGAGGAGTTATTGTCATGGCGAATTACGGCCTTGTA
>Ga0157358_1000335_pt1 | contig 19246 bp, 7 predicted proteins | sample AttcapACBM2_FD_111484 | JGI IMG/M metagenome (GOLD analysis project Ga0157358, IMG submission 111484) | Fungus gardens microbial communities from leaf cutter ant in Botucatu, State of São Paulo, Brazil - Atta capiguara ACBM2 | ecosystem: Host-associated > Fungi > Mycelium > Unclassified ... | reverse complement strand
TGACATAATGGAATAATATAAAAGGTTCTAGAAACAATGATGTTATATGGCATGGTTAACACATGTTGATCTCAAGGCAAACACATGGTCATTAGGGTAGGACTAAAGAAGTGTAGTACAGACCATCAGTAGTTTGTATATAAGATAGACGTCTTGTACTTAGGAACTCTATTGAGTTCTCTTGTGTTACTTAATACAAGAGTGTGTCTTTTACTTAACTCAGAAGCCTAAGTCATAATATAGAGAGAATAAATGTAGCAATAGTAAACCTACAACAGTAGCAGGTAATGTTTATGCTAAGGTGTAATTTATATACTATGGAGATAGATCATAAAAGGAATTCCTGCTACAAGTGCAAAAAGTTTGAATATATTGTAGAAATTGGAAAATGGTACATTTAACAAGAAAGGATATATAGTGGAAGTAAATATATTTTACAAAGAATATAGGAAGAGAATAGAGATTGATATAATAGGGAAATAGAAGTGAAATGTAATTTTGGAAATACTATGGCTTGCTTGTCATAATCCTGAGACTGACTGAAAAACAGGAGAAGTAAAGATGATAAGATGTCTAGAGGAGTATAAAAGGTAGTAGAGGCTAAAGTAGGGAAAATTGGGGTAGCAAAAATAAAAAGAAGAGGAGAAGAGAAAGAGAAAACCAAAAAGAAGAAAAATAATGGAAGTGAAAAAAGTAATAGAGAAATAAAAGATTTGGGATGAAGAGAAAGAAGCCAAGGAATTGGTTTCTCCAAAGTTCTATAAGTGAATCTATGCCTTCAGAAAGAAAGTAGGTGAAAAATTCTAAAGAAGATGTGGAATCATGTAATAGATATGAAGAAAGTGTTTGTATTAAGAAATATCCATTGTTAAGAGAAAAGAGAGATCAAGTGCACAAATTCATAAATAAACTAAGAAAAGGAGATATCAGACTCTCAAAATTGCCTTAAACAACACTAGTATTCTTTGTAGAAAAAAAGGACAGTAGAAAAAATATGTTACAGAACTATAGGTACTGAAATGAGTGAGCTGTAAAAATAACTATCCTTTATCTATAATATATGAGTAAAAGAGAAAGACAAGTGAAAGACAACATTTATGACTCCAGAAGGGTTGTTCAAACCTACAGTAATATTCTTTGGACTTACTAACTCTTCAGAAATGTTTCAAATGATAATGAACAAGATCTTGCAGAACTTAATTAATATTAGAGAAGTGGTAAGTTTCATTAATGATATAATAGTCGGAATAGAAGAGGAGAAAGGGCATGATAAAACAGTTGAGGAAGTGATAAGAAGATTGGTAGAGAATGATCTATGTGTAAAACTAGAAAAATACAAGTGGAAGGTGAGAGAAGTAGAATTCTTAGGAGTAGTGATTAAGCTAGAAGGAATAAAAATAGAGGAGTAAAAAATGAAGATAGTATTGAGCTAGCCAACTTTCAATAAAGTCAAGGATGTTTAAAAGTCCTTGAAACTTGTTAATTATTATAAGTGGTTTGTCAAAGATTTTGTGTCCATAGCTAAATGATTACATGACTTGATAAAAAAGAATTAAAAATAGGATTAAATAGAGAAGTAGGAAAAGGTATTTAAAAAACTAAAGGGAAAGTTTACAAAAGAACCAGTATTAGCAGTACCAGACTTAGATAAAAAAAATAAGAATAGAAGTTGATATATTAGACTATACAATGGGAAGAGTTTTGTCAATGGAATGTGAAGATGGATGATAAAGACAAGTGATATACTTGTTAAAATCTCTAAATAGGTTAGAGAGAAATCATGAAATCCATGACAAAGAGATGTTGGCAGTTATTGGAGGATTAGAAAACTGAAGACATTTACTAGAAGGTACTAAATTCAATTTAAGGATTGGACAGACCATAAAAATTTGGAGTATTTCATGAAGGCATAAAAATTGAATAGAAGATAAGTATAATGAGCATTGTATTTGTCAAGATTTGAAACATGTACCAAGAACAAAGATAGGAAAAGCAAATGGACTAAGTAGAAGACCAAACCAGAAAGTAGGAGTAGAGAATGATAACAAAAATCAAAAACCAATAAAAGAAGAGTGAATTTGAGGATTAGTAAAAGTAGTAGAAGAAATGAAGAAGACAGGAGTAAAAGTGCTGAGAGGGAACAAATAGCAGATAGAAGAAGAACTAGTACTAAAAAAAGGAAAGGTGTATATATCAAAGGATAAGAAGTTGAGAGTCAAAATCATCTGGTTATATTATAGCATACTAGCAGCTAGATATGGAGGAAGGTGAAAGATGACAGAGTTAATAACAAGAAATTACTGGTGGCCAGAAATAAAAGTATGTGGATAGACATAACTTGTGTTAGAGAATGAGGAACCAGATAGAGATACCAGCAAGAAAGCTAATGTAAAATGAGATACTAGAGAAGCTATAGACATACTTATTAGTGAACTTTATTATTTAGTTACCATTGATAGTAGAGAAAGATATAATCTTAGTAATATGTAACAGATTGTTCAAAATGACATATTTTGTGACAACAACCAAAAGGACATTGGCAAAAGAGCTTGCTAGATTGTTCCAAGACAATGTATGGAAATTATATAGATTACCAGAAAGTGTAATATTAGATAAAGGACTACAGTTTTCAGTGGAGTTGATGAGGGAGTTAAACAAGATGTTAGGGATTGAAATCAGATTGTTAACAGTCTTTTATCTATAGATCAATAGGTAAACAAAGTATACAAACTAGAAACTAGAACAGTATCTATAGTTTTTTATAGATCACAGGCAGAAAAATTAGTCTGAGTGGCTAGTATATATAGAGTTTACAGTAAATAGTAAGGTCTACTTAACAACCAAGATATCTCTATTCATGGCAAACTATGAAAGAAAGTTAAAAATGGGAGCAAACATCAGAAGAAAGGGAAAGTGACAGAATTTGTAGAAAGAATTTAGAAAGAAGTAGAGGTAGTACTAAAGAAGGTACAAGAAGAGATGAAGAGATAGGTAGATAAGAAAAGAAAAGAAGTAGAAATATAGAAAAAAAGAAACAAAGTAATACTAAGTATAAAAGACTTAGTATTCAAAGAGTAACTAGTAAAGAAACTAATGGATCAATATATACTATTGAAGAGATAGTGTCTACCAATGCAGTTAAACTAAAAATGCCAACTACAATGAGGATTCATCTATTTGTGAGCATAAGTCAAGTAGTAAGGTACAGAGAACCAGTGGAAAGACAGAAAGTGGAAGAATCAAAGCTAGAAAAAGTTAACAGAGAAGTAGAATAGGAGATTGAAAAAAATATTTAAAAAATAAAAAATAAGAGGAGTAACAAAGTATTTAGTACACTAAAAAGAGTTTATAGCAGAGCATAATACATGGGAAAGAGAAAAGAACTTGGAAAATGTGAAAGAGATAGTAGTAGCATAAAAGCCAAATAGCAGAAGAAATTGAAGATAGCAGAAGAGCAAGACTTTAAGAAAGAGATCTACTAAGAAAATATATAGCAAAGATATTATATGAGTGGGATAATAAAAAAATTCAAAAAAGAATATTTGAAGAAGCTAGAAAAAAATTAGTAGAGATAGAAGTTTGTTTTTCTAGAGAAAAAACCTTGAAGAAAGTCAATGTCAGACTTAAAGATAGTAGACTTGTTTCTCTTCTATCTCTCTTCTATTGTTTAAGTTCCTCTTATTTTTCTACTTTTATTTTTTTTATTTCTTTTCTTAGCTTAGACTTAGTAAAAGAAAACAATATGATATTATACATGACTGATACAAGTCAATCACATGTATTATAGTCATCATATTATATGATATATAAGAAGAGTGATGTCAGATATAATGACTCTTATATATATAACTCATAATATTTATGGTAGGCTAGATATAAAGTATACAAACTATGTACTAAAGATATAGAGTAAACTCATCTATACTAAGAACTCCACTAAGTTCTCTTATGTTAAACAATACAAGTTTTCTCTTTTGTTCTAACTTTGGATTTAAGTTATAACACTTATATGCTATACTATTTATCTGCTATAGGATTGTAACTTTAGAATAATGAATGGAGTTCAAGAAAATAAGCTCTAATAAGAAGTATATTACCATAAACACTAGAGCTTAGTTTCTAAACTTCTTCCAGTATAGATTATCTTTCTCTAATTCATCTCAAACATTCTTACTAAACTTTCTGACAACTTGATGGATCTCCATCCTAACATCCAAGAACCATTTAGACTTAGAGCAATATTAGGATCAATTTACACTCACTAGTGATATTTGCAAATATAGCATAGAAGATAAAACAGATAATGTAACTTAGTAGAACATTGGAAATAGAATTGGCCTAGAAGTGATACTACACAAATAAAACAACCTTTGATTTAATGAAAAAACATTGCATTTAGCTTAATTTGTTATGTGGTTGTATTTTGAAAAAGGAGGGTTTGAATGTGAGCTTAGACAAGTATAGTATAATTCCAAGTTGATTATTAAATTAAAGAACTATATATAATAGCTATTATTCTTAAATATAAAAAGTTTTTTCTAATAGTACTATTACTGTGTATACTCTTGGTTGTCAAGTACTGTAAGAGTTGTTGTACAAAACTTCATAAAATTAATAAGAAATAGAGAGACTTTAGTTTTTGAATTAATAAATGATTGGAATGGGATATGGTCTATACTAGAAAAGAGAAAAGGATATGAATATCAGATACAGTTGAATAGTATATAACAGATAACTTGCTTACAGTTTCTATTTCTAAATAACTAGAATACTTAGTATATAAAATAGTAGTTATACTGTAAATTCTTATTTTGATAATTGACCAAAAATAACACTATTTTCCAGTGCTGGTAACAACACACCTTACTATCTCTTAGTAGACTTGTCTTTTATATATACTCCAAAGTCTTATATTTTATCTTGATTTTCTTTTCTTTTTTGTGATTTTATTAATAATGAAGTAACATATATTTTATTTTGATTTTCTCTTCTTTTTATCTATTTTTCTTGATTAGGTTTTCTTTTTCTTTTAGACAATAAAGAGATATATGATGTCATAGGTCTAGAATGTAGTAGAAGAAACTAGAACAATAATATTCAGGATATAGTTGTAACATGTTTGTTTTGTGGTAATCATATGGTAGACTTATAGATAACATATGTACTTTAGAGTAGAGTTATTTTATTGCTAGCATAAACTATGTATCTATTGTATAAATAGTGTAGGAATATATTGGAGACTTCTTGTCAAGTTTTCTTGTGATTTTCATAAGATACTTCATTTTAAAGTTTACTTAGTAGTCTATTAGTTGTTTTGACTAGTGGTTATCACAATATATGTAACAATGTATGTAATTAAAAAGTGCAGTAATAAAAAGAGAACTTCTTTTTAAGTTTCTCTTGTAATCTTCACAAGAGCTATATACTTAAGTTGTCTTGACTTATAATTGCTATAATATTTCTTTTACTATAAGTTAGAATTATAGTATTCTTATAGCTATTTATTTTTTTTACTATTATTCTAATTATAATTCTAACTATTGTTATAAGACAAGTGTGTGGACAGACTTTAGGGTTAGGGTTAGGACAGAAATAGGACAGTAGTATTATTATTAGTCTACAACAGGAAAAGGGCACATGATCTGGACGTCATGTGGGATGATGTCATAGGCCTAGAGCAGTCTACAAGGGTCTATAAGGCTAGAAGAGCCTAGACAATGACGTCAGGGAGCATGTATACCACATTGCTACCACATGTAGGACATATGGATGTTAGAGCAGGATGCACAGTCTTGCACAGTCACTGCAGAGTAAACATGAGATAGATACATTATTATAGCATGGGCCATCTGTAACTTATATAAATAGGGTAGCAATGCAGCAAGAGCTCCTTGTTAAGTTCTCTTGTAATCCCCACTACTAGATAGCCTTCTGAGAGCTTTGCTGAAGTAAGCAAACTACAAGTGCTGTTCTAGTGAGTGATTGCTATAACAACTATAGCATTTATTCAAGGTTGATATATACTTTATAATTTTTCAATTTAATAAACAAACCCAAGTAATTTAATTTACTTACTATAAAATAACTAACTTTCTTATATTCTTTTCTATATCTAAAGCTATATCTAAATTCTTATTTATTATATTAGATTAACAAACTTATGTCAACTGTAATATTGCTGGACTGCTAGCACCAAACCAACTATACCAAAAGGTAATTTAACTGAAAGCTTATAATTTTTAGCTAACTAGTAGTATTTATGCTGATTATGAAAACTCAAGTAAGTAGCAGGCTTACATCAACATTACTAAAGTTTTGAAGACTACTTGGACTTTTCTATTTGTATCAGGTCTTATGTTTTATCTTTTATTTCTACAGATATTATTCAGTACTATATATATTACTAATTGCTCACATTCATTATTCATCTCATTGTTTGTTGTCCCAAACTTGTTATCTATTATTATTTGGTAAGTATCTTCAAGTATTACAAAAAATTCTACTTACTAAGTGTTCAGTCTGCAATTAGTAGTGCTAATTAGGTAATCAATGTAAATTTTTGTATAAGTTGAATCATTACCACTATTACTTATCTTTTATTATTACTTATGCTTTCTTAATTCTCTATTATAGTATTTACTATAGGTAAGTAATTGTCAACTGTCTATACTGTACTATACTACTGTATATTTTGTTTCTTCTAACAGGTTATGGGCTCTGGTTACCTTAATCTCTAGTTAGCATCTTTTTAGACTACTTTCTATTAATAAGAAGGGTTTAACTAACTCTACTAATAAGCTGACATCTTGTCACTCCTAGGCCTATTATAGATTAAGCTAATCCCAAATTACTTTATACCTATAGAATTCTCTTATATCTTACATATGCTAGTGGCTCATTACTGGTTGGGTTGAATATTTGTACTCTAGCTGGCTATATTTACTTCCTAATTTATGCTGATTATTTTTATTAATAGCAATGGCCAACTTTGTTACTATTCTTCCTAAACTTACTGATTCTGTTGACTATTCTTTCTGAGAAATTTATGTTAAATTAACTTTTGCTCTTATTGCCTACTCTAGTACTATCTGAACTACTAAGAACATGCTAAATGTTTTGACACACTCTCAGACCACTCATGTAAATAAATGAGATAGCTAGAAGAAACTTCATAGGCTTTCAAGCTTTAGTTATTCTTAATTTTACCTTACTAGACAACTTGTCAATATATGGCTAGCCTAATACTAAGATTCTTTGGGCTCATTTATGTACACTCATAAGAACATCTAGTCTAGCATTAGTTTTTGATGACTACTAGAAAACAATCATATTTCAAATTTCCAGTGATTAGAACACTGTTTTCTAGATTGCTGAGCTTAATTCTCTTTATATAAGACTCTATGAGAACAATTCCAACATCCCTTTTGTCTTGAGAGCAATAACTCTCTTATCTACAATCTCTTACTCATAGAATTCTATTTCTGTCTTTTTTCTTTCTTTTCATATGTCTATCTTTAATCTTAGAATGTTGTACATTCTGCCATTTAGGCAGAATTCTCTAGATAGACTAATACTACTAATATTGTTTACTATTCTAATACTCTACATGAAGATAAACTCTCTTAGTGGAAAAAGAACTTCCAGCAGTAGCAATATTAATAGTAGTATCTATAAAAGCAGTAGTAGTTACAAAGTGAGAGTTCTTTTGAGTAGCAAAAGAGAAAAAAAATAACTAAGATAAAAAAGATAATAACACTTACCAAGCAAATAAAATAAGAGACCAAAATAATAATAGCAGCAATACCTATCAAGTAGATAATGTTATTGCCTTTTTATAAGCATGGTCATCATTTCTCTACCAATTTACCCTCAACTTGCTGATCATCTTTCTATAGTATACACTTTTCAGAGTAGTCCTATTCAAGAACATTAGATATAAGGAAAAGTGCAAGTACTAAAATTCTACAAGAAGTACTTGCTGAAAAAGTTTCTTAATCTATCTGTTAAGGTCTCAACCTCCAGAATTATAGAACTACTTACTAAATATTCCTCTTATATAAATATTGATCTATTTACAATAGCTATTTCTAGAAAATAGGCAGATGATGACAATTATACAGTTTTTTTAAGAAGTAATGATAAGTATAAATTAGATAGTTAGCTTGATAACCAACTGTATGTATCTCTCTTCTTACAGATTGATAATTTATTAAATTCCTTGACTTAGTTCATCTAACCCTATGCTAATATAGTTGCTACAATAAAAGACTTTATAATGTTAAGTAGAGTTAATTATATATATATAGCTTCAAGTCAAAATAGATTTGTTTTGTCTAACTTATTTATTGCTGTAAATTTCTCCAAATGTGAGAAGACACTATGTTTCTTATATAAGGGTAAAAAAACATCTTATAGCAGCTTTTATGAAAATGAATAGTTTTTAGATTCTAGTACCTTTGCCCACTTTACTCTATTTGAGTCTGACTTTGTCAATATGACTTCAAATAATTATAGTTAAGTTGAGACTACAAACTCAAAAGTACTACTATTTGTAGTTGCTTCTGGTACTGCTCTGACTGAATATGAAATCTTTGATCCTGAGAAAGAAATCACTAAAGTTGCTATGTCAAAAATTACAACTAGTATATTATGTTTCTGGTATGCAGATATGATAAGTCTTGTGATACTGTTCTATCAGCTACTCCTAACCTTTTAGGCAATATTCAGATTGTGAGAACTTGTGTTCTTGGACACATATTTGATGAAGCCATATGTCATGTCCTTGATAACATTGAAGATGTAAAAAAAATCTATTTTCCAACATAAAAACATATTTGTTATAGTTACATTCTTGAAAAGATATACCAATACAGTTTTTCTAAAAACTCTACTTGCTCTAGTAAGCCTCTGGGATTGATTCACTTAGATCTCATTAAGCTCTTCACTTTGTCTTATTTAAAGTACAAGTGAATGATTATATTCCTTAACAACTATTTTTCCTATTACAATATTGTTTTTCTGTATAAAAAGTCTGAAGTTGCAGAAGCAATTAAGTCAAATTTCTGAATATGGTCAAATACTACTTTTTATTCTATGAAGAGGTTGCACACTGATAATAAAAGAGAATATGTAATGTCAGAATTGCAATTCTTTCTAAGAAAACAAGGAATTGTCTATAAAACTAGTACTTTATATATATACTAACAAAATAGTTGTGCTGAATGATTGAACTACACCTTTCTTGAAAAGATATGGTTAATGCAATTTAAAGCATATCTACCAGATTCTTGGTAGGAGTTTGCTGTTGTAGTTGTAGCTTATATATACAATTACATATTTGTTAGACATCTTAAATAAAAAAACACTTTAGAGAATCTTCTTAGGTAATAAACCTAAAATATTGTATTTTTGTATCTTTAGTTGTGGAACATATACATTTCTTCCCAATAAAGTTTGTACTAATAAACTTGTGTTGTGTTCTGAATTAATGATATTTATTGTATATAAGAACAATAGTTATTTGTCAAGATCGTTGACAGTGGACTTTATTTTATTTTCTCTTTTCATTTTATTTTTCTATTTTTAGAACAACTCGGATTAGAGTTCATCAGTCACGCTGTCACATCAGTCACAAATTGATGGCATAGTCACAAGACTGATCATGGAACTTGGAAGAATGAAGTAGAAGGAACTGGAACAAAGTGACATCATACAACATGGACAATACATGCTGGCCTCATGTAATACTCATGGTCATTTAGGGTAGGGTGCACAGTAACTAGCACGGACTATGGGTACTAGTATAAAAGGTAGACTACATTGTACTAGGAACTCTATCGAGTTCTCTTGTGTCACTCCAATACAAGAGTTGTTTCTGGACTTAACACTTTGAGTCTTGATTCATAACATTATTGCTTTATGTGCTATATACAAGGAAATACCATTTTCCACTCCATATATACTATTTTTGATAAGAAACTTTTTCCTAAATATACTAACTCTCATACAAAAGAACACAAATTATATAATAAGTTATTGGACAAAATAAGTCTAGAGATAAAGTCATTAGTACTTAGTCCTTTTGGAAAAGATAAACTTGCTCTAGTATTTATTCCACACATGTAAATTTCTCCCATTCAAAATAGTCCTCTTACTTGTTCTCCTTTATTCTCTCTTTCTTATAAGTTTTCAGTTCTCTTATTTACTCTAGAATCTAAAAAGCCCACAATAGAGATTAAAAAGGTTGATAATATTGGCTCTGATATTGAGATGCAACCTCTCAGCTGCTTTGCAGATACTACAAGAAGATCTTGAATTTACTAATATCCTATGAAATTCTTTATAACAACTAAGGAAAAAGTTTCCCAACTCTAATATAGCATGCAATATGTATGAAAATATTTGTCAAGAATCACAAAGAATTTATCAGAATACTCAATAATTTTCTAATAATTCACTGTTCAGAATAGTAAGAATAAATAGAGTTAATTACCTATATAACCTATTTGATAACATTGTTGAGATAAATGGAATTCTATATAATATCTAGTGAAAAGGCTGATACTTAATCATTGTTAATAATAATGAGAGTAGAATAGATACTTCATTTCTTACAGATAAATTAGCTAAGCTAGCTATCATTAGCTACTTAGCATGTCTTATAAGAGAAGGAGAAGTAAAAAAATTCACTTTCTCTTAGCACAATATATAGTAGAGTCTTTCCCAATTTCCAAATATATTGCTAAATTGCCAGCTAACAATTAAAAGAAATAGCTTAAGTCTTATCTTAAGAAGCTGAAATCACTTAAAGACAGAAATGTCTATAAAGTTGTGAACCTCTCTAAGAGATTAAAAACAATCAAAAATCACTAGGTGTTCAACATTAAGTTTAATAGTCATCATATATCTCAACTTGTTACAGAAAATTTTCTTAGATTAAAGGAATTGACTTTAATGAATTATTCTCTCTAGTTGTCTGCTATAAGATAGTATACTTATTTTTAGCTATTACTACACTTGAAGATTGAGATATCCATAGTGTTAATATAAAAACTACTTATCTATATAGTGATCTAGATAAAGAAATTTATCTGGAGCAGTCTAAAGATTTCAGACTATTGTTATAGCTCAAACTCCAAGTCATATCTATCTTTAATATAGTTATTTTGACATCAAAACTCTACTGATCATTCACTAAAAACTCTACAGTTATTTGGTTTTATTTGTATCAAACTCTGTAGTTATTTGTATCTGTTTTCATTGTCTATTTATTCTCTTTAAACTCTGCAAAATTACTCAAACTTTTATATGAAGTTTTCTCCTATTCAACCTAAACTTCTTTTAGTATTTTACTATTGAAATATCTGCTTAAAAATCTATTTAATTACTCCTTTATGTATTTAAGACTGATAGTTACTCTATAATAACTAGCCTAATAATTAACTAAAGTTAACACCAAACTCTGTTATTAATGGTGATACACTTCTTTTTACAATTTCTTCTTCCAAGATCTTCCTCTGAAATTGTGACTTTATAGCTTGTAGGAGGCATAATACATAAGTTGAGGTCAAGATTATTTTGGAAAGTCCAAATCTCCATCAGACTTTTGCTTTTCAAGTATAGACTGTGCTTAATAGCTATCTGGTAAAGAAAAGAAAATTTGGTAACTTCACAAGGTATTGTATAGCCTTAAAAAAGCTGGCTTATCTTGGTAATAGACTATAACTAAGTTAATATTAGCACTAAAATTTGTCACAAACTTTATTCAGCTTGTATCTTCACAACCAGTAAACTAATTTTCACAAACTAAGTTGCACTGAAAAGCCCCAAATGAGGGTTATCTTCACATATGTGGGATGTACAAAAGCAATAACAAATAGCTGAGATATCAGGCCATTAGTAACTGTAAAAGTTTTGTTGGCTAATATCTCATGAATGGCTAGACAGATTCACATGATTAAACTTATGTTGGAAAGTACTCATCAAACCATTTCTGATGATATATAGTATATCTCATAGCAATAAGTATTAATAGAGATACAAGCATATCAATATAATGACATAATTAGTTATCTTCTAAAATTAGCCTGACAGCTGCTATGATAGATAAAAGCTCCCATCAGATATAAGTTTTGATCATGTGATAGAAACAACTTGTGTACAGACTATTACTCTTTTATATATATACCTCTATGTCTAAGAGTTAGATCTCAGACTTAATAATATCATTTATTATTGACATTTATATTGATCTTCATTATCATTATTATCATTATTGAACTTATAAATTACTCTTAAACCTCTGAAAGTGCACCCAAGATTCAAATATCACAAACAAGTGAGTAGTTTATTTTATGATAGAATTTAAATAATATAAATTTGATACTAGTATATATTATTTTATTAATGAAGAGACTAGAGAGCTTATCATAGTAATTATCTATGTCAAGTCAATGATATTTGCTTTATAGGCTTGAAAGATTATCTACTTCTCTTAGAATTGAAGTAAAAATTCATGATAAAATGTGAATGTTATAATCTTAGAGAAATCAAAGAGTTTCTTAAAATAATAACTAATCCAAAAGTACTCCACTATTTTTAGGCTATGTGTTTAAATCTAATGATTAGTGTGACCTCAGTTTTTGTCAAAAGTACTAGCAACTGGTTAGATCTCTAATGTATTTAATAATTAACTCATGCTCTAATATAGTATTTGCTATAGTCAAACTTGTCTAGTAGATAAAAAACTCTTTAAATAAGTATTATTGAGCTAGATTATATCTTTATAAGTACTTATTTAATACTTGTAAGTATTAGATAGTTTATAGTAGACTATTGTGGCAACCACTAGTCACAAAGACCAATGACTGCACAGCGAGTAAATCTCTTAAGTAGATATAATATGGAAAGTTCACAAGAGAACTTGACAAGAAGTCTCTGCTAAATTAGAGTCTTATATATATGTTTTACATGTGGTCCATGCTAACAATAATTAAACCTGCCCTCATGTCCACCTTATGTTTTACTCAAGGCTACCATATTGTATATATATGCCCTGATGTCATCTTCCAGATCCTTCCACCATGTTCTAGGCCTATGACGTCACATCATGTGACATGTCATGTGACTACCATGTCATGTACCTCTTCATTGTCAATAAAAAGAAAAAAGAAATTCAAAAGAAAAGAAATATAAAATCAAGAAAAATAGATAAAAGAAAAAGAAAAATGTTAGTGTCTAAAGTGTTCCATAATATAGACTATCATAGACTGACTTCTGAAACTTCTGAGACATCCACTTTCTAACTTCTAATTAGATCTTTAACTATATCTAAGTATACTTCCATATCTGTTATAACTTTAGGCTTAGCTTAGTGTTGTAGCAACCACTCGCCAGAACGGCACTTGTGATATGCTGACTTCAGCAAAGCTCTCAGTAGGCTATCTAGTAGTGGGGATTATAAGAAAACTCAACAAGGAGCCCTCACTATATTATCCACTATATATATACATGGCTCCTGGTCCGTGCTACAACAATATTTATCCAGCCCTTAAGTCCATGCATCGTCCTCATGTTCTATTACTCATCCACATGTGTTTTCCTTAAGGCCACCATGCTTTCTACATGTGCCCTGACATCATACCTTTAATCTCTGCTGTACATGTGCACACCATGTATACACTATGAGGAACCCATGTCTCTTGACGTCATTCCTAACCCTAACTCCTATCTAGACTCCTCTTGATCCTTTTAGACTGTTCTAGACTCTGTCACATGACTTCCTAGTCACATGCTCTTCATCCATTGTAGACTAATAAAATACTATCTTATCTACGTCTGGCTAATCCTAACCTTAGCCAAAGTCTGTCCATACTCTCGTCTTATAACACTTAGGTTGCAACTTAGGCAAAGACTTGAAGTAAAGTATAAGGATACAGAACTACATCTATTACTATATATACCTAGTAATCATGAGAAATAAGTAATGCCTCCTTAAGAAAACAATAAAGAAAGAATATAAACTATGCTTTGTTTTATTCTCAAGTAGTATTAGTTAATGCCTCATATAGTAGTGGGGTTTTTTTCATATTATTTAATAATGGATCAAAGATGAAACAAACCCTAGTATATATTCAGTATGAGGTAAACACTTGTATATTATGAAGTATAGATCATAGAAATCATAACAACATCTATGACCATTTGCATATAGATCAGTCTCTTGTATCTTATCTTCTAGTAATCCATCATCTAGACTTTTAGTTATTCTATTTCTTAGAAACTGTCTTTATAACATTTTCTTAGTTGAATCTTATACTATTATCTCTTAGCTATAGTTCTAACTATAGACTTAGTATATAAAACCAAGTAAATACTCTATAGTTTCCAGTCTGGAAATCAACTCAGAATTCTCCAATACTCTTTCAGCTAAGATCAGCTAAGAATCCTTTTCTTGCTAATTGCTGATTCTCTGAAATTACAACTATGTAACAAGTAATTGTTAAGTACAGAACATACTTAGAAGAAGAAATCATTTATAGAAAAATTCTAGAAGATATTAAAAGAATATGGAAATATTATCCAATATTTATAAATATAAATACAGGATAACCTTGGCTTCAGCAAATATGCTATGCCTTTATATATTATGACCAGTCATATTTCAAAAGAAAGTTATAGCAGAAAATGAATCATTGTAGAAGTCAAACTTCCAAGCATAAGCATTCAGAACAATGTACTATACTAGGTGATTTTCAAGCTAAGGAATTACAAAGTATCTATATATATTAAATTAAGTCCAGAGTTCCAAGGAGATCATAAGGAGCTATGTAATCAGTAATAGATTGATATGATATAAAATGGAACTAGGTTAATCTATACTGAAAATAGTATATAAATTAAAGGAGAATAACCACTTCCACAGATGTTTTGGGTAGAGCAGAGCTTAGATAATTATTATCCACAATAAACTTGGATGTATTAGATGCACTTGGATAATATGTGACAATAGTGGGCATAATACATAAGTTAAGACAAAGATTATCTTCTGAAATCATATTATTTATTTATAAATAAAATTTCAAGCTTAATCTGTATCTTAGATCCTTACCCAATCTCACAAATTTCTACATTTGTTTTCTAGATAAGTTTCCATACTTGATTTTACCCTTTTCTATTGTGACTGATTATAGATATCTGCTCAAAGTAAGTTCTACTCTATTTTTTATTTACCATCTTGATATAGATTCAGTAATAAGTTTGTTGTGACACACTCTGATTTAGACTGGACATAAGATCTAGAATCATGTAAATTTATATTTAGTTACTTTACTCTCATAGCTCGTGGAGTAACATTCTAGATAAGTTAAAAGATAGTAGTCTTGTTTTCAACTGAGGCTAACTGTAAATGAGAAAACTCCTCAATGAGGTCAGTTTTAATATTTCAACTCCTTATATCTATAGTAATAATCTTAGCTCACTTTTTCAGAAATCTAATCTTATATATAAAAGACTTAGTTGAGAACAAACAACTTAAACTATATTATATTAATGAGAAAAAGAAATTTGCTAATATTCTGACTAAAAATCTTGGTCAAGTCTTATTCAGTCATTTCTGTTTATTTCTTAGCTTGGAAATACTCTAAGCCCATCTACTTTTGCTTTTATTGCTTAATAGCTAATGTTTTAAGTGAGAAAGAGTATTGCAAAGCATTATGCTTACTAAGTATTTGGTCTACAATCAGTAGTACTAATTAGGTAGTCAATGTATCTTTTTGCATAGGTTAATCACTACTACTACTACTTATTTTTGATTGTTACTTATACTTCCTTAGCTCTTCATTATGGTATTTACTATAAATAAGTGGTTATTAGTTGTCCACACTACACCATGCTGCTGTGCATCCTGTTTCTTCTAACATCAAGTCTATTTAAAGAGTTCCATTGTCCTTGACTGTTTCTAACTATGTTGGTACAATCATTTTACAGTTATGTCATATTATATACTAACCCAGCAATATCTACTATTTGTTCTAGACAATGACTAACATACTTCCAGAACAAGTGCTCTTCTAGAATAGATCACCTCTCCATTCTAATTATTGATAGACTTGTTGTTATTTGTTTGTCTCACATATGTCTTGCTTCGCACTCTCTTTCTATTTGACATCACATTCTTTCCTTCCAGACTTAATTCCTTACATAAGATTAGACTGTATATTTCTTTACACCACACAGTTCTCACCTCAGTTTCATGCTATGAAGACTGAGGTGAGTATAAGATGTTTTCTATATGTTTTTTCATTGTCTGACATGTATCTAGTCACAACTGTTCTAGGTATATACAAATATATCAGTTTCATGCTACGAAGACTGAGTCATGACTGTTCTAGGTGCAGCCACTCTCGTTCTGGTTTCTCATGCAACAAGACTTTCTAACAACTTCTTGATGACTGATAGTCCAGAGTATTTTACTCAGTTCCTCATTATTCATATTAAATACTTGTATCTAAGGCCAGTAGACACACCATATGGTTTCTAGTCTGATAATTTAAGTGTTGTACTTGTCCTTCTCTTGAACTCAACTCCTTACTTTTTCTTGCCTTTACAAATTATGACCACACAATTAGATAAGTTAAATGCAACACATGAGTTGAAGCTAAGATTATAATCCAAATCATATACCTATTCTGAATCACTGAGTTTCTCTCCTGGATAAGTATCCCAACCAATCTATCTTCTGTGCAACATCTGTAGATTCACCTGATGAGTGTGAATTGCCTTTAATGGTAATCCTGAATAAAAACACATTGATGTTGTGATGAACAGTCCATTGACTGATCATTTGTAGATTATTCAACATGTTAGCAATGTTCTGTCTCTATCTAATTAATATAGACTGCTAGAATAGTTGTTACCTTCAGACAATCAAAATTTTGTTTACTCAGATTCTTCCTGGAGGTAAGTTATGTACATGGCAAATGTTAGACAATATACTTAGGTTTTTCTTTGAGTTTTGAAGTGTTTCTTGTCCAGTTGCTCTAACACTTATCTTTCTATTACTGCACTCTGATCTTCCTATCATCTGAAATTGTGATCATGTAACATGTAGTTGGCACAATACATAAGTTGAAGCCAAGGTCATTGTTCATGCCCAGTCATATCACCCTCCAAATAAGTCTTTGCACTTGATCTGTTCATGGATAAATAACAAGTACTCTCATATGATCTGCTCTACTCTGTGTGACAATTCTTAACTTCTGCTTGAAGTGAGAACTATGCTTAACAAGAGTAGTCTTTGGTCTATCTATCCTTGGTGGGCTCTAAGATTAGAGCTTATCAACTAGGGGCTCATGAGCGATATAAGTCGTGGTCATTTTTGCATGCTTGTTAATACCAACCAATACAAATTCTCATGAATATTTCCTATCATAGAGTGCCAGGAAAAGAAGCTACTGTCAACTTGTATCGAAGGAAATAGGCACAATTATTACAGTGTTCAGTGTGGGACCAATTTCCTAAATTGCTTCCCTCCCGCAATGATTCTAGCACCAGAATCCATCATGACTCTTCGGTTTACAGGGTGTGTTTCCCAATGTGGGCATCAGTCTTTTACTCGCTTCCTGTAGGACGGACCAGCCTGTTTAGTGTTTGTCCCTCAAAGTACGATTTCTGCGGACGGCCGGTATCATCGTAATAATAATCTTTCGATCGTGGTTCTTTGACAACAACCACCTATGCTCATTACGTATATGATGGTTTCTTTTCCGTCACAATTCTTTCTGAGAAATATTGGAATGGAATGTTTCATAGTATTTCCATCAATTTCATGAAGCATCCTGCACTCGCATTGCCACAATTTACGGTCACGATCTTATTTTTGAGGCCCGACAACTTCGACGTGCTGACATCCTCATTGAATGCGAAGCCGATAATTCTTGATCTTCTCGGCCCCGTTGAGGGAACCTTTCATGATTCGCATGTTGGCGGGTTCTCAGGGCAAAGCATGTTGACATTCGTACACATTGAATCAGAACGATAGAATCATGTCCGAAATAAATCGGATGATCAGAGATAACGTGACGCATATGTATTATCCGTCAAGAATTAACGATAACACGATACCGTAAAAGGAGGATACGGGGATGGGAGGAAATAAAGATGGGCACGTTGAAATAGATATCTGTACGTGTTGCGTTACAAGCTAGTTTTCCATGAAAAACAGCTATTGGCCTTGCGCCGGGGTGGCGACAAGAGTCCTTGATCTCGGCAACTCATGATAAAAGGTGTCGGGTATTGGCACGATTGTGCGGCGATTAGATGTCACCGTACGCACAGCATCAATACCCATACATAGGTTGTATAAGTCGTCATGCCGAGAGGATGAAAACAGACAGAACAGATAGAAGTGTCTGAGGCTTCGCAATTCCACGAATTGTGCAATGTGGTTGAAAAAGATTGACAAGGGGATAGTGAATAGTGAGACCTAAGAGGCAGACCAAGTGACCAATCCAAAAGCGTTCGAAAGAAGACACATTAGTGAAACCAGGTGACCAGGGGAATCGTCTTGAAGACAAAAATCGTAGACAGGAGGAATGCGAGGAGGGATAGATGAAAAGTGGCTAGAGATATGCATAGCCTCTCTCTTCACCAAAAAGGCTGACTGGCAGGAACGAGAGACTGCGTGGACTGAACGGATGACCAGGATAGGTGCTGTGGGCCTCTAGTCATTGCCAAGTCCTGAGCCTGGTCACCGACAAAAGTATGGTTGACAATTTGAGTGCGACCATTGACGGTAATAGGATGACCGCTATGCTGAAGCACTTGTTGTGGAGCCTTGTCATACATCATGTGAGGTTTCTCGTAGACCGGTGTCCCGGGTACACTTTCGTCCATCCTGATAGACATCATACCATTTCTGTCATATGGGGCAAGCCCACTACCATGATGGAAATAGCCTGCCGACGGATGTGTGGTTTCATGTTGCGGAATGCCGAATTGTGGATCAGCACCATTATCGGAAGGAGAGGAAGCACCATTGGCAGATGGTGACTGACGAGAGTATGAGAATGCAGAGGGCGCAAGCTGCATCTTGTCAAAGGTTTGAGGCTGAGGGTTCTCCATTGTGAAGTTGAGTCGAGAATTTTCGAATGGACGTGCATCCGGACTAAATTTGGAAGATCTTCTACTGGAGTTTCCAGCTGTCTGGCCGTCCGTGGATCCGTAACTCCCGGCCGGACTATCCATG
>Ga0157358_1000334_pt1 | contig 19252 bp, 15 predicted proteins | sample AttcapACBM2_FD_111484 | JGI IMG/M metagenome (GOLD analysis project Ga0157358, IMG submission 111484) | Fungus gardens microbial communities from leaf cutter ant in Botucatu, State of São Paulo, Brazil - Atta capiguara ACBM2 | ecosystem: Host-associated > Fungi > Mycelium > Unclassified ... | reverse complement strand
TCGACTAGCAGCTTTGTTTAGTGTCAATCTTAATTAATCGGTAGTTGCTTTGTAGAACAACATAATCAACTATGTATGATTACACTTATCAGTCTCAGTAGAGCTGTCTTCGCTACGCGCCTGTTGCAAGCATCGACCATTAGGCGGGCATAGAATATATATACGTAATCACATTGGTGGGAATCATAGGCAATGCTAGGCTAGGTTATTCCTTTCTATCAATGACTGAAGCAACATCTCATCGAGGCAAAGTGGATACTTCTTTGAGCTACGGTTCCTAACGTTTCCCCAACACTTGTTCGCGACTCGTCACGTTCACCAACTCCACGTCGTAATGTGATGAGGGGGTTGGTACCCGTATAGAGCTTCAAAGTACGTTCATTTGAGAGCAGTGTGGTAACTGGTATTGTACCAGTACTCAGAAAGGGAAAGCCATTAGTAAAATGGATTGTCCTGCGGACAGAGACCACTGCTTTCCAATTCGGTGGTGCGCATAATAGAAGATATTCACTAGATCTACTGCAAAGCGGAATGGTGCAAAGGCGGTGTTGCAGCGGTGTCAATAGTGTGACAAGGCAAACAAATAGAATGCAAGCTGAGAATTTGCTGACTAGGCTAAACGGAAGCTCGGGAAACAGGGCTAGGCTAGAGTTTACAACTCTTTACTTGCATAGGACCAAGCTTTAACTGGTTACTGCACTCATTGTTGGATTTGCCGAGAAAGGATGAAGAGAAGGAGGAACGTAAAGGGAAAACAAGATAGAACTTACGCTGCTAACGATTCGGTACTCGTTAAAGACGAAGCCAACAACTACTTACTTGCCACAACATCGGACGTAGAGAAAAACTATACCCTAATGAACGAACTAAAATCAGCTGGGATTTTGTTAGGAAGATGCCATAGGTCGTCCCTTAGCAGCATTAGTGACTAACTCGAGGCCCTCGATAAAAGCTCTGAGGAAGCGGAGGGAAAGACCAAGCTTTGATCAGCCTGGCACCTATTTCTCGTTGCTACTCAGAAGATGATGAAGATGAGATAGAAGCTAGAGACTAGGCTAGGGGGACTAGGGCATTTCTTGCTTACTAAGTAGAGTAGGTAAGGAAACTAGCATGAGTTGTCGATTACGTTCTTACTGGAGTTGTTAATGGAGTTGTTGATGTACAATAGGAATGGTTGCACAGTCTCACGAAACAGTTAGAGAATATGATTCCGTTAATAAATCAGCTTAGGGCTAGTCGTTAGTCGCGAAAACCGTAGTCAAATAGGGAAGGTCAGGGCCTGAGTCATCAAGTAAGGCATTGGGCAAGCTCCTTTTGAATTCAGCACAAAAAGGCGTGCATGAAAGGATGGTATGTTCAAGTGGTGTAAACGTTCTGCGCCAAGGCGACTAAACCAGATGAATAAAAAGAAAGAAAATAACACATATCCGAAGAATGGAAGGCGCGTGCGGTTTAATAAGAATAACTGAATATGCTAAGCTTTGTAAGTAAAGAAAAGCAAGAAAAGTAGTGGGAAACTTGTGGAGAATTGAAGATGTTCTTCACAGTGTAATTTCTTAGGAAATCATGCTGGCGGATTCAATGCTGCCCTGAACGAAAATCCCATGTGCTCGAAGCTCTTAGGCGCTAAGAAGACGGCTTCTTTTACTTTGTATTAAAATTTTAACTTACCTAAGAGATCTTTGGATACATCTGATGGAGGAAGGTGGCAGCAGCTTAACCTTTTGTCGTCTACTAACCCAACGAAGCGGTTGGTTCTTAATGAAAGAAAGCAAACCGGTGCTTCGTTTCGGATTTTCTTCCATGAATGAGATAGATCTTTCCGGTTCACTAGTAAGTGAAGTACAATAAGGCGCCTAGTCACTCTTCTTTCCAATATACTTTAAAATAATCGTGGCCGGCGCAAACCTAGCACCGCGTTGACATCTTCTCTTCTCTTTGTTCCATTGGAACTTCCTTTTTTTATTTAGGTATGTATGTCCCCCTTCATTCTTCTTTGACGTGTGCTCATCTATCGCTCTATTGTTTTAGAAATTACTGCTTGGTGGTGAACTCGTCACTGGGGCTTAGTCATGTATTGACTGGTCCTCCTTTAGTGTTGAGGCCTGTTACCATTTCTTTTTCTTGGTCAGCCCAGGTTCTCAGTGGTTTATTTCGACGTGAAAAATGGAAATGCCTTGTTACCATGCCGGGTTTTGTGGTCTGGGACCAATATGTACTAGCTAGCACGGCACTGGTATCACTCTGACCAAGGTACAGGTCTCGACCAGCCGGAGAATTTCACTGGCCAAGCAATCCTTGACAAACAAGGTAAGCTCGCTTTCCAAAACCAGCACAACTCCTGAAAAGAAGAAATCTATGTTTATCCATGACAACTGGAACTGAACCAAAACCTGGCGCGTTTATTTAAAAACAAATTCTGCTTTTATAGATTCTTTTTCTGCGGTTTCTATCCTTTGACTGCTTTCCTTGCTCTCTAATAACTAGTTAACTCGTCGACCGGAGTGACACATCGAATTTACAAGCTACTGCTCTATTCATCATACTTTCTATGATAAACAAAAACAGGAATAGAACCGTCATGAGAAAGCTTTTCCTATTCACTGAAATAAGAAGGAAGAGATGAGTATCTTTTGTGACAAGCCAAAGCGAAAGAGAGATCCTAATATTCAATCTGGCTCTGGTCTGAGAGGAAAAAGGACCCTCCCGGGGCACTGAAGAAGGTGAAGGGCTCATTGGGCCCGGTAGCTTATTGATAAAGTAATTCTTCCTTAAAAGATAGATGAAATGAAGGATTGGTCTCTGCCCTGGATCAGACTTTCACGCTATACCTTCTTCTCTCACATTGAAGGACTTAGTTTGTTCTTTCTTAATTGTGTATTCTTTCCTTTCCCGCTTTCCAATCACTAGTTTAATTGCTTTCAGTAAGTGAGAACCTAGTAAGTAATGGGTTCTTCGGTCAATCGCAGTTCTTTCACTTGGTAAGTGTCTTTATCCTATTGGAGTATAGGCCCACATGCCTGGTGCTATAAAACTGAGAGTAAGAACCTAGGGTACAGTTTATAAGGAAAGACAACTAGCTTAGGAAAGATAGCCAACTAGCTAGCTAAAGAAACGCCACTAGCTGCTTTGGACTGTGCTTAAGAGAAAGAAGAGAGTAGGCGCGTATAGAAATGGATCTTCTCCAATTCGTTACATTAACTTCTTTTTCTACTTTCACTAGCTGCTTCTCCAGGCGAATGTTTGCCTTTGGTTTCACTAACGGACGTTACGCTTGGTCGGCTCACTCTTACCTACCTAAAGGCTCTGCCTATACTTATTTTTTTGGTTGGTCGGCTCGCTCTTTACGCTTGCTGGCTCGCGTAAGATTCCAACAGTGGATTCTTCCACTGTATTTTATATAGTTCAACTCTGCTTTTTGGCTCGCAATAAAGCAAGGGTCCTGATCGAGCAAGACTACGTCCTATCTATCTACCTCTCCAAACACAATATCTTGAGTACCTATGATGGTGACTACATCTGCTGGCATGTGATGTTTGGACATAGAATCGAGTCCTTGTGAATGGGCAAAGCCAGGTGCTCTTATTTTACAACGGTAGGGACGATTACTCCCATTACTGACAAGAAAGACACCAAATTCACCTTTAGGTGCTTCAACTGCGGTATAGGTAGAAGGAGCTGGTACGGAAAAACCTTCTGTATAAAGTTTGAAATGGTGAATTGAGGTAGAGTAGACCGATGATCCGGTAGTCATTTGGCCGGCTATGGAAAGAAAAAGCTTGCATCTGCTCCCCCTAAACTATAACAGGTCCCATCTCTCTCCAAACCTAACGTGGTAGTTTCCCATCATAAGGCTTTCCATCTATAGATTGATTGAGCCATTACCCACCAAGGATCCCATTCGTTCAGAACTCAGTTGACTGCTTCTATAGATAAGGCGGAACTTAGTTCAGCATTATAGCACATAGTCTCCGACGCTACTACAGCGCTTCGCTAACTCGAAGCGCCTCGCTATGAGAATGACGCTTCGCTAACGCTCGGCTAAGTCGTCGAACCCTCGCGCTGACCATTCGCTTTCTCAGTAGCGAAAGCGCTTCTCTTTGCCCCTTAACTTAATCTTAATTCTTACAAAAATAAAGTATTTGGAAAAGAAAGAGATTCTTTGTTTTATTGCTCCCGCTTCCTCATCTGCGCTCGTCAAGCCAACTTTGCTTTTTGGGAGGTGAAAGAGGGGTTGAAGCGGACATTTCGAAATGACAGCATCGAAGATATCTATATACACAGGAACGCTTATTCCGGACTGCGTTCCGGAAAAAGTAGCCTACTTGACAGAAAGGGCGGGCACTCTCGGCTCGGGGGTAGGCACTCTCGTCTTTCAACCCCACCGTCACTTTGAATTTAGTGGGGCACTGTTTACTTACAGCCTCTACGAGTTGCAAGTGAATGGGGCCGGTGCGTGTGAACGGAAGGGTTCATCAAGCCATTTTCACCCCTAAACAAAATAGGAAGAGGGGTACTTGACTAATAGGGGGCAATTGCATCGCACCTGACTGTGAGGGACCTCTTGATACCTTATGTTCACTTCCTAACTAGTAGCCGGTTTCCTGTCGCGGAAGCCTTTTCCCAGTGCGCGGAGCCCCAACGAGGAAGGTGTTAGTGCTTTCTCATGGGGTCAATAATGCTAATCCCTCTTTTTGTGCCGGGAAGAAGATAAGAAAAGGCGAAGCCTTCTCTTGGTTTCCCAACCTGTTGCTTCTAAAGGCTGCCCTCTCTCGGCTGGATTTTGGTCCAGCCTACTATGAGGATCCCGTATCCCGTACATCGTCTTTCTCCCTCCTGGGTTCCCGTGGTTCCTATGCCGCCGCGTTTCCCGGTCCTTTTCTTTTAGTGCTTCGACCCGAAGCGATAGCTTGACGCGTTTTCCGTGGATAAGATGGCAGCGCTCCAGCTCACTAAAGAATGGGACGGCAGTGGTCCGCCGGCAAGCTCGTTCTGATCTTGGACGCAGTACATTGGAATCCTGAAGCACCACCACGAACGCTACCGCGCGTGCGCCTGCGGTGCGGTAAGGCACCACCCTGTTGTGCCAGCAGCCAACTCCGGCGTGTCAGCTTAGTTATCCTCATCAAGCCACAACCTTGATGTCTAGCTTCCCAACTGGTAGACGGTTCCCTTTCCCCCGGATCAATGAAGAAGGGAGAAGTCAGTTGATTCTTCCGAAGAACCGGAAGCGAAGCGCTATGCCGGGGCGAGGGGACGGGAAAAGAAACTGCTCCGAAGAAAGATATTGGGGTTCCCAATGCTTCTCCACGCCCAACGAGATGCGCCAACCTCGGGATGCTTTACTCCTAACCCCACGACGGTTCCGAGACGGAGCTTAACCTGAGTCTCGGTTATGAACGGCGATGATCTACGTTTCACACGGCGCACGATTCCATGGATAGTTTCATTCGAGATCGTGATGGAGGACATAGCTTACGATCATCGGCTTTGATCATGCCACTAGGCATTTGATTAGGACATTGCACAATGATCCGAACACTTTGTCGCATCTCTTCGATACGAATACAGTAACGATCATAGCGATCTCCTCTGGTACCTACTGGTACGTCAAGATCCGATTGGTCATGAACATCGTAAGGTGCTGCTTTTCGCGAATCCCAGCATACCCCAGGTTGGGGTGGGTAGGCCCACCACTTCACTTTTTCACTTTCACTTAGGCCCGGGCCAAGTCAGTGGGGGGACCCTGTCGGGCTCCTTCCCCCCCAAAACAAACTGTACGTGGGAGTTTCCCTTCATACGGCTCGAATCATTCTCAGATGCCCCGAGAGGCATCTTTCCTTATGATCTGGTGGTTCACACGCGCGCAAACGAGCACCGGCCGCAACAGCAAGGAACTATGACCAATAGAGTCAGACACAGAGCGTCATACTTCTTTATCTTGTGATGGTTGAGGAGTTTCTTTCTCAGAGGGTGCGGGACGCTTGCGGAGTCCGTACCTTCCGTACCACCACAGGTCGTTCTTGGGCAGATCCCGCTCCTAAACATAAGGGAGGGATAGGGGGAAAGGGGCCGGGCCTATCATATAAATAGGGTTGTAGAAAGACCACGTATTTTCATTCGACGTTCCGGGGCGCCCGATTCGATCAACGAATTTGGCGAGCTGATCTGCTTTGATCCAGGAGAAAGCCCAGTCAGCCACCTTTTCGGTGCAGGTCACGTGACCTGCAGCTCGGCCTTCGCTTTTTGAGACTTCCTCTACCCACATCTCTATGTGCCCGCAGCACTTTCATATGGAGAAAGATGGGCTTACCATGTTCCATCAATAGCACCTAACCTATGCCGATTTTGGCGGACCGTGCTCCACCCCGGTGAACTCATGCGGTTCCGACGTGCCCAGAGGCCAGAGGCGAATCCGTTCACGGTCCGTAGGACCAACACCATTCGAAGGTTGATGGCCCGCCCCGCCTAGAATAGGAATCTTTGACTGGGCTTACACACATTCGCTCACTTACGCTGTCCCCCCTCAGCTCACCCTAGCCCCGGGTACGTCGTCTCCAAGGCTTCACACAAAATCTTCACTGACAACATATGCATGCTTTTGTAGGGTCGGGCAGAACCGTTGTTGCCTGATGGGAACTTCCCCCATATTGCTATCAATGTCTTCATGTCGCACGACCTCTTAACATTACACCACTGAATCCCCAATCCTTTGCTTGCTGTGCAGTGACAGTACCAATATCCACTAATCGTAGTTTCCAGATACGGTTGCCGGTTGACATCTCTTCTAATTCGTCGATACGAGAAGCAAATTGTTGTGTGGAGGAATCAATATCTCGACATAAGCCAAGAGGCAGATCTTGTGCCACTCCACCAGGTCGTATGAAACTGGCATGCATCCTGGCTCCCGGGACTCTTTCATAGAATTCCAACAATTTCTCCCGCTCCTCAAAAGCCCAAAGGAACGGAGTTGATGCTCCCACATCCATAGCATGAGTAGTTGAAGCAAGTGAATGATTTGAAATTCGAGTTATTTCACAGAATAACACTCGTATATATTGAGCTCGTAATGGTACCTCACAATTCAAAAGTCTCTCTACGGCTGAAGAATGAGCGTGTTCTTGGGCCATCGTAGAAACATAGATAGGGTCAACGACGGAACGAACAACGAAACTTTACGACAGCTTTTTCGTACACGTTCACTTGCATCACATACACAAGTGCTCTCTGAACCGTGCAATAAGGTCACCCATAACACGGCTCTCCCACTGGAGTTACCTTAGCCCCGGGCCATGCTATTCCATGATATTGGAAAAATGGCAGCCTAACTACTTATTATCATCGTCTTGAAAGCTGGGCGCCTTTTGAATATGAGTGGGGCTCCTAGTCTAGGCGGCGCCTTCGTGGAGCCAAACCGAAGGAAGAGCAAAAGGGCGAGGCCACACCCGGCTTCGAATAGGAGGGGGCTTAGCTCTGGATCCCGCCTGCTTGCAGAAATGAATGGATCAGAAAGGGGGCAGGGTTCTATTTCCGGGCCGGGCAGGAGGTGAAGGCCAGAAGAAGAAGAGAAGTGCGCCTTCCCGGTAAGGAAGAGGATAAAAAGGTGCTGTCATCTATCTCGACCTGTTTCCCGAGGCGTTGGAAATGAAGACCGGCTCAGAGAATCACTGGCGTGCTTTCTCTCCCCCATCGTTTCGCCAACAAAGAAGTCATCCTTGACTTGACGATTGACCATTCCATCCCTACCGAGGCGCCTCTTCGAAGTATTTACCTCTGCCTTTCTTTTTTTAGAACATACCCTCAAATATAAAAGAAAAAATAAAGAACCTCGTCTGTGATTTAATCGGCCCTAAGGGAGTTTACTCGACCCATTCTCCAGTCTCCCGCACTGCTCAAGTGTGCGACTCCGTATGAGGACCTCCTTCCCTTTTGCTCTGCCCACTCTCCGTTCACACGGTTATCAAAGCGGAGGAAGGGTGGGCAGCAGGTACCACGAGCCCTCTGTCCCACACATCTATCAAGAAGCAAGTGTAGTTCACCGGTTCCACCGAATGCTCCTATCTCTCGGCAAAGATCGTGTGAGTGTGCAGTTATGCTTCGGATGCTTCGCCATGGAATAGATCGACTCAGTTCCCCTTCTTTTCCGGTGCACTCGCTTTATATCTCCGACACACAAGGAAGGACGCGGTGGGAAGAAAGCAGCCCTAGCCTCTGTCCGGTCGATCATTCCGCTGGCATCTTGCATTCACGCCTCCGTTTGACTGCCGCTCGGGAATGTAGTTGTAGATACGTGAGTCTTAGTGGGTCGTTGGCTCCACCTCTTATCTCCTTCTACGACATGCTGTAGTCGTCGCCATATTCAATATGTCACTTAGTCATATCTGCCTCGCAGCGGGTCAGCACCCCCGAAAGAAAGGGAGGGAGGACTTCATTCAGTGACTCCGCGATCGCCCTCTGAACGATCAAAATAAGGTAAAGCTTGAAGATAAGTTTTGTACTCGATTAATTTCTCAGTCCCTCTAGTCGGGTGGGCGCCGGCCGGCCGGATCCCCCTGAAAACCGTACGTGCGGGTCTCCCCGCATGCGGCTCACGCCATTTGAGGTGGCCCAGCCCAGCATTCATTCGCAAATCCTGTAGTGAAATTGAGACTGCTCGACCAGCAAGAGGATGCGCGTTAGCGCAACGGCTTTCGCGCTAGTTGCTCAATCCCTTGCTTGTTCGGAAGCTAATTCGCGTGTAGGCAGCGCTGTCTGTCTACCGTTGACTGTATCTATTCATTGATACATTGGCTCGCTCCCCCCCTCTTTTTCCAAGAATGAATGAGCTGCTCGGACCTTCCATTTCCGTCAAATGACCCGGCTTCCCCTGGCTCTTCCACCGTCCGGGCTCCCTTTCCTCCTTATGCTCCCCCGGCGCAGGCCCACCACGCTTCGCGCCTGCGGCGTTTTCGCCAGACGGTCTTTGCCAGTAGTGCCGTCCTCCCCGCAGGCTGTCTGTATGGGTGGGTTGTCCCTTGCTGCTACGTTCTGTTAGGCGCTATGAATTACAGGAAATTAAGTGGTTGACTTGGACAGCAGGCGGGTTACACGTTCCACTGTGCCGAGATGTGAGGTGCAGGTGGTGATGATCACCCCGGGGTATGCGCTAGCGCCCTTGACGGGCACTCCAGGACCCGCCTACGCTCGTGAAAACCCAGGTCGGTCCTCCGACCAGATGTGTGGATAACGAGGCCACCTTCACAACCTTCTCCCTTCTATCTTTATCCAAAGTCAGGTAGAGCGGTTCGCTTGAGTTGCTCAACCGTCCCTTTGCCCGGTGCTCATGACGCGCTACGGAACCTCCACCGTGCTAGCGGCATAGGAGCCTACTCAGCGTCAGCGGCTTCGTGCCGCACTGGAGTGATCCAATATGTGGTTCCGCACGTTCCACCACTTCTCCGTTCATTTCCAATACTGATCGTGAAACACCATGAGCAGCAGGATGTTGAGGTCCGGAATTCGAAGTGAAATTCTTGATTTGCCCGTTCCTAGTCGTCATGGGAAAGAAATAAGAAAGAAATAAGAAAGAGATTATTCCCCTAGAGCTTGTCCAGTACCACCAGTACTCAAAATGCATCTCCGCGCGTCTACCTGGCGCTTTTATTAGCCGCCTTGCATGCAAGCGAAGCGCTATTGGCGGCAATTAATAGCTCACTGAGCGATGATTGATGCAGTCAGTCAGTGCCCTCGATTATTCCTGATAGAAGGATCATGGCGCCCCGGAAGCATTCCATCCAGCAGCAGCATCTCCTTCAACCACGCGAGGACAAAACTTATGTTAGCTACATTCGAGCGTTCACCGCACAGAGGCGATCTCGAACACTACCTATGATAATAAATCCAAAGGAAAGGTCGATAAAATGATTCAATCTGACTTTATCGGTATTCTGGATTGAGTAAAAAAGGGATATATGAAGTTCAAGGCCTTGCCAAAACCGTCATGGCCCTATTATGTATAGGCCGTACTAAGCCAATAGCGAATAACAAACTCTTTCCTGCTCCCTCGACCTTAATTCACTCCCATCCTGCCAAGCCTCAGCTGCCAGCGCATTGTATCTAAGCACACTGTGGCAAATTGATACAAGTAGCTAAAGATCTCGCATCCGACATCTCCGGCCGAACGGTTAGGCAACACTAGGGCGCCTGGGTCAAAATTCCGTTTACCAAACAAGATGTCGAGAGGCGAACTCTGTAATTCCCCTCCTGCAAAAGTGATAGCGGCTGTAGCATCCGTGTGGAAGAGGGTAAGCTTTCGGCAACACCTTTTTCAGATTGGAAAGGATGAATACTTGTGTTGGGTCCTGCAGACCAGGATAGCCTCAGATCAAAACCTAAATGTGCCAGGGGTTGATCATAGAAGCCAGGGCAATAAGTATTCCGGAATTTGAGCGCTTATGTAGCTAATAACTCTGCCACCAGAATACTTGATTCATTAAGGTCGTCACCCTATACCCGGAAGTATCTATCGTTTTCTTTTTCTGTTAAGCTTCACAGGGTTAGGACTCCCTAAATCAAACAGCAATCGCTGTTTATCAACCACTCACGGCGACACCGAGATCTTCGACTTAGCTCCCACAGGTCATCCCCCCGGGGCGGAAGATAACGAAAGGGAGACAAAGTCCTAACTAAATCAACACACAATAACCTAAACCTTCTACCCATTCCATCCATCATATCCGTCGAGTCGAGGAGATTCGTTCTTATCTATAGATAAGGCAAGAGAGAACTTATGCCCTCGCGGATGGAGAGGGATTCGAACCCCCGGTATTCCTATCAATACTTCGGTTTTCAAGACCGACTCTTTCAACCGCTCAGACATCCATCCCTGCGCTCGCCCGCCCTATCTATCTGCGCGCTGGCAGGTAGGGGCAACTCTATGTGATTCGCTACGCTTACTTGCGCCCCACCCCGTAAGCTGACTCTATTGCCTAGCACACTTTTCCGGTAGTACGAATCGCTACGCTTCGCTTCTTTCTATATGATAATATGCACCGTCGGTTGCTGCGCTCCCTGCGGGTAATAGCAAGAGAGTGAAGAACGAACGATCCTCAGTCAGCAGTGAATGAGTCCGACTCGAGTTCGTGAGTCAAAGGCGTGGCAAGAGAGCGAGTTCGACTCGCGAACGATCCGCAAGTGAAGGACCGATCCTTTAACGCCAGTACTGTTGCGAGACTGGTACTTGGCGGCTCACGAGCAACATATAGACTAAGGTTGCCCATCACTCCCTCGCTCCTTTTTGAAGGCCCACCGCTCCCCCTTTCTTTAAGTATCTATCCCGGCTTGCATTTTGGGGCGAGTACTACAGTTCCTCCATAATCACACAGAACGCCCAGCTTCGCAGAGCTGCTCTCTCCCCAGTCCACAGCAAGGTGTGGAATCTGGATCTACTGTGTGTTCTGACTCTATTGGATCAAGTCAGATACTAAGCCTTCTACTACTACTTAGGTTAGGAGAGAAAATGCTATATTTCTGAGATTGGACTCTCTTACTGTGTTTTTTCAGGGCTGTTCCCGAGCCAGGTTCCCTGGATCCATTCTGACCTAAATGGATGAATGAAGAAGGGGGCGAGCAGATACGACGGCCACACACACTTCTTTTTAGCCGAATAAAGCCGGATCTACTACACGGCTAGGATCAGAGAAAGATTGAAAAAGCAGGATCAAACCTACTCTACTGTCGATTCAAAAGGTAAACTGCCCCCGAAGACTACTTTATCAATGAATGGATCAAAGAAGGAGGCTCTATCTATGTCATCGTATATAAGGGAAGAAGCCCGCCCCTGATCGAAGAATGAAGAAGCTAGCCCGGGTAGACTTTAAGAGCTCTTGCTCTGCCTATCCGTCTCGCTCCGTCTTGGAGGTCATAGAAAGATACGAAGGGCCTACTCTTTTCATTAAAGCCCTACTCTACTTACTTAGCTAAAGTGAACTTCTGACTAAAAAAAAAGTGGACTTCAGGAACTGACCTAAGAATAGCTCTCTCTCTAATACTCTTGCAAAGAATTGGATAAGTGGAAAAATGCTAAAATGCCTTTCATTTCTCTTATAGGGTCTTTCTTTGTCCTACTTACTTATAGTATCTTTCCTCCAGCCTATCGAAACTCGTGTTTTTATTAACCAACAACACATGCACTTTGTTGGAAGCTAAAGAAAAGGTTATTCAATCCACTAGTGCAACTGAAGTGAAGGAATTACCTATTCTGAACCTCCAAAAGAAAGAGCTCATAACCACTGCTTGTGAACAGCTCTCCTCAACTGAAGGCGCACTACTGTTACTATCAGTCTAGTCTCTCGAGGGCACTCTTTCGATCTCGAACAAACTTACTTCTTTTGCCGGAAGAGAGATATTCTGAAAACCCGATTTCCAGTCCAGTCTTAAAAACCCGACTCCAAAGAAAGAAAAAAGAAAAAGCGGACTAAAAGAGAACAACAAAAGAGAGATCACTTTCGACGATTAAACAGCACTTTTATATCCAGATTGGAACTGGACTTGAACCTTCATATCCAGATTTCACTCCACTTTCACTTTCATATCAGGAACGTCGACTTGCACTTTCAATAGTGAATTATTCACTTTCCGGAATTGGCTCATATTCACATAGGCCAAGAAAGACAAATAAGACCTTTCACTCCCTATTTCACGTATAATCGAGAGACTCATAATATCAGTGCCTTGGGTAAATGCCTACCAAAGGGAGAAGATTACCGAACTTTTTTCTGTCCTCTTCGCTTCCTAAAATATTTAGGGAAAAGGCCTAGTCGGCCACCGCTTGCTAACGACGGAAGGCATCGTCAATGAAAGGGTCCTCGCGTGGGACTTAGTTGGAAAGGTAGGTGTTCGGCATGTCCCTTGCTTGCGAACTTCTTTAGTAGGGCGGGTAGCTTTGGAGATCCCATTTTTTACGTTTACCGTTGTCCCCAGACTTCACTCTTTCAACACTTGTCTACTTTCGAAATAGTCAGGCGGGTCCCTGTCTCCAAGTGTGTGATCCACCGATTCACTGAGTGGGTCTTTCTTACCGCAGTTTTCCCTATCTCTTAAAGCCCTATCAGACTTCCGATCCATCCCTTGTTTGCCGATGGAAGAAAGCCTTATATGGTCTCAAACAAGCACCCAGAGCGTCGGTTTGCAAAATTCTAGATGGCCATGGTGAATGAAGCTGGATTCAGACAGAGCTCGTGTGATCATTCTTTGTTTGTTTGTTATACGGCTTATGGTATGGTTATTTTTTTGGTCTAAGTTTATAACATTAAAAAAGCAGGCATTGTTAAATGGGAATTTTCTTTCTTTTTGCACACCTTCAGAAACAGTTCAGAATGAAAGATCTTGGTGACTTGAGGTACTATATCGGTATTGAGGAATATAATCCCTATTGTGGGTACATAGATCATGAGCCAACAGAAGCCCTTGAGTTGATTTGCTCGATTTACCGCCACATACTACTTACTAAACAGACTCTACTTTAGGGGTCGGGTCTCGATCCGAGTTGTTTAGCGAATGACTCAACCAATACATCTCTACTTCGAGGTGTAAATCAATTCCACTCTTTACCCTACCCCTGTCTTAATGAAAGAATCGAATTTTCTACTTTGACCTTGCGAGCACCCACTCAAAACGGGGAGGGCGAACTCTTATCTCCCCGATCTCCAGGACCGCAAAATAGATGGCATTTTCTGTCTTCTTAGCCGGCGTAAGACCTTCATCCGGCAGCAAAAAGCTTTCCCTTGGAGCAGCTCAAACGTCTTCTGGGTATGAAGAAGCAGGAGTGCACCACATGGAGGAGAACCCAACTCGCCTTTTTATGCCAAGTCACTGAACCGGCGAAACAGATTCCTCCGAGGTTGAGCTTTCAAAGCGGGATCGTTCCAACGCGCCCACGCCTTACTGCTTATTCAGGGGCGGGCGAAAACTCCTATGGAACCATTCGACATTCATAGCCTTTCACAATCCTATTCGGATCTTGCAAGACTGGAATAGGAAACGAAAGTCATCCTGAAAGATGCTAGGAGCTTCTTCCCCACATATCCATCCTAAGCTGGAACTGGCTACCCGATCGGCCGGATTCAAAATTCTCTGCTCGGCTTCGATGATTGGGACATCGAGGACGGCCACGTGAGAGAGAGATTTCGAAGCCTTTGATGCACCTGGCTGACTGAATCAATGAAGTTCAATTGGCGGCTTTGTCGGTCAATCACCCGTGGCTACTGCTCTCTTCTCCCGCCGCTTATTCATTCAGGCAGTGGATTCGAACCACTGAAGGATTTCGAGTCCTTTGCTCTAACCACACAAACAAGGATTTGCAGTCCTGGGAACCTTTGCTTATTCAGGGCTCTTCAATAAGCAAACTGGCATTTTTTCTCATCTTTTCACTATATTTGCGATAGATGGTGATCAAAGAGCTTCTTCTTGCAGCGGGGCGTCTTGGATCGGGCTTTCGCCCATTGAAGACCTTGTCTTGTTGTGGAGCCCGGGATAGAGGAGTTTTCTCTCTTTCTTGGAGTCACCAAGAGTGTGGGGAGAGGTGGATCTTCAATCAAAGGTAGGAAGTTAGTCTTGCTTGCCATCGTGCCTCTTTTGACATGCCCCCTATTATCGGGATGTTCACCATGATTCCTTATTCTGGGTGCTTCCCATTGTACGGATTCCTTTTCTTTGCTTTCCACCTTTCCTCCTCTTTTCTTTGAGAGTAATTCTTTATAGTCAGTGAGGATAGGAGTGACCTAATGGATCGGCGAGTTCTCCTGCTATTTCTTTGACAAAGTTTCTTCGTCAGTTCTTTCTCTCTTTTTTACCAGCTACTCCGCTCTTGTTTTGTCAGTTCCCTGAAATTGTTAAGGAAGTTGTTCTTCGGGCAAGGGAGCCTATTTCTTTAAGTGCTCTTTCTTAAGTACTCAGTGCACCAATTTATTGAGGGAGGATGGAAAAAAGGCTAGCTAGTAGTTTGACCCAAGTCAGTACCCAAGTAGAGTTTCGCGGATTCCTGCTATTGTTTAGCTTTTCCTGGTACCCGGATGGCAGTCTAGTAGCAGTAGAATGGCTTTGAGCATGTGAGGCAGGTCTGGCTCTTTTCCTAGAGTGTCTTTACGCCCCGGACCGAGAGATCTATGACCCCCATGTCGAATGTAAAAACCCGCAACCGAAGGCAAAACCTACTACCGCTACTAAGATCATTCGTTGACGTCAGACCGCTTATCATGATTTTTTAGTTTACGGCGTTCTTACTATCGAGCTTGGACGGAGGCTCCTATAATTCCAGGCCCTCCGACCTATCGTAGAACCTAAAACTATAGTGAAGGCGGGGTCCAACAAAACAAATGAAGCACCCTGAGCTCCTCTTGAGTGAGATTACATCCCATAGCCTGCCTATTCAATGCCACTCCTGGGAAGATCCATTTTCATCGATACCCTCTCTCTATATATGAGTTTCTGGAAATGGTTATCTCACAAGCAAAGAAGGAATTCAAATTCCACCCCTCAGAAGAACCTTAAAGCAGTACAACCCACAGATGATGAAGTGAACAGGACTTCTTTTCTTAGATTTTCCTGTCCGGCAGCAAGTGCCTTCCTTACTAGTGAGGTCTTGCTTCTGCTTCTTTGGTTGGTACTCTTCTATCTGGGACTGGGGAAGATCTTTCTGCATTAACGGAATTAGGCTTACTCCTCAGAAAGCCCTACTACTTTACTCTAGGCCTAGTAGTTATAGCTAACTCACTGCTATTGGTTGGGATGAATTTCCCTACCCTCGCCCTACGTGGTTTAGAAGAGTAGTATAAGTAAGGAAGCCTGATAATCATATAGGCAAAAGGCACCCTGTCCCAGACAAACCAGACAGGCAGCAAATTTCACTAAGGCAGTAAAGCATTCTGATACTCCTATACAGACAAGGCTGTAACCCAATCCGACCAGCCTCTCGGAATACCGAATAGGCAAAGTACGGAATCAAAATCCAGGGGACAAGGAGCCTACCAAGTACGGCAACAAAAGAAAGAAAGACGAGACATCGCTACGCTTGTTCACCAAAGGTAAAGATAGAAGTTGATACTGATCCTACTTAACTTTATTACCACTGTTTCGCATGCCCGGGCGTTCCCTTTCCCATGCTGGAATTCCTTTCATGCCCATGCCATTGATTTTATTCGTATTGGCCTACGTTCCTAGTGAGGAGCTAGTCTACCTCGACACAAGAAGAGGATTGAGTCAGAAGAAAAAGCGATTTTGGAGTCAACAATTTGCTTGTGTAGAAAGGAGAAGAATTCGCCTAAAATGCTTGTTGGGGTAGGTCAAAGAGTATGGGTTTCACCCGGCAGACTGTAAGACAGAAATCCTAGTCTCGATAAAGCGTGTACCAAAGAGTTTAAAGGGAAAGAAGCAAGGGTAAGGGGCTTTGATGAAATAGGTGGTCCGCGATCCTTCACTTCCTTAGGGAACATACTTTTTTTTTTTTAATAGGGAGAAGAGAGAAAACTAGCCTAGATAAGAAAAATAAAAGAGTATGGTCTACTTGCTTTTTTTTCACAATACCCGTAAATGAAAGAAAACTTACTGAATAGGCCTACAGGCGCACTTCCCCATTCAGTGGTATCGAATATTACAGACGAAGGTAAGCTTGAAAGACAAGAGAGGGCTATTGGTCAAGACAAGCTTCTTCTTCTCCACAAAGAAAACATCTTGCTTGGCGATATCCCTTTGCTTTAAAGCCGAAAGGAGCTCACAAGACAGAAAGCAAAGTTCCGCTCAGGTTCTGGAACCTAAAGTCGGTGCTCAGGCAAGGGATTTCCCTTTCTTTTTCAATTGTAAATTTGGATAGGAAAGGGCGCAGCATCTGCATTGATCACCCCGTCAAAGTACCAACCTATCTATATAGATCTATTCTCCATATAGATCTATTCTCCGAGAAAGGAGACCTTTTCCTTTGAAAGCAAGGTGCGTGAACCCCCCGTCTACCTCCTTTTCTTTAAATGAAATCTTTCCAGCCGCCTCTTCCTCTCGAATAGAGACATCGCCTGCCCGCTCAGAAGTGGATTCGAACCACTGAAACAAGGATTTTAAGTCCTCTGCTCTAACCAACTGAGCTATCTTATCTTCAAGAAAAACGAACGAAGTTTGAGCATATAGTGTCTACCTCTTCATTGAATCACCTTGGTACCGCGACTGTCTTAAAAAAGAAAAGCTAGATCTTTCTATCTACGAAAATCTTCGATGTGGTGGAAACCGAACGTTGGCTTGTCTCGCGTGGTGGCGCTTACTACTTGAAAATACGTATAGTTTCAGTCCATCTTTCTCTTCCTTCAAGCATAAATATCCTGCCTTTGTGGTGAGATTGATTGCCTAGCAGTTCTAAGCAAGTACTTTATTTAAAAGAAAGAGCCTACTTAGTCATAACTTTGACACTTCCAATCCAAGAGTAAATGTCTTAGCACCTATATGCATGCTTGAGATACTTCCTCCTTCGCCCGTGAGTGCTCGCATTTCCGCCTACTATACTAGACCTGCTTCAACAGGAAGAACTGAGACCTCTCGCTAGGTTGAAGGAAGAGTGCACTTTCCCATTCGACTTGTGATGCCAGCCTATAGCAAAAGTAAGAAATGCTATCCTAACCAAGCTTTGGACTACCTCCAAACCGTTCACTCACTAGAAGTGCAATAGAACGCGATACAGCACACGGCTAAACCTGTTCGCGGGTGATTCACGTAACAAGGATTACCTGTGGCTGAAATAAAGTTTCTGTGCATCTCCTTCCTTACTCTGCTTTCCTGAGTGAATCGATTTCACCCCTAAAGGAAAGACACGTTGCACCCAGAAAGTGTAAACAATGTATGTATTAGCTGAGTATGATGAGGCGTCGTATGTGATATAGTTAGATTTCAGAGTTATGGAACTGGGCCCATATGACATGGGGGACAGACTGGATGAAAAGTAGTAGGCCCATGAACAACGATAGAAACAAAACTACTATGAAGTTGACTAAGGACAGTGTTTAAGTAGTGCTGGAAGGAATCAAGAGGGGAGGAAGGAGTCGAGGTGGGAAGTGGCTCCAGCTTTTTTGAATATGTAAAGGGCTGGTTGAGGTGCTGATCTTGGTTGCTCTGCTCTCTCCATTCCTATGAGAAAGGAAAGGTTGGCCAAGCTAGAACATCTATAGTGACAGACGAGGGCGAATCGTAACTAGAAGAAGGAGACTACCTCCGAGCTGCTTCAAATCAAGAAATTGTGGGGAGCTTTCTGGCTTGCAGTGCCAGGCCTGTTCATACTAACTAACAGTCATGATATTCAAGGTACGTATCTTGATAAGATCAGGCAACGGAAAAAGCTTGGCTCGCGAAGGGTAATGGACAGAGCCGGCTTGGTTCGGTGTATATTCTGTTGGCCTGGCTGTCGAGTACTTATTCTAACTACCAACTAGAAAATACTCCCCTATTTTACTTTCCTTATTCGAAATGGGAATCTTTCTTTCTTATCCTAAGCTGTGTTGGTCAAAAGGCTCCCTAGAAAGGGTTTCCCTTGGCGAACGGGTGAGTAACGCGTAAGAACCTGCCCTTGGGAGGGGAACAACAACTTGAAACGGTTGCTAATACCCCGTAGGCTGAGGAGCAGAAGGAGAAATCCGCCCAAGGAGGGGCTCGCGTCTGATTAGCTAGTTGGTGAGGCAATAGCTTACCAAGGCGATGATCAGTAGCTGGTCCGAGAGGATGATCAGCCACACTGGGACTGAGACACGGCCCAGACTCCTACGGGAGGCAGCAGTGGGGAATTTTCCGCAATGGGCGAAAGCCTGACGGAGCAATGCCGCGTGGAGGTGGAAGGCCTACGGGTCGTCAACTTCTTTTCTCGGAGAAGAAACAATGACGGTATCTGAGGAATAAGCATCGGCTAACTCTGTGCCAGCAGCCGCGGTAAGACAGAGGATGCAAGCGTTATCCGGAATGATTGGGCGTAAAGCGTCTGTAGGTGGCTTTTCAAGTCCGCCGTCAAATCCCAGGGCTCAACCCTGGACAGGCGGTGGAAACTACCAAGCTGGAGTACGGTAGGGGCAGAGGGAATTTCCGGTGGAGCGGTGAAATGCATTGAGATCGGAAAGAACACCAACGGCGAAAGCACTCTGCTGGGCCGACACTGACACTGAGAGACGAAAGCTAGGGGAGCAAATGGGATTAGAGACCCCAGTAGTCCTAGCCGTAAACGATGGATACTAGGTGCTGTGCGACTCGACCC
>Ga0157358_1000333_pt1 | contig 19252 bp, 12 predicted proteins | sample AttcapACBM2_FD_111484 | JGI IMG/M metagenome (GOLD analysis project Ga0157358, IMG submission 111484) | Fungus gardens microbial communities from leaf cutter ant in Botucatu, State of São Paulo, Brazil - Atta capiguara ACBM2 | ecosystem: Host-associated > Fungi > Mycelium > Unclassified ... | reverse complement strand
ACAAATGGAAAGTATAGGAGATGCTTGGAGTTTCAGTGGTAAAACCTCTATTACCCCAAGCAAAGGTTTCAGTGTTGAGACACCGACAGGAGTAACTCAGTCATGGAAGACTGAGTTAAATAGGAGTATCTCTGCCATGGAAGACAGAATACCCAGATGAGTGCAGTACCACCATAAGATGTGTTGCGAGAAAGGTGGGCTTGTATGATTACTCCATGGGATGTAATTTCTGGATAGGTGGACTTGCATATGACACAAATACCCTTAATAAGTGTAAATTACTTCTAACAGTATTATCAGACTAAAATCCATCTCTCATTGATTTTATAGTATTCTCCCACTATAGTTCTATATTTCTCTCAGCAATCTTGGCTGCTTAGTAACTAAGCAAGTAGTTTACTAACTTGGCTATATCATTTTATTGCTTTAGATGCCTAATAGAAATAACATCAACTTATCTGTTTTCTTAAAGAATTTCTAAAAGTATTTCAAAATCATCTGAGGTTATTATAGTAGATAACAATCTTAATTAGGTTGATATACTAGAAACAAAACAACTTCTATCTCCTCCTATACCTGCTGTACCTCAGCAACCCTCCCAATACATAGACCTCCTAGCTGAGACTCTCAGAAAACTGGCAGCTAATCTTATACTAGCAACAAACTCTATTGTTACAAACTCAAGCCCTTAGAGTTGGACAAGAGAAAGAACCTTGTATTAGGGTTAACACAAGAGAACTCAATAAAGAACTCTATACAAGACTGTCTACCTTATATACAAATATCTAATGGTCTGTATGAGCTATTTCTAGCCTATCCTAAATAACCATATATATCACATGTTATATGACATCATCTCTTTCAGAATATTCTACATCCTTCTATGTGTCTTATAACCTATAACTGTCACTGTTACCATATCATCTGATGTGACTGATGTGTAACCAAGTGATGTTATCACTAACCCTAACCCTAAGTGCTATAAATAGAAAAATAAAAATAAATCAAAAATAAAATAAAAATGAGAATAAAATATAAGAAAAACTAAGTCCACTTTTTGTGATCTTGACATTTATATCTTTTTGAAGATATCTGACATAAACCTGGAACAGCTAAACAACTTTCTATTCCAGTACTAACTCCACTTTTGTATAAACCCTACATAATTCACCACCAATATACTTTGTAATAACTTATTTAATAGGAGTGGCACAAGACTAGTTTAAAATTGGATTAGACCAGAAAGAATAGAGAATTTATCAAGATTGGCTCAAAAACTGGTCATGATTTATAGAAGAGTTATACCATTATTTTGGCTTATATAACCTGATTGAAGATACTGCTGTTATACTTAACAACCTGTAAATGAAACCTGGCAATAAAGTTGCTATTTACAATATCAAATTCATGAAGTATATATCCCAATTGGGCTAGAATGATAGTATTCTTTGCTACTGATACTATCAAGGTCTTCTAAACCAAGTACAAGATTCCTTAGATATGAGGAAAAAAAGAGAAGCTATCTACTTTCTAAGCAATGTACTCCTTGGTTATAATCATCAACAACTGCTACTAGGAAAGAGAACAGGAATACAACTATATGCAAAACTTCTGATCTGCTTCTCAATTCTGAACACCTGCACTTACTTCTTTTAACAAACCAAATCCAAGTGGTAAGCTCTTAAACTTCTCTCTTAGATCAACATATTCAGCCAACTAGGAAGTGATGGCAAACTCACTCTAGATAAATAGAAAATGCATATAGAAAATAATCTGTATATATACTATAACAAGAAAAGTCACAGAGTTAAGGCTTGCACCTCCTACTCATCTAAAATTACTAGATTTTAAGCCAAATGTGTAGAAGCTATACTTTTTGCTCCAAAAACAACACTGGTTACTGCTATTCTTTCCAGCTTAAACTTGCACATTTTACCTCACACATTATTTCTAGTCTACAAGCCAGATCATATCCAAAACCCAATTTTCCATGCTTTTATCAACTCCAGATCCATGTACTGCTTCATTAATACTATATTTGCACTGAAGTATAATATTCCCACTAACCCAACTTTATCTGTAAAACTGAAACTATTCAACAGATTACAAAATAATATTATTTCTAAAACTGCATTCTTATCTGTCACATTCTCATCCAGTGGCCAGATGATATTAAATATGTACATTACCTCCCTTAACTTCTCCTGTTCACTAGTTCTTAGATACAACTGGCTTATCCAACACAATTTAATAATTGACTAGGCTACTGGGTCTACCACTTTCTAGTCAAACTCACAAAGAAAAGCTGGTTTCTTCAAAATTTTCCTAGCATCTACATTATCTAAAGAACTCTGGCCTATTACTAGTATCTCTAGCTCCTCTAGTCCTGAACCCAAAACTTTCTCTCTCTAACCACATATTGCTATCATCAAAACTCAGTCATACATCCAAGCAGCAAAAATGACAGAATCAACTACTTTCTGCTTTGCACTTTGTTCTACTGACCTTATCAGAGGAATAGCCAGGATCACAAATGACCCAATTAATCTATTTGCTATTCTAACCAAGTATTACAAGTTTGCTAATATTTTCAGCAAGATCAAAGCTGGAACCTTGGCTTCTTATTGCCTATATAATCTACAGATCAAATTGGAGAATGGGGAAAAACCACTTGTTGGAACTATCTACTCACTCTTAACTACTAAACAAGAAATACTCAAGAAATTTATTAGTAAAAATCTCAATACTAGATTCATATACTCCACCACCTCTCCTTACAAAGTATTCATACTCTTTGTAAAGAAGAAAGACAGTTTCCTTTATCTATGTGTTGACTTCTGAGAACTTAGAATGAATTACTCATTTATTTGTGATATCTAAACCTTGGGTATACTTTCAGAGGTTTAGGAGTGATTCAAAAGTTCAATAATAATAACAATGATGATTAAGATCAATACAGATGATAAAGGATAAAGATTAATGATAATTGATGTTGTTAAGTCTGAGGTCTAATCCTTAGACACAGAGGTATATATACAAAATAGTGATGGTCTGTGTGCAAGCTGTTTCTATCACATAATCAAAACTCATATCTGATGGGAGCTGTCATCTGTCATAGCAGCTGTCAGGCTAATTTTAGAACATTGATATACTTTTATCTCTATGAATACTTATTGCTATGAGATATACCATATATCATTGGAAATGGTTTGATAAGCATCTTCTAATGCAAGTTTGATTGTATGAATCCATCTAGTCATTCATGAGATATTAGCAAATGAAGATTTTACAGTTACTGATGACCTGATATCTCAGTTGTTTGTTGTTTCTTTTGTACATCTTGTATATGTGCAGATAGCCCTCATTTTGTACTTTCCAGCACAACTTAGTTTGTGAAAATTGGTCTACTAGTTGTGGAGATACAAGTTAAATGAAGTTTGTGACAACTTAACTGTATTATGTAAAAGAATAAGTATCAACTTTCTCTGATATCCAACCTCCTCAACTTGCTTTAGAAGGCATATATCTATACCAAGATTAATCTTTATTACATGTATCATCTGGTGTGAATTATAAAAGGCAACAAATAGAAAGCAGCCTTCTATACTTGTTATAAATTCTTTAAATGGACAATTATAGCTTTTTGCCTGACTAACACTCCTGTAGCCTTCCAGCAGTTCATAAAATGTCTCAACATCAGGATCACATTAAAGAAGTATCATGCTAACTCCAAAAAGCTGGACTATACACAAAAGTAGAGAAGTATGAGTTCCACTCTAACTCTGTAGAATACTTAGAATATATTTTATTCCCATCTAGGTTATCCATGTCTTCCAAAATTGGCCTAAACTAAAAAAAATTAAAGATATACAAGTATTCTTAGGATTTGCTAATTTTTATCATTAATTTATTTACAATTACTCAATTATGGCTACCCTACTGACCTAACTGACTTGGAAGAATACTTTTTGGAATTTTAACTCCATATGCTGCAAAGCATTAATATTCTTAAAAAAGTGTTCATTTCCACTTCAGTTCTTATCTACTGGATATTTAACACTCAAATAATTGTAGAAACTGACATCTCAGAATATGCTCTCATAGCTATATATTTAATCATGATAGAAGAAAAGGAGATTCATCTAGTTACATTTTATTTCCATATGTTCAAGGCTACTGAACTTGACTATGATATGTATAACAAGAAACTCCTCACAGTTTTTGAAGTCTTCTATATATGACATCATTATCTAGAAGGGTTAGAACTTTTTATAGATATTATCATGGATTACAAGAACCTGGAATACTTTTTAACTTCTAAAATCCTCTTCCATCACCAAGCAAGATAGTTGAAATTTCTCTTCCAGTTCAACCTCATTTTCTTTTATTCAGAATACCTAGGATTCAAGCCCAATACTATTACCTATAGAGAAGACCTTTATTTAAGAAAAGGAAGTGTTGCCTATATTATTGTCAACCCTCAAAATCTGCATCCTATCTTCACTTACAGTTAACTTGTGATATCTATTAGAAAATATTAACAATAATGTAAGTCTAGATCCACTCTAAAAAGGCTTAGTTACACTCCTAGACTGGTTATTACCTAGACTAGCTTCTGATAGACTGATAACCATCTTTACTTTATCCTGATCCCTATTGTTTAGTCTACTATAGTAATACTATAGTTATTTAGTTAATTATAGTTGTAGATATTGATCAGTCAAGTATATAGACCATATGTATAGACTATTCTACTATAGTATATATAGTAGTGGTGTAATAGTAGAATACCTTATTCAAATATCATCTAGAGTTCCTAGACACTTATAACTCCTCAAGTAAGACTAATTCTCTTACAATGTCTTTTCAAGCCACTACTCTGATCTCTCCATCTCTTTAGGCTACCACTATTGTAAACCTCAACAGTTTACATAACAATATCTGGTCAGCAATTACACAGGATAAGATACTTCAAGAATATCTCTATCATCCAACAATGTCATAGTACACTTGAACTGTAATATTTTATTTTGATTTTCTTTTTATCTATTTTTCTTGATTTTCTTTTTCTTTTTCTTTTGAACAATGAAGAGATATATAACTGTAGTTGCATGATGTGTCACATGACATTGCATCATAAGCCTAGAATCTAGAAGAAGGAACTAGAAAGATAACATTAAGATACATGTTAACAGCATGTTTATCTCATGGTATACATATTGTATACTCATAGACAACATATGAACTTTAGGGTAGAGTTATTTATCATTAGCATGAACCATGAACCATTTGTATAAATAGGATAGCAATATATTGGAGACTTCTTGTCAAGTTCTCTTGTGATCTCTATGAGATACTTCACTCATAAGTTTACTTAGTGCACTATTGACTATCTTGGTTAGTGGTTGCTACAACAAATAGGATACTAGTCATTGGACACATCCAGACTTCTATTTAAGGATAAAAAAATCTACATACTACTTACAAATAATCTCTACACACACATTCTACAGTACTACTACAACCATATCCTCATAGAATTTTTTGGGCAAAATAAGACATTATGACTCATCTGTCATATACTTGGCCTTCTATATATATAGATGTCAAAAGTTTCTGTAATTCTGATGTTACTTGCATAAAAGATCCAAATTACAATACTACAAGTATAACTTCCAATTCCCAAATAACTCTGAAACTTAATCTCTATAGATTTTATCAAGAAGCTATTCTTCTCATCCAACTTTGACATAATTCTGGTCATTGTTAACTGACTCTCCAAGCAGGCCATATTTGTTCAAACAGTAGATACTATCATTTTGTACTGTTCTATATTACTTCTAATTGTAAAAATGAGTTCATTTCAAACTTTTTCTGATCTTTAGAAACTACTCTTGATATGTGACTTTATTTTACTTCTAGATATCACCATAAGAGGGACTGTCAGAGTTGTGAGCTTGGTTTTTATTTATTTTCTTTCTCTTTTATTTTTCTTTTCTGTTTTATCTTTTATTTTATTCTGGGTTTTTATTTTTTACTTTTCTTTAGTTTAGACTTAGACAAAGAGTGTGATGTGACATCATGCATAACAAAGACATAACATCTATTACAGAATTATCACATAATTACATGATACAGAGAAAGTTGTAAAAGATTCTGGAATAAGTGATATTATATAGTATAGCAACAATATGTCAGCCTTATGAAAAGCATATAAACTTTAGAGTAGGTTAGTTGTAGTGTGCATACAAACCACAGTCTGAAGTATATAAGGTAGACTAACTTATACTAGGAACTTTATTGAGTTCTCTTATATTACTCAATATAAGAGTATGCTTTTGTCTTATCTCTGATACTTAAGTTATAACAAGAACAGCCAAACAGGACATACCAACCAGATACTGGAGTAATACCTCCATGTCTACTACAACTACAAATAAGATAATTGGTCAGACTTTCTGCCACTTACAAAATCTATGTATAACAATATACTGAGTACTACTACTGGTATATTACTGTTCTTTGCAAACAAAGGCTATCATCCAAGTATTAATGTGCACCTGGAACAAGATATCACTTCATTCTATGTCCATGAATTTGCTATAGATCTCAATGAACTATAAGGTACTCTAAAAACAAATATAATCACTACACAACAATAGTACTGGTAGTTAGTAGATGTACACAGAACTCTAGCCCCAAATTTCCAGATAGGACAACAGATATTTGTTAAAGCTCAGTTTCTCTATACTATGTGACCCTCAAAAAAGCTGTCAGAAAAATATCTAGGACCATTTGAGATTATCAATCAAGCTGATATCTACTTGTTCACAATCTGCTTTCTAAGGTCAATGTATGCTATCCACCTAGTATTTTATATATCTATCCTTAAGCCTGCTATGTCTGATGCTTTCTCTAGTTAATCTAAACCCCCACTACCACCAGTCATGATAGATAGTAAACCTAAATATAAGATCACCTGAATTATTAACTTAAAAATTGACTATAGATATATGTACAAGCTACTTTACAAAGTTATCTGGATAGAATACAAAAACACAGAAGAAGAGTCTGACTAGCTATCTATCTCTAAACTTGCTTATGTCTCTAACATCATATCTAATTTTTACCAGGCTTATCCTGACAAACCTAGTCTTCTTTTATTATCTTAGCTCTAATGTCTTTCTTTTTCTCTTTTTTCTTTCTTTTCTTTTCATTATTAAAACTATAGTACTTACTGCTTTATATGCAACTAGAGCTTTAAGGGCTTGGCCTTAAAGAGAGGATACTAATACATACCATCTGACATCCACACTCTTTCTACCCTCTTTCAGTGCAGATCACACTCAATTCCAATTATCTATCAATTTGAGGACTAAACTCTTCATTTCTCATCAATCTTATAGAATTCTAAACAACAATCTCTGTGATATCTAATAACCCAAATATATATGCAGTAGCAGTATTATTAGAATATACTTCTTGTATTGCCTTCCAAACTTTTCATATTCAAAATACAACTATGCAATGAATAGGCTAGACACAATATTATTCATTGAAGCCAAGATTATTATCTGCATAGTACTACTTCTAGCCTCTCTCTACTTTATAAATCACTAAGTCTAGCATTTTGTTCCACCTTCTATACTACATTCACAGATATCCTTGGTGAGTGTAAATTGCCCCTAATATTGATTATCTTTAGAAAACTCTTCAAGTTGCAATATATTTGGTTGGGAGATAAATACTTTATACTTGCTATTAGTATTGACCAAGTTTGTTTTATAGTTATTATTAATAATCATAGCTCTTGTTATAATCACTATCTTATGTTCTACAGATATTTGTCTCATGTTTGTCATAACTTGGACATTTATTTCATTTTTGACTTATATTTACTACATCTTGTATTCTCTTTATAGTTTATCAGTTAGTATCTCATATAGTAGTAAAGGTCTTCTCATATATCTCTTATGCTTCTATCATTGTTTTCCTCAAGAATACCTTTCTCTTTCCTCATAGTCATTGTTGTAGATACAGTCATGTATCTTTATACTTTATTAATTTATTATCTCCTCTACTCTTACTCAACTATTTGCCTAAGTTAAAGCCTGAGCCAAGCTTAAAATTGTAACAGCTCTAAATATATTCTTTCAAATGTATACTATGTTTCTGGTCTTAGTAACAATCTCCTCTTAGTCTTAGTTCTTAGTTAATGTAACTTTAAGCTTAAGTTTACAAAACTTGGATATTAACTCATAAAATGGGGTCAATGCAAGAGGACTCATAACTTTATGAAATTTCAATCCTCAAACATTACCAATGCTCAACACTAACCATAAAGACTTCTCTCTCAAACTACAAGCCTCAAACACTACCACTAATTCTATAGGGTTTGTCAAGCTAACTCTGCTATTTCCACTTCCAAACTCTATTAAATATTATTGTTTAGATAATCACTCTTGCTAATCTAAGTTAATATTCTAGGCTGTTCTATCAGAGTTCCTGACTATCTAGTACAATTATTTTAAGATTAGGTCAGCAATGTTCTGCTTGATGTTTCAGCTAACTAGTATGAACTATTTAAGTATTTAAAGTAATTGTTGCCTTCTGTTATAGACTGGCTTCTAAGACTTCCAAGACATTTGCTTCCTGACTTCTGGTTAGAACTCTAACCACACCTAAGTATACTTTCACATCTGTGATTGTTTACACACAGATTAGTCTCTTATACTTCATTTCTTAACAACTCATCATCTAGACTCCCAATCATCCTATATTCTAGAAATTGTCTTTATAATGTCTTCTTAATTATTCCTTATACTACTATTTCCCTATTTATAGTTCTGACTACAGACTTAATATTTAAAACCATATTTCTCTTACTTCTCTGGCTAAGCTATTAGCTAGTCTCTCTGATGTCTTATTCTCTGATCCAAAATTACAACCACACAACAGATAGTGGGTACAATATATAATTGTCTTCTGAGATTATGTTACTAATCTACAAATAAGCTTTCAAGCTTAATCCATAATCTAGGTACTTACCTAATCTCACATATTTCTACATCTATTCTCCAAATAAGTTTCTATACTTGATCCAACTCTTTTTCTATATGACTAATCACAGATATCTACTTAAAACAAGTTCTACTTATTCTAACAATATCTGATACCCTCCTAATACCTTATTCTATTTTCTTAGGTTCTCCCTAGAGATGAGTTATGTATTTGGTAGTTGTGAATAATAACACTTAAGTTTTACCTAAAGCTTAAAGCTGTCAGATACAGTTTACACTGGGAGCAAAAGTCTGTAGAGTTGGCTCAGTAATGCATGGAATGTATAAACTCTATACTTGGTAATGCAAACTTTGTGAAATGATCTTGGCTTCAGCCTATATGCTGCACTGTCTATTTACCACATGGTTGCAACTTTAGATAAATGGATAAAGTCTGAGATGGATGTGAGTACTAATTTGGTGTGTTGCTGTTGAACACTGGAGATTGAGTTCAATAAGGATTATCTTTGTCAATTATCAGACTAGCAAATTACAATGTAATTACTAGTTTTATATACAAGTAGGAGATATAGAAGATGCTTGGAGTTTCAGTAGTATAGCCCCTATTGCCCTGAGTGGAGGTTTCAGTGGTGATACACTGACAGTAGTACAGTAGGATAACTCTGCCATAGAAAACTGAGTCAGATAGAAGTATCCCATTATAGAGGACTGGATATCTGGTAGATTGTTACATTATTATAATGGAGACATATTGTGGAAAGGATGGCTATCACAGAAGACAGGCTTGTGTCATAGATGTTTGAGGACAGGATCATTGTAGAGATATATTTTCCAAACAGGTGAACTTGGCATATAACAAAAGTACAAACTCTATACCTCTGCTACAGTTATTCTAATAGCAGAACAGAATTCTTTTTCTCTAGAACTTGAAGCATTTTGGTCTGATAGTCACAGATTGTTCATTCAATGTTTTAACCTTTTTTTAATTTTTTAATTTTTTTGTTTCAACAATTGATTACATAGTTGTTACAACTTAAGACTGGATATTTAATCAAAAGAGGAAACTTGTATTGTTTAGCACAAGAAAACTCAGTAGATTTTTAGTACAAGTATATCTCTTCTTGTTATAACCTTAAGCTTGGCTCAGATTGCAACTTAGGCAAAGACTTGAGAAGGTATAAAGGGTTGAGTCAATTAGTAAAGCATAAGAGTATAGGAATGTATCTACACTATATATATACCAATTGTACATGAAGCAATTGTCCACCATACATGAGTCCATGAGTTATATAACTATAAGGAAAGAGCAATAAAACAATGTCTACTACATGAGGTGCTGACTGAGACAACTGGAGTACAGCTGATCATATCATCATTGCCCTTAGCCCTAGTCCTTGCTGCATACATGAGGCATCAATTGTAATACTTCTAGTACATGATCTATATATACTTTCATTTAGCCTATCTTAAATGTTATAAGTTTATATAGATAAAGCTATCATCTTTTTATAATGTATGATGGGTAATTCCAATGTGTTATATGATATTGTAACCATAACTATGACATGTGTGACTAATCTGTGATATTATCTTATTCCTCCTTTACTAAGTCCAAAAATAAGAAAAGAAAAGAAAAGAAAAGAGATAAAGGAGTCAGAATAAAAAGTAAAAGAGACTTAAATAAGAGAAGAGAAACAGAAAATAGGCAAGTCCACTGTCTTTAATTCTGACAACAGTGCTTGATTACAGTTTATAGCAGACTATCTACTATAAGTAGTCTATAATTTTTGTCTCAGAAAATAGAGACTTTCTTTATAGGCAGAGAGACACTACTAGTGACAACAGAACTCAAAGAGAAATCTAGATAAAGGTTGCTCATAACCAATCTACAAATTATATGTTCAAGTCCAGAGAGACCTATTATATAGAGAATACAGAATTAAGAGAAACTGAGAGAGGTGAGACTAAGAAACTATTTATAGAAACAGAAAATCAAACTAATTGAGTACTCATAGAAGCTCATAAGAAAGAAGAGGTTGTTCTTGGGGAGAAGGCAAAAGTACTTGAATGCTTCTTCAAGAAGTTAACAAAGTTCTTGATTGACAAAGATGGATCAACTAAGGAATTATAAGCAAAATTGGAGCAGTTTTCAAAGATATGTCAATGTGTTTTCACCTAGCAATAGCTACATAAAAACTAGGTACACTCTATAGAAAAAAAGCACTGTTTTATACTCCTCAATGAGAGCATAGTTAAGGATGGCCCTAGTTGCCCTAGCACATAATATAACTAATTGGCTAAAGTAAGCAAGCCAACTACCACCCTTGGAGTAGCTAGGCTAAAGAGGTTTGCAATTTTTGTCTCTAAGAGTCAGAAAATAACACCCTTGAACAGTGAGACAATTAAAGGAGGTTCTTCAAGCATCTAGACATGAAATGATACTTTTGGAGTGAAAAGCATCAATAGATGTTGCTAGATGAAGTCCAGCAACCACTCTAATGTCAGTCATATCATTATAGACTATTTGGTGAAGAGACTACTCAGCCTTGTATAAGCAATCTCAGAATTCAATTTTATAGCCAATGTCACTACAAAAGAATAATCTAAGTACAGAATAGACAGCTAAAGAGTAAGTCTATCTAGAGTGCACTGAAAACTCTACTATCTTCCTAGCAGAGTCTAGAAAGTCAGTGATGAGAATTATGCATTTAATATCCATACTGGTAGCCTTGGAGACATTCAGTCTTATAGCAAACAACTTAGTATTAAGAGCAGTTGTTCAACTAGCTAGAGTCTTGAAAGATGACACTTAGTAACTAAGCCAAATGTTACTATCAAGTTGGACTACTCTATAGCTACTATAAAGCTCTGGTAGAGTTGTATCATATGTTTTTCCTTGAGAGATTAGAAGACCATTATCAACAAATAGGAGAATAAAAGTATTTAAGTTAAGAGCTTGAGCTTCAAGTTCAAAAATATGAATAAGAGGTGTAATATAAAGTACTAAGAGAATAAGAGAGTATGCAGAATCTGACCCCACACCTACATCTATATCATAGACACTAGAGATAAATGAGTTTCAGGAATACTGAGTTGATTTACCTACAGGATAGTTGGAAAAAAAGTCTACAATACAGTATGAGAATCAAAAGTGTCTAAGAATCGAAGTAAGCATACTGTAGTTCAAAGAGAAAAAGAATTGCATAATATTAAATACTACTATACTAGTTTTGAGCCTCTTGGCCTAGCTAGTTTGAACCAAGTATATTAGAAACACACCAGCATCTTCAGTGGACTATTGGATCACACCTCCAAGCTAGTTAGAATAAAGAACACTGTGCTTAACATCATCAAACTAAAGTTGCCTAGCAATTATCTTCTCAATGAGCTTGTCCAGCATAATAAGAAAAACAATAGGCCTAAATATCTTGGAGATATCATAAGCAAGTTTACCTAGCTTAGGTATAATAAAGAAACTAGCTCTTTAAAGTGTCTGGGCCAATGTCATAGTAATAAACATATATTTTCCAAAGAAAGGATGCCTGTAGTACAAGTGTTATTGGTAATAATAAGCTTGAGATACTGCCAAATAATATGGTCAGAACCTAGAGCAGAAACATGAGAGTAAATCCTAAGTGTCTCCTACATCTCCAACATTGAAAATAGCACTCAAGAGTAAGTGGCCTGACTAGAGATTAATAGAGCAATTGGTTGTAGCATTGTAAGACTGGTGGAGGATGCTCCACAAGTTTGGAAAGTTATTACAGAGTTGCTCTTGAAAGCAAATAGCCTCTGCTACAGGCAACTTATGCTGTTTGACCCAGCTCATTAAATCCTAAGGTTGCTTGTTAGTAAATGTAATTCCAGCATTCCTGTTGTCAAAAAAATGTTGTTTAGCCTGTCTAGTTCCAGAGTAAAAGAAGAACCAGTTAGAGCACTTCACAGTTTGCTTATAAGTATCCAGTGCAGTTTTGCACTTATTATCCTACTACTTCTGAGACTTAGTAGTTGTTATAAGACGAGAGTGTGGACAGACTTGGACTAGGGTTAGGGTTAAGTATTATTATTATTAGTCTACAACAGATGGAGAGCACATGACTTGGAAGTCATGTGACAGAGTCTAGAACAGTCTAGATCAGAGATAGGGTTAAAAGTGACATCAAGGGACATGGGTTCCTCATAATGTACACATGGTGTGCATATGTACAGCGGAGATTAAAGGTATGATGTCAGAGCACATGTAGGAAGCATGGTGGCTTTAAGAAAAACACATGTGGATGAGTAATAGGACATGAGGACAATGCATGGACATAAGGGCAGGTTAATATTGTTGTAGCACGGACCATGATGTATTTATATAAATAGAGGAGCAATACAATGAGGGCTCCTTGTTGAGTTCTCTTGTAATCCCCACTACAAGATAGTCCATTGGAGAGCTTTGCTGAAGTAAGCAAATCATGAGTGCCATTCCGGCGAGTGGTTGCTACAACAGTAGTCACCATAATTCTCTTCACATAAGTAGTCTAGCAGTCAGCAAAGAGCTTAGAGATTGCCTTAGAAAGTGAGTTAAGACTAGTAATAGAGTCTAGAGTATAAGAATCAAGTTGAGAGAGCTCTTTACTTATAAAGAGCAAAAAGGCCACTTTTTTTCACTGTCATATTTAAAGACCATTTTGTATATACAGATGTTCTCTGGAGTAATAGGAAGGTTAACTATGAGAAGTGTATGATCTGAGAGTTATCTGAGATCAGACTCAATGCAATAGGAAACTTGAGTATAACTCATGCCTAAGAAAATAAGGTCAATTACTGTAATAGTATAGCCTTAAATGTTTGAATAATGAGTAGGGACAGAAAGTGTTGGAATGGAGCACACAAGACTATAAGAGTCTGCCAAGTCCCTTAAGGCCTAACTAGCTACAGAATGTGAAGAAACAGATAAGCTCTATTTTACATCTCTAATGTTAAAGTTTCTTCTTATATATAACAAGTTGAGGATGCTCAGAGCTTTATTAGACAAGAAGTCAATAGCAGTATGAAGGATTTTGGAACAGAAATTCATAAGGAATTGACACCTTCCTCTATTGAAAAAGAATAGAAGCTGAATATCTCTATGGTCAGCTATATCTCTTCTGAGAGCAAAACAAAGTCTGGATAGTCTAGAATGAATAAAACACATAACTCTAGATATATACTCAGAGCTCTATGAAAATTAGACTACCTGGGTTCAATCTAGATAAATGGGAGTACCAAAAACTTTATTTTCTGTAGAGGTTATAGTATATAACACAAAGTGAACAAAATTCTAGAGAGGTTTCTGAATAAACAGAATATCATACAAGTCCTTCTGTGTTTCAAGAAAATTGTCTACCAGTGTATAGTTCTTGCAAACATTATACAAAGTATGTTAGTTGTACTAGACATACTTATTAACTATCTCTACTAAAGCTAGTTATAGTACTGTAGCTGGCTTGTTCAGAATGTATCTCAGTAGCTTTAGCAGCCCTATTAGTGTCAGAAGGAACAGAGTGTATAACAGCATGGTGCAGTGTGGACAACTGGCAACCACTTACCTATAGTGTATACTTCAAAAGAGAGCTAAGAGAGAGCAAGCAATAATAGAAGATGAGTAATATTGGTAAAAGTTCCACCTATGTGAAAATCTTACATCAACTACCTAATTAGGACTACTGATCATGGGCCATATGCTTACTAAGTAGAATGCTTTGCAACAATTAGCATGTTATTATTTATCAAAGTGATGGTACCAGAATAGATATTTGTTGTTATTAACAGTATAGTCTCTTTTGTAGTTTAAACACTTAAAAGTATGAGAACAAGATGCACCAATTATAGTGGCCTCTCTAAGAGAGTTGGATTTTAGATTGGCCTTACAACACTAAGCCAAGAGTCTGTGGTTTTCTACTTTGTGTGTAAATTACTATATTTTGAATATTTAGTACCTTAAGTGTGACAAGCATGTGTTAGATGTCCCTAGTACCAGCAATTGTAATACTGAGCAACCCTAGGGTGCATATTAGTCTCTTGGACTATAGCAACATGTTGCTCAAAGTTAAATGAGTGATTAATGAAAGTTCTGCCCTTAGAATCTCTTTAGGAGTCCCAGATATCAATCTAGGTCACTAACATATCATAGTTGGGAGATGCCTTCATAATACAAGGTGTAGATGCTAATATGACACTCTCAAATAGAGGAGAGCCAAAAAGACTATTATCTAGGTAAGAGTAATAGGCAAGGAAGTGTTAGAGTTCTAGTAGAAGATACTTAAAACAGATTTAGACTAAGATAAGCAAGGCTTCATCTCAGTAATATTCAGCCACTGCTTAATTACTTCTAGCTCTATCATCCTATAACTTGCAAACAGACTCTACTCTGAGTTTTGAGTGAGCCTCAACCAAGCCCTTGTTACATAGACCAACTATTTTATTATCAGACTCAACTACTAAAGCAACATTGGTCATAATGATCTTTATAGTGGAAGAATCAAGTAAAATTAAGACCTGTCATCTAGTAGGCCCATGGATCATCATTTAAAGTATCTTTAAGGCACTGAAATGACTAGCACTTTCTCAAGAAGTATCTGCACTGTCTAAGCTAGTCTAATGTATAGAAATAATTGTAGCTTGAGAAAGATTAGAAAATGTCTCCTTAAGCTATAACAAGTGCAGAAAGTCTTTAACCTTAGGCTTAGGTTTGGAGACTAAGGGAATAGGAAGAGATGCCATCTAAAGCTTGATAGACTGGACTAGGTGTCATAGCTAAACTAGGATGAGTTGAAACTAGTTTTGAGACTAGAAAAGTTGCCACAGCTTTGAAAAGAGAGAGAGCCCATAATATAAGTGATGTCTTGCTTCTAAAGTTAGAGAAAGACATAAAAGAAAGAAAAGAGACTTTGCCTTTTCCCTTGTGCTTTTTGTTAGAGACTAGAGTGAAAGCAACTTCTTCAGCCTCTAGTACATTAATAGCCATCTCAATATTAGGAGAGGATGTTAGAACAAGATTGAGACCATAAATAGTTCTTATAGCTTCTACAAGAGTGGGAGTATCAGGTTGAGGTAAAACTTTATAGTGATACTGCCTAGCTTTAGAAATTGCCTGGAAAAGATTCCAGACATAAGATCTAACTCCCAGGATAGTAGAGAATTAGTTAATAGATTGTTCTCCAAGAGAGTACTTTTTTTAAAGCATATAAAATACTCAAGAGGTGAAGAGAGTACCTTAGTATCAGTTTCAAGATGTCTAGAGTAACTAGACAGTGACAGCACATGGTGATCACCATTCCATAGCTCAGTGTCATAAGCAACATTTCTATTTTCCAATCAGAAGGATGACTCAGCTAATTTATGAATCAGACTGAATAGTCCAAGCATAAAGGCTTGGAATTTTTGGAGGCATTTTCTACTCTTATCAACAGACATCTAGTCATTCTAGCTTATAATAGATACTGTTTCTTCAAGAATTGGGGTAGAAAAAGCAGCAGAGAGCTTAAAAGAAGATACTTTCTTAAAAGAGAGTCTGCTTGTAGTTACTCTTTATCATAAAATAAACTACTGACTTATTTGTGATATTTGAACCTTGAATGCACTCTCAGAGATTTAGAAGTGATTTAGAAGTTTAATAATGATGACAATGATGATTAAGATTAATACAGATGTCAATAATAATAAGGGATAATGATTGATGATTATTGATGAAAACTGATATTGTTAAGTCTGAGATCTAATCCTCAGATATAAAAGTATCTATATAAAATAGTAATAGTCTATGTGCAAGCTGTTTCCATTACATAATTAAAACTTGTACTTAGTAGGGCTGTCATCTGTCATAGCAGATATCAGGCTAATTTTAAAAGATAACTAATTATATCACTATATTAATATGTTTATATTTCTATAAATACTAATCTTTATATGATATATGATATATTATTAGAAACCATTTGATGAACACTTTCCAACACAACTTTGATCATGGGAATCCATTTAGTTGTTCCTGAGATAATGAAACTAATGGTTTGATATCTCAGTAATTTGTTGTCACTTTTGTATATCTTGCATATGTGTAGATAGCCATTATTTGGGACTTTTCAGTGTAACTTAGTTTGTGAAAATTAGTCTACTAGTTGTAGAGATACAAGCTAAATAAAGTTTATGATACCCTTGGAATAGTAGATATCTTAGGGTCTAAACTCATGCTCTCTTTCTCACTTTATTCCAAAGAAAATAAAGCTACAGCCTTAGGAGAGATATTTCTGGAGGCAAAAGAAGCAAAGATACTTCTTAAAGAATATCTTGTAATATAACAAGTTTAAGGTCTTTCTCTTGGATATACTTATTTGCTAGCTTTAAAACTGGCTCTAGAGAGCAAGTTAGATAAGTTTGAAGACTCACTAACATATTGAGAACTGTCCTGAGACCAGGAGGAAGTACTGAAATTTTCAATAATTTGTTTTAATTTATTGAGTTAATCATGGTAGTGGTAAGAAGAAAGAGAAATATAGCTAATCATATTACTACTGGAAATATAAATAAACATTCCAAGTACATTGATACAAGATATAGGTTTATTTGTGATTGCAATAAATCCAGATGTATTTCAACTTACTAATCAACAATCTGTAAATGAATTCTCTACATTTGTAAGTAGTCTTGGTTTTATATAGGTCTTATTTAGATGATTGTTTGCTAAGTAGGCATGTTGTATGTATTTTCAGACCATTTTGTATATAATATTGTTTGAATCTCTGCCACTTATTTATCAACAGAGTGTTATAACTTAGGTCTCAAATTAAAATAAAAGATACACTCTTATATTGAGTAATACAAGAAAACTTGACAGAGCTCCAAGTACAAGCTAGTCTACCTTATATACTACAAATCATGGTCTGTATGTACACTACAACTAACCTACCCTCAAGTCCATGTGCTTTTCATAAGGCCAACAAGTTGTTACCATGCTATATGATATTATCTATCTCAGAACCTTCTCTGTGTCACATGATCATGACCTGTGATAGTGACATATGTGACCACCTGTGACAGGTGTCATGCCTTGTGACATGTGACATCACATTACACTCCTATCTAAAATAATAAAAATGAAAATGAAAACCCAAAATAAAATAAAGTCATGTTCACAACTCTGACACAGAGGTTATTATTATTCATATCCAGTTACATTACTTTCATGAATAAGTCTCTACACTTAATCAGTTCCTTTTCCACTCATAAATAAATACTTAATTCATCCTCCTCTGTGTGATATCCACATATTTCTACTTGAAGTATGAACCATAATTGATAGGAAGAGTCTGCAGATGCATATAAGCCATCTGGGGCTCATCTGTTGTGGAAGACAGATAACCTCAGGACAGTCTATGACATAAGGTAGACTGTATCTACCTTAAAAAAATATGCAAATTGACATGATAAAATCAGAGTACAAGTGAATAATTTGGAGTTTTAACAACCTCAAAAACTACTTTGACAACTCAGGAATCACCTAGTGAATTGTGGACATTTACAGTTGTCCACACAGACTACTATGAGACTGTACAGGGTACATCTAACATGGCAATTGCTCTCTCAGGAAACAGCTCTCTATCACTGTGTCTATGTGCACTCACTGAGTTTGATTTGATTAATTCTTTTAATCAAATTTTTAGTACTTGTCATAACCATTTGTTCAACATTGTTGCTATGTTCGACCAGTGGAAGCTCAGGGACAGGAAAGCAAGGTCTCAGCAGTATAGTATTTTGTATGAGATACACATATGGAAGACAAAAGGACGCTTGTGGTCCTTGTGGTCCTTGTGGTGTAAGAGAACTCAGATAACCAAAAAGCGATGGTACTTCTGTTCGACACCCGCCAATATGACTCACGCTTGCTTATAGTCTTGCTTACAGTCCCAGTTGTAAATATTACTAAGTTCGATCTTGAGTCCACTACCCTCAATCGAATTGACTCAATGGAACAGGAGGACCATTGAATTAGGGCACAGAGGATTGAAGTAACATGGTAACCTGGAAGTTAGAATCCAAAATCTTGGGGAACTGTTTGAACTCGTCAAGATGTATATGGACAGGCGAAATCCAAGTGATGACGTGATCAAAAACTCGTATTCATATTATGATGGAGGCAATAATCCAAACTGCGTAACGAAAATTTGAAACAAGAAATAAATAGTATACCAGAGATATTTTCAATGCTT